>ERZ795057.3502-NODE-3502-length-10680-cov-6.657788_pt1 | contig 10680 bp, 9 predicted proteins | sample MGYA00375141_ERZ795057 | MGnify/ENA primary metagenome ERZ795057 (study PRJEB30186, sample SAMN05720163) | activated sludge metagenome | isolation source: Anaerobic digester | place: Hong Kong | collected 2015-01-26 ... | reverse complement strand
CAGATACCGAATACTATTCCCATGATCGCGGAAAAGAATGCTGAACCTGTAACTCCCGGCATGGAAATAACAACAGTCCACCCCGCCCGACCTGCTGAATCCGGGCATTACTGTAAGAATATCTCTACCAGGTTTATTCAGGTTTGTCTCAATCGACTTCTTCGCGCCCTGCCCCACACAAGCATGGAGAAAACAGCAACAACACGGAACTTCCCGCAGGTTTTAATCCTGAACAGATCTTTGAACCATTTACTCGCCTTGCACCGGAAAAATTTTCAGAAAACGGGCTCAGCCTTACCGTAGAGACAGGGATTGTTAAAAATCACGGGGAGAGATAAAGACTGAATACTCTGACTCTGTTTTTTCGATAACAGTGAAATTCTTAAACATAAAATATGACAGGGACGGGCATTATATTTAAATGGTTAAATCCCACTGTTTTTAAATAAAAAACTTTACATTTTAATTATTATAAGGCAGGATAATTGAATCGTTCTCAAAAATGATTTCTAAACTGGAGTTGGGCGTTCTATTATTAACATTTATTATAATAATCTCATCATCAATGTTAAATTTCACCTAACTCAAGTTATTAATATGAATCATTTTCTGTATCAATCCTTATCTTCAAGAGGTCAACCATGAAAAAACCGGTCTTTCTGACTATTACAGCACTTATTCTTATTTCAATGACACTTCCCCTGTCAGCCAGAACAGGAATTTCAATAGGTGTATTCGGGGCTTACTCAACTGACTGCGGGGCAATAGAGGAAAAAATCAATGAAGCCACGGCCAGATCCAACGATGCTAGTGATTTTTCATCAGAACATGATACTGTTATGGTTCCGGGAGCGGGGCTCTTCGCAAGGTATGATTTAACAAGGTATCTCTTCATCAGAGGGGGGGCTGAATATTACGAACTGACCTCAGGGGGAGATATAAAAAAGCATGAATACTACACGATCCCTGACCTTGCTTACGATTATGAATACTCCATAGAGTACAGTGCTCTCGCCTTCCCGCTCTTTATCGGGCTTACAGTTTCACCTGACAGGGGGAGAACAGCTGTTTATGCTGCCTGTGGTGCTGTTATTTCCAGAATAGATATGAGCTATGAGATGCATGAATATGACAGCACACCTCATACTAATGACTACGATTCTGATGGGAGCACCACCGTTATCGGCGCAGGGGGGATCTTCGGTATAGAAAGAAGGGTCTTCAGTGGTTTCTACTTTATGCTTGAATATGCCATGTACAGGTGTGAAACGAATGAACAGGAAACTATGGAAAGAATCTATGATGGATTTCCTACCGATGATGTTGAATACTCAGTAAAATACGGCCTGCCCCGTGAGCAGTTAAGGGTCGCCCTGAGATACGCATTCTGATTAAACCAATTAACTGAAATAGAAAACCGGGCACGAAGGTTATGAATCAGACAGAACCTTTGCTCCCGGTTTTTTTATTGCCCTGTGACCTTTTTTTTCAGCCCCTTATCTGTTACCTGGTAAATAATCTCACAGCTTCCGTCTTTTTTGTATTTTACCTTTATAACAGACCCGCCATCAGCGGTTTTACCGAACTCTTCTTTAATATTTCCCTCTGATGACCTTGAATAAAGGATTACACTGTTCATCCGCTGCGTCCTGAAATCCTCCAGTATTTTCTCCTTTGCGGCCTTTATGGCGTTCTGTTTGGTTTTCTCTTTCAGAACAACCCTGTTTTTAATTCCGGAAATAGTTCCGGCAGAGGACTCTACGCGATAGGTATTTTCGTCTACCCATCCTGTTTCAATTTGTGTCTCCTCCTTCTTTACCTCCTCCTCTGTTCTCCCTGAACCTTTTCTATCAGGAATATTTGACCGGCCCCCGCCCTGAAGTGTCAGAAGGCCTGTAATAACAGGGGAAAGAAGTCTGGTAACAGTTTCAGCCTTAATTTTTATCCTGCTGTTTACCGTATATCCGCTCTCATCCTGCTGAACATTCCCGCTGTAATCAAAATCTTCAGGATTTATACTTAGCCCGTATTTTCTGTTTATAACACTGAAAGCATTCACCAGGTAATTTTGGTCTTCAAACATCTTTTCAATGATCGGTGTATAACTATCCCCTGTGCCGTTTATTGTTCCCTGCAGGTCTATTCCGTTTTTCAGGTACACTCTCTGTTCCAGGCGCCGCAGCCCTTTATAAAATCTGTCAGCATCTTCAACTGTATAAGCAGTACCGTCATCCGAATAACTGTTCATTATCTCAAGAAAACCTTTTTTCATTTCAGCATCCTGCCCTACCCCTCCTGATAGCGGATTATTAAAAAGCGGATATACCCCTTCCGGATTTTCACTGCTCCAGAATGTATAAAGAGCGCTTGCCCTGATACCTGCAGAGATCCTGTCCAGGTCACCGGACTCATCTGTGCTGCCGTTCTTTTTATTCTCAATAAAAGCACTGACTGTTCCCTGATCCCCGATAACAAAAACATCTCCATACCTGATGGCAGCCCCGTTCATGAAAGGGGATGGATTATCAGACCTGACATTTTTCAGCATCATCTGCAGAGAATTAACACCCTCTGTCACCTGGTCCCTTGTCCGTGGTTTCCAGTCTATATTCAGACTTGCGATTACCAGATACCTCTGCATGGATGCAGCATTAACCTCACCTTTATTGACACCCGGATATATAAAAATGGCCGCTTCATGGAAAAAATTATTTGAAACCTGGCGCGCCGATTCATAGGACCTGTTAAATTCAGCTGTCATTTTTTTAATCTCGTTTCGGGCATTCTTTCCCCCCGACTGGATCAGGGCATCTTTCACCATCTTCTTTACTTTAATCTGGTCCAGGAAGCCGAAAGCAGGCCCGCCTTTTATACCGGCTGCCATTATATCCTCATTATTATTGCGGGGTACATACTTTACAAGGCCTGAAATATCTGAAGCACTTAAAAGCCCCGGAATAAGCATATGAAGCATAAGCAGGATTTTTACGATTCTGGTCATTATCAAATCTCCATGTTCAGCTTTTATTTAAATATACAAAAAATCCGGTAATTGTTCCTTATCTTATTTCATGTTAAAAAAGTTGTGTTACCCCCGCGGTGAAGCTGCGGGGGTATATTTCTTTATTGTTTATACTAAAATATTTTCAGAAATTAATACTAAAAAAACAGAAGTACTGCAATTAATATACTGCAGTTTTCACAAATCACTTAACAGTTTTTCCCGCCTGAATAAAAAATCACAGGCCGGAGAGTTTATACCCTGATCAGGATTTCCGCACAGCAGCTACGGGCAGAGAATTAATTATACCACAGGCGGCATTTCCTTATATACATTCATGAGGAGGAGTGCAGGATATCTATTTAACAGTAAAACTCAATGCGTTTTCAGGGCATTTATCTATACACTGGCCGCAGTCAAAACAGTCAGGCAGAACAGTTTTTCCCTCAATAATCGGTTTTACAGCGGGACAGGCTGTCTCCTCAACACATTTCATGCAGCGTGTACACCTGGTTTGATCACAACTGATCCTGTACAGGGAAAAAAACGTTGAAACCCATGTAATCAACCCTATTGGACAGATTAAATAACAGTATGGCCGGTAATAAAATAGTGATGCCGCAATTACTGCCAGGAGAAAAAAGAAGCTCGTCAAAAACCATGACATGATCGATAGTTTCAGAGATGCGGCAATAAAGGGGTTCAGATAATCGTAATAGAGATTTATTCCCGTTGTAAAAAGAAGAATAATAGAGGATAAAAATATAACCGCCCTTACGGCATTGCTTACAGTAAAAGATATCCTTCTCTTTTTTATTCCCGGTGAAACGAAGTGCACTGTTTCCTGTATAGCGCCGACAGGGCAGACCCATCCGCAGAAAAGATTTTTCCCCAGTAATGAAAGGGCTATAATTGAAGTGAAGAGTATAAAATATTTAATCGGAATATTATATATACCCTGCGAGACAAATAGAAGGGGTTTAATCAGCGCGCAGAGTGAACTTGATATCTGGTAAAAACAGTGAGTATCACCAAGGGCGGGGAGAATCCCGAAAAGTATAAAACTGATCCCCATGAGAAGGGCCCTGAACCGTGCCTTTATTTTCACAGAATAGATCAGCACCCCGCCAATTAAAGCGCCTGTAATAATATATAATATTCTCGATTTAAGAAAAAACCCGCCCACAGTGGTTTTATCCAGGAAATTGAACCCGAGAGATATAAGTACATGATAAAATAAGACCAGAAGGAGTATAAAAACCGACAGCGCAACAAGTCTGAGCAGAAAAGATCTGTTCTTATAGTTATTATTCATAATATTTTCCCGGCAATTATAATAATAAGAGACTGTTTATCTATATAGACCCGATTTTTAATATTAAACTTTTTTATTCATTAAATCAAGAATTTTTCACAGTAATAATTCTTAAAAATTCAGGTTCCCGGTATAACACGGAAAGTTGAGGGCATCGCGTGAGGGATAGAGGCGTTACCCCGCAGCGTGGGGCGGCTGCTGAGCGATGCACCGGTCCTGCCGAAGGTGTAACGTGGTCTTTCGACACAACAGACCTGTGGTCTGTAACTCAATAACCGCGTCGTATCGAAGCACCGCCTGCGAGGAGTAGAAGCCGATAGCCCGGCCCGGCCACGGCCGGGACACGCCCGTATAATCATTTTACTTGAACACCTCACCTGCCTCTTTATACCAGAGGACAAAATCAAGATGTTCCATTGGGATACCTGTTTTCTCTGAATAGGCCTCAAGTTTCTCTTCCAGTTCAAGGTAGACCTTACCGGTAATCGTATCAGGGATTTTATCTATAACTCCAAGGAGTTTCATGTTCTTCAGTATATGCCGGTCAAGTATGGCCAGTTTCTGACCAAGGCCTATGTTGCGGAGAAAGTGGCTCGCCTCCTTGTATCCCATACCCTTCACATTGCGCGCAAGCCAGTTACGCTTCTCTCTCGGATGGGAGTGGAGGTCAAGGCACTCCCGGATCCCCTCCCCGCAGAGAAACCTCCCCCTTGCCTCAACAAGGTACTTCGCCTTGTTGTTCCTGAAACGGACAATGTTAATTTCCTCTGAAATATCCTCCCACTGCCCGTCAAAGAGAAGGTCTTTCTCAAGGAGAATGTTTACGGCTTTCCAGCACTGCCTGGCACTTGACTGCGGAGTAAAGAGGCAGAAGGAGAGTTCGGTGAAGAGCGCATCGTTGCCGGCCTCCTTCCATATCTTTCTGAATTCTGAGATACGCCTGGTTATCTCAGGTTTTATCTTTTTATATAGAGCAAGAATCTCTTTTTCATATTCTTTATGGTTCTGGTTCTGCATGTATACTCCCGATTGCTACTCTCGCGAAGCCGCTAAGCCGCGAAGATAAAAACAGATATCTTAGTGCTTGAAACTTAGCGCCTCTGCGTCTTTGCGAGAGAATATTCCTCTACTTAATTTTTATATAGACCGGATTAATCTCTTTTTGTTATATTATTAATGCAACTTAAAATTTAAGGAGAATTATAATGGCTGAATATAAAGAACTGAAAACCGGGGTCAGAGCCCCTGCCTTCAAACTCCCCGACGCCGGGGGAAATCCTGTATCCCTTGCAGACTATAAAGGGAAATGGCTTGTCCTCTACTTCTACCCGAAAGACAACACAAGCGGGTGCACAACTGAAGCTGTAGACTTTACCGGAAGCCTCCCTGAATTCAGAGGCATGAATGCCGAAATTATAGGTGTCAGCCCTGACTCATGCACAAGCCACCAGAAATTCATTGTGAAACATTCACTTATGGTGACCCTTTTGAGCGATGAGAATAAGGGTATGCTTGAAAAATACGGGGTGTGGCAGCTTAAAAAAATGTATGGAAAAGATTACTACGGAGTTGTCCGCACAACCTTTCTCATAGACCCCGATGGAAAAATCCGGCATATATGGAAAAGTGTAAAGGTAAAAGGGCATATTGAAGATGTGAAGAGTAAACTCAAAGAGCTGCAGGGATAATTCATTAATTCATAAAGCCCCCCTCCAGGGGGTTTGGGGGGCTTTGCCTGACTAAAGTTTAATTTATAATCTTCAAATATTTCTTGACTCCTTAACTGCCGGTGAAAGCCTTTATTTCAGGCAACTGTAACATAAAAAAGCTACCGGTGAAGGACATGAACGTGGAAATTAACGATCAGTTCAACAACATAACAGATTCGATGAAAAACGCTGAAGGCCTCACTGTACCTCCCAAATGTTTCGTTGAGATGAAGGGGAAATTCCTTGAATACGTTGAAGGTGAATTCATTAAAATTTCTTTTCCCGTTGATTCAAGGTTCACCAACCCTGCGGGCAACCTGCTTGGAGGGATGATATCCGCGTACTTTGACACAACCTTCGGCCCCTTCTCATATCTTGAGACAAAAAGTCCCACAACAAGCCTTGACCTTAACACGACATTTATCAGGTCTATACACCCTGATGAAGGCGAAATTATATGCGAGGCCAGGATTGTAAAGAAGACAAAGACATTCATTATATTCGAGGGGAAGGCCTACTCCCCCCAGAACATGCTTATCGCAACAGCTACATCAAGGATGATGATTCTCAGCAGGTAGTTACTTTGCTATAGAGATAAAAAGATAATCACGGAATATCTCGTCCCTGTTTCCGTCAAAATAAGGGTGCTTCTCATTGGCGGCCTCGTGGCAACCCACGCACATCCTTGTCCTCACCTCAACAGTTTTCTCAGCCGGCTTTTTTAAATAATACCGCCAGCCGTTTAAAGATTCGGGGTCAGAGCCCCTCTTCTCCATTATCAGGAGGTCAGGCACCTTGTAACCGACATCCTCCCGTTTTTTATAAACCTCTTTTACTATAATTGAACCGTCCTTCATTTTTACGGATCTTACCCCGGTATCATCAGTTACAATCTCTGATGAGAAGGCCGTTTCATTGGCATAAATTACCCTGAAGGTCGCGCCATGACCGGGCACAGGGCGGTCCAGAACCTGTGGAATAACTTTATTCCAGGTTTTGTAATCAGGTATCTGGAACGACCTCTCCCCTCCGCACTTTATAAAAAGCATCAGGGGGAGGAGGAGGCACATCGCAAAAACTGCAGGTTTCATAATGTCCTCACCAGCGTATAAATTTTAACTGTCTTTTCCTTACCCTTTACCCTGACAGGTTTCTGCTCCCTGAACTCACCCCTTTCAGAGATATGACCGTGAGAATGCTCGGACAGTACAATTGTATTTCTCCCTGCAATGGAGCATAACCGTGCACCCAGGTTCACAGCGTCGCCGATAACTGTTCTGTCAGCCCTGTCCACGGAGCCCATGTTGCCGGCAATCATCTCACCGGTATTTATGCCAAAACCTATATATATAGGTGTCACGGAGGCTTCATTCATCTTCCGGATCTCCCTGCGGATCTCCTCTGCGGACTTCGCAGCGCGGTAAACCATGTCTTCACCGTCAAAGACAGCCATGATCTCATCACCAACATACTTGTCTATGTCGCCGCCGTTTTTATGGATTATCCTTGCCTGCATGCTCATCACAGTGTTCAGCATTTCAAGAACCGTTTCAGGGTTCCTGTTTTCCGAGTACTCTGTGAAGTTCCGGATATCGGTAAAGAGCACGGTGAGGAGCCTCTTTTCCCCTCCGGGGAATATATCCATCTCTCCTTTAATATGTTCAAGTGTTGACCTGGAAACAAACTTCGAGAGCATGAACCTCTCCCTGAGCCCGTCGATCATGCTGTTCAGCTCATTGCCCAGTTCACCTATCTCGTCCACGGAATCAACATCGATCTTTGTCACGAAGTCCCCGCTGCCGACACCCTTTACCACCCTGCCGAGCTCAAGAATCCTTCCTATAATATATCGCCTGAGGAAAAGTATAATAGCCCCTGTGAGCACAACAAGTACCACTACGTAAAGTAACACTGAAAATATAATATTGTTCCTGGCCATCCTGTATACTTCGTCAAAAGGGGAGGAAATTACAATAACCCCCCTTACAGCATGGTCTATACCGTGACAGCCGGAACACTTCGGCTGGTTGAGCAGAGGTTTATATATTAAAACATTTTTTTTATCCCCCCTGGTGTCTCTTATGAAAATATCCTCCACCTTTGTTACAGACTCAAGAAAAAGGGGATCATTTATTGTCCTTAACTCCGCCGGCCTCTTCTTATCCATGAACCTGGACTTACCCAGGTTGCGGTTTACAGTCTCTATTGTCTTATTGTCAGAGAATGCTGAAACACCGTCCGCCCTGTAGAGCCCGATCATTGAAGCGAATCCCCTTCTCTCAAAGTCCCTGAAGAGCTGTACCGCAATGGGTGCCTCGCCTGCAAGCATGTTGTTTTTGACAGCAGTGTAGAGGATCTCCCCCTCCTGCATAACCTCACTCTCTTTTGACCTGCGGATAGTTTCATTCTGCGCGCGGAGATAGTAGGATACAACAACCCCCAGACCCAGTATCAGCACCACTGCTACAAGGAGCGGCACTTTGAATGTTATGCGTTTGAAAAATTCCGGCCTATCTGGTAACTCCAACCTTTATCTCCTTCATTACCACAGGTTTTATTTTAATCCCTTTAAGTTCTTTCAGTGAATCAGCTGTCTTCTGGGATATCAGCCTGTACATAAGGGCCGCCTCCACGGTGAACCTGTCCCCCTTTACTCCGGGGGTTATCTTTTCTACATGTTCCTTCATCGGCTTGAGACATGTGTCCCTGAGTATCTCCTTTGCCTTCGCAATATTATCAACAGGGTTCCCTTTACCGTCCCCGAAAACTGTTCCGAAAGTGACAGACTTTTCATCTATATATCCCCTGGAATCAGGTACGCCGCTTGAATATACCGTTTTACCCTTTCCGTCCTTCACGACCACCTTTAACCACACCTGCCTGAAGTTCGCCACACCGGTTGGGACATTATGGCCTGCACCGTTGTTTACTATCCTTAGTATAATATCATCACCAGACAATTTCCCGTCAATTTTAAGATCCAGGGCATTTTTAAGCCTCTCCTCAGCCATCTTTGCACGGACACTGTCCTTCTCCCCTTCAGGAATTACACTGTTGCCCCCGACAAAATAGTGGGTGAATATATGGTCACGTTCCGGGCCGCCGCCTGCAGCTGTTCCCGGATTCTTCTCCCTTTTGGTGGAGCCTGTTGCGGGATGCCCCGGCCTCTGGTACATATGGCAGCCCTGACAATGCACTCCCTCTTTATTATACGGACTCGATTTCCACTCCTCGAACGTGGTTTCAAGCCAGGTGCCGTAAACCACATGCTTCACGTTATGGCACGTCCCGCAGATCCCCGACTTTGTATGGAATTCGGAAAATTCAGTTTTATGGTATCCCGCCTCGGAATCTTTGAACGGGCCCCTTTTAATTCCGGGGTCGCTCTCACCGTTTCCGGGATCGTATTTGTATTTCGCGTTATATTTTTTGTAGGCTCCTGTTATGGAGTGGCAGTAGTCGCACTGTACTCCCTCAGTTGCCGGGTCCTTTATAGCGTTTATGTCATCAGACGTTTTTTTCGGGTACCCGGAAATAAAACCGATTGGCACATGGCATTTCTGGCACGATTCAGCCTCTTCAAGTTCATCCTTCACTGTTATCCCTTTGAGGCCATCCTTTGCAACAGCAAGATAGATCTTATCTTTCAGGGAGAGGTGATGAAGAGAACCGCTCCACTGGCTGTATATTTCAGAATGACATCCGGCACAAATACCCGGCGAGACAAACCTTGAAAGTTCATAATGAGGGACTTTTTCGGAACATCCTGCAATGAGGCAGAAAAGGACAGTGAAAAAAAGTAAAATTATAATTATATTTCTTTTCATAAACTGACTCCGGCGTTTTTTAATATCTTTTTTTTTACATGAAATTATATTTTTTTTGAAACAATTATCTTTAAATTGTTTATATTAGTTAAACCTGAAAATTCAATTAAAAAATAAACTTTTTATCAGTATTAATTCCTTAACTTATTTCAGGTTAAAAATTTTCAATTTCCCCGTCAGCCGGATACGACAGGGTAAATATAATTAATAATTTATATACCAACATACAAATTCAGGAATTACTACTGACTTTTTAATAAATTAAAAACAGTAATAAATTAATACGGAGGGAAGAATGAAAGCTGTAAAACTGACAGAAAACATATACTGGGTAGGTGTCATTGACTGGAACCTGAGAAATTTTCACGGATACCTTACACAGAAGGGTTCAACATACAATGCCTACCTTGTCATTGACGATAAAGTCACACTGATAGACACAGTAAAGGAAGCCTTTACCGATGAGATGCTGGCAAGAATTTCATCCGTAATTGATCCGTCAAAGATCAATTACATAATATCAAACCATGCCGAAATGGACCACTCCGGCGCGATACCCGCGATGCTTGAAAAAATTCCAGGAGCGGAACTCATTGCATCCGTAAATGGTGAAAAGAACCTGAAAGAACATTTCAGGGAAGACTGGAAAGTAAGAACCGTAAAAGCCGGTGACACACTTAATACCGGAAAATATACTTTCACCTTTGTACCTGAGCCCATGGTACACTGGCCCGATTCAATGGTGACCTATCTTGAAGCTGAAAAAATACTCTTTTCAAACGACGCATTCGGCCAGCACCTTGCCACATCGGAAAGGTTTGATGATAT
>ERZ795057.3501-NODE-3501-length-10681-cov-11.937888_pt1 | contig 10681 bp, 11 predicted proteins | sample MGYA00375141_ERZ795057 | MGnify/ENA primary metagenome ERZ795057 (study PRJEB30186, sample SAMN05720163) | activated sludge metagenome | isolation source: Anaerobic digester | place: Hong Kong | collected 2015-01-26 ... | reverse complement strand
AACACAAACCGGATGGTATGGTTGACTTGGTTAGTACATGTTTATATTATTATATTGTTACATTTTTAGCTCGTAAAGCTTCTGTATGGAGGAGGACATTCCAATGAAGATCTTTACATGCCTTTGTCTTGTTTCAATGTCTTTTATATTCTGCCTGACCGGAGGTGCTCTTGCGGCTGATATTACGTTTTCCGGCACAGTGAACTATGTCGATTATTTTGATGATACGGTGAGTTCAGCGCCGTTGACTTCCGGGGTTGTGACTGTTTTGGTCACTGAGGGAGACACAGAGACACAGGTTTTAGATACCCCTGTTGTGAACGGGGCTTTTTCCTTTATCATCGACAATGCTGAAGAAGGTTTTGAGCCGGGAAACGAGATCACGTTCCTTGTTACCGGGTCAGATGAAGACGGTATCGGTGCAATGGCACCGGTCTACTGTCAGTACATCACCATCGGCATGTTCGATATCGACAGCCTGTACTTTGAGATCTACAGCCAGCGCCTTGTGGACTACATTGACGATAAGTATATCCCTGATGATGGCACAAAAGGTTACACAGCCCTGCTGCTGGGCAGGGCGAAGTATAATACAGATCCTGTTGTTTCAGTCAAATTGCTGGACAAATATTTGGGAAAGGACAATACTATCTACGGTGCCCAAGATCCTATTCTGGCGGCCGATCCCACCCTGTTTGTCGCTCAAATCTGTGGACTGACACCCGGCAACAATGCCCTTGATCTGCCTGACCGTGTCTTACTCCACCTTAATTCTCCAGGCAATGCAACAAATACCGAGACTGTCTGGCTCACTTCCCTTGGACTGGAGCATTCTGTCGCTTCAGTGGCAACACTGAAATGGGGTGCGGCAATCACCGGAGTGTTGTTAACCATCGATGATTCAGACCAGGATGTGCCTGTGCCATCGGCCTATGTTAAACTCCTGGACAGTAGTGACGGCTTCATGGACGGCTATGAAATTACGGATGCCGACAATGGCCAATTCAGCGTGGTTGCCCCGATATCTCCCATAGGTGAAGATCTGCACCTGTTGCTGCAGGGTCCCCAAGATGGTGAATATGCATGGATCAATTCACCGTTTTTCGATGTGACCAATAATCTGACCATAGGAAACGGTGAGATTGAAATGATTACCTCAGATGAAATCCAGGGTGCCCTGGCAGTGTTCAATGAAGTCTATGACCTCGATATTGATGAAGCACAGTATTCCAGCATCGGTCTGATCGGCGGTTCGGTCGATCAACTAACCTGTACGGAGGACCAGACTTGTTACTGGGAAGATGCAGGCAGCGTCAGCGTTGGCGTTACCGACAGCAGCGGCGCTCCAATTGACCACTATGTGCTGTACGTTTCTGATAACGGGTTGGAACAGCTTGATGCCACTGTCGAAGACGAGGGCGGGTTTGCGATTCTGATCATGGATGAAGATGCAGTCTTTCCTTTGGAAGTTAATTTTACAGCGGCAACAACACGTACGGATGTTGAAAACTTCGTCTTAGATCATGAAGTGAAGGCCCGTGTCTATGCCTTTGACTCCAAAGATGATGGCATTATCACCGTTGCTCCGCTGAAGGTATTCTTCAACGTGATTGATGTCGATGTCGAATTGGATGACGGTGGCGGTGGCGGCGGAGGGTGTTTTATTACAGCGGCTTCCGGCGAATAACAGGCAAAAGCAGTAGAGGCTGAGGTGTAAAGACCCGACACCATTACTTGTCTTTATTCCCGCAAAGCGCTCATTTATCGGTTGTGGTCCCGGCCGCATTCATCTAAGCTGTGCTCCCATGCAGACAACCATCATACGCCTGCCCCGGCCGGTCGAAGAAGACCCTCGCGGGGACAAGGTCCTGAACGTGCTGAGTGAGCATGCCCGGCCGCTGTGGTCCGGGAGCACAGTCGCAGTGGCATCGGTCCCGCTCACCCCCCGGCTGAGTGATGCCCTGAAGCATGCCCATCGGGCCGGCCAGCTAGTCCGCGGGCTGGAGCTTGCCGAAAACCGGCTCGCCCGCGAACAGCGAGGTCTGAACATTGCCGAGAGGAAGACCGGCCAAACGCACGGCGAGCGAGTCTCGCGCCTGCTGCTGTTGTCAAACGACGGCGCAGAGAGATTTTACCGCAACGTGGAAGGTCTGCTGCGTCGTCATGGCCCCCGCATCCTGGCCATCCTGATCGAAACCGATTCATCCACGCTGGGTGAACTGCTCTTTGGCCCCGGAAGCCTCGCTCGCCTGCTGCTGCTTGAACACAAGGATGCCGTCAGCCACGTCCTTTTGTCCATGACCGAGTAACCGACATGGCCATTTGGCCACAACTGTGCCAGGACAAACTGGGTGACAGGCATCAGGAAAATAGAGCAAAAATAGAGTACAAGGTGGGGAAAGGAAAGGGGGCAGGGATACCCGCCCCCTTGAGTTGTTTAAACTTTGTATACGTTGGAAGCCTGGGGGCCCTTCGGACCGGCAACTATATCAAAGGATACACGCTGGCCTTCTTCGAGTGACCTGAAGCCATCCTGCTTGATCGCTGTGTGATGCACGAATACGTCTTCACCGCTGTCTGCTGTTACGAAACCAAAGCCTTTTGAATCGTTAAACCATTTTACTGTTCCTTGTGCCATTGAATACCTCTTTTTCAGATCCCCTTCTTTGCACAAAGAAGGGATCTGTGTTTGTATTTCTGAAAAACGAATGCATCATCAGTGAACTTTTGACTTGTTGAAGTTTCGGTGTGGTAACGTTTCATCAGGCAAGATTCATCTTTGACATATTCTCATTTCAGTTGTACGCGCACCCTATGCGTATAATGATCACCCGTCAAGCATTAAATACATTTTCATATGAAAATAGAATCCAGAAGCCAGAATAACTATTAGTCAAGATTGGGGAAACAAGATCCCTGGCAGACCGAGCCGGTTAGCTCAAGACCTGAGGCAGTAAAACCAGTGAGCTCAGGATCTCAGGCAGAAGGCAAAAGGGAAGACCCTAAATACTAATCGGGACTTGGGGAACATGAACTTACTATAAAGAAAGAACCCAGGATTCAGCTCGTAGATCGGGTTGAAAATGTCGTAAGCTGCCCGACACGTGGGTTTGTCAGGCAGCTCACCTGCCTTCGGCAGATTCGCAACCATGACCTACAACCGAATCAAACCGGATACTTTTCATTCTTCGTTGTGGCTGGTAGGTCATGCCGGTCAGGTGCACGGGATGTTCAGAAAAAGGGGGCGTTTCTATTTTCAGACAACGATCGTGGTGCTGATAAAATAGGACGATTCCCCTTCTTCTCAGTAAAAAGGTCGCGTTCCTTCTAAGGTCCGCGACCATGGACTTCATACCCTGACATTCCCAGGGCAGGGGAAACACAGGCATGAAAATGTTCTCAGCGAGCAGATATCTGTGTGCGATAGCTGTCTCCGGCTCTGCGCTTACTCCGTACAGGAGTCTGCGCTGCCGGACGTGCTCCACGCTGTCTCTGCTGCGCCGGCCTGGCTGCCTGGAAAGGAACCTTGGCCTTGGGCTTTTTGTAGTCGAAGCCAGGCAGGGTCTTCTGTTCCACTGCCGCACCAAGGATACATTCAATGGCGTATGCCATGGAGGTATCTTCGTTCGTTACAAAGGTGAAGGCCTCACCTGTCCGGGAGACGCGTCCTGTCCGCCCGATGCGGTGGGTGTAGGACTCGGCGGTGTCGGGCATATCATAATTGATGACATGGGTTATCGCCGATACGTCGATGCCGCGCGCGGCAATATCGGTGGCCACGAGGATCTTGTAGGAACCGTTGCGGAAGCCTTCAATGGCATGCTGACGCTGATTCTGCGAAAGGTTGCCCTGCAGTGATGTGGCTGTTAACCCTGAAGAACACAGTTGTTCTGCCAGCCTCTTGGCACGGTGTTTTGTGCGGGTGAAGATGAGGACCGAATCCGTTTCGGTGCGGTTGAGCAGTTCCTTCAAGAGTGCGGTCTTCAGGTGCTGTTCCACCGGATAAAGAACATGGGATATGGAGGCCACCGGTTTTTTATGATCGATCTGTACCGTGACGGCATCATTGAGCATGTCTGCTGACAGGCGACGGATGTCATCGGGCATGGTGGCGGAAAAGAGAAGGTTCTGCCTTTTGCCGGGAAGCTGTTTTACTATCCGGCGGATGTCCGGCAGGAAGCCCATGTCGAACATGCGGTCGGCCTCGTCGATGACGAGGATTTCAAGTGCGGACAGGTTTATGTTCCCTCGGGACATGTGGTCCAGAAGACGGCCAGGGCAGGCCACAACAATCTCGACGCCGCGCGTGAGGGTCTTGATCTGGGGTTCCATGCTCACCCCGCCGAAGATAACTGCGCTGCGCAGCCTGGTGTGCTGCCCAAGGGAATTGATGGTTTCATGGATCTGGGCTGCCAGCTCACGCGTGGGGGCGAGGATCAGAGCCCTGACCCTGCGGCGCGGTCCGTGCATGAGCTGCTGGAGAAGCGGCAGCACAAACGCCGCTGTCTTGCCGGTGCCGGTCTGGGCAAGGCCCAGTACATCTCGCTTGTTCAGGATGTGCGGAATGCTTTTTTCCTGTATGGGGGTGGGGCTGGTGTATCCCTGCTCGATAATGGCGGCAGAGATGTCCTGATGAAGATTGAATGGTTCAAATGTCATTAATGCTCCTTTGTTTGTTTATGTCTGGCAAGGGTTTTCCCATCATCTGGGGTCAACCCGGTCTTATGGAAACCGCTGGATATCTCTTCAGCTGAGATTCTTTGAGACGTTTGACAGATGTTTTCCCTTTCGGGATAGTGAGTGAATATCTTGATGGTCTTAGTGTATTCCTTCAATGAATCGCGTTTCTGTCGTGTAGACCATGCCTTTAACCTGTGCTTTCAGATCCGTTCCCAAAAAGGGACATATCTTTACTGTTTTTCTGAAAGACAAGAAGTATCGACTGAAGACCTTTAAAGGCTGCCGCATGTCTTCATGAAAGGAAAATTCAGGTAAGACCGACTCGCATTTCAGAGTGTGTCTTTGACCTACGTGCTATATCAGGGATTGTCAAGGATAAAAGATCAACGGATCCGGATCCCCATATTTCCACCAGGTGGTATCCTGTTGATATCTCTGAAGTATTGACCAGTACGGAAAGCACGTTTTATTCTTTGTCTTTTCCCTCCTGACTGAAACCGTGTGCTCTCGATCAAGGTCTTGCGTCTTGCCTTTCACAGTGCCTTGCATACACTCCATCGTTCCGGTGAAAACTCCTTCTTTATTTGTTGAGATTGCTTCGTCGTCCTCCTCGGTGGACTCCTCGCAAAGACAGGAGTGGTGGATGTGCAGAGGCCTCTTTATATATCCTGACTTCTGACTGCTGAATTCTGTCATCTGTCTTTATCCAATACTCCAGCACTCCGGTACTCCAATTATTTATCCCCCCATCTATTCTGCCCGGCATCATGAACTTCTTGGAGTACTGTGATCGATGTGATAAGGCAGAGGTGCTACGAAGAGCAAGACCAAAGATGTCGTGTTCATCGCATAGAAACATCCCTGTTCCTGGGTTCATCAACAGTACATGTAGTGAGAAGCAGAGCGCATGAACGATATTGGTCATAACAAAGCATAAAAAAATAACAGCATTGGAGAGAGTATGAGCACCTTGACGTTTGACGAAGAAACAGCACGTCTCCAGCGCGCATTGACAGTATGTCATGATCTGGTGGTTCGACGCAGCGCAGTGCTGCAGGCACTGAACCTACGCAGTGGAGAGCGGGTTCTGGAGGTGGGCTGCGGCGGTGGTTCCTATGCATATGAGGCAGCCCAGTTTGTAGGTCCTGACGGCAGCGTGAGCGCCACGGACATCAGCGATGCCCAGGTTGCAGCCGCCCGTGAATACTGCGCAGATCTGCCCTGTGTGGACTGTAAGGTGGCAGACCTCGTGAACCTTCCCTATGAAGACGGATCGTTCGATGTGGTCTTTGCATCACAGGTACTGGAGTATGTGCCTTGTCTGGATGAAGCCCTCATGGAGATCCATCGTGTACTCCGGCCAGGGGGCAGAATGGTCATCCTGGCCACGAACTGGAGTTCGCTGGTATGGTATTCCGCCGAGCCTGAACGCATGAAGCAGATCCTGGCTGCCTGGGACGAACATGCCACATACCCTGACCTGCCTGCCATGCTCCCGGCGCGTCTTCGATCCGTCGGTATGCAGCCGCTTCGTCAGATCCCGGTTCCAATCGTAAACATGTCCTATAACAGGGCCAGCTTCAGCTACTGGATCGCGCGGATGATCAAGCGGTATGTGACAGGACGGAACACGGTTCCGGCACAGACGGTGGATGCCTGGTTAGGCGAGTTCGACGACCTTGAGAAGCAGGGCAGTTACTTTTTCAGTTCCACGCCGATCCTGACCGAGGCGCTGAAGATCTCCTAGGGCAGTAAAGCTCTCTACAGTGGAAGAGGGGAGGCAGGCGTGTCCCGTGTGCGCTCCGGGGCCAGTCCGCCACGGCGGATTGCGTTTTGCCTTTCCCTTCTGCCCGGTGCCTGTCTATTCGAGCTTTGGCTGGGTGGTAACAGACAGGTACATCCTTAGCTCTTCAAGCTTCTTCTCATCCATGACTTCACGTTCATCAGGTCATCTACAGAAGGGAACGGGCCTTTGAAGTCCGGCGGCTGGAGCCGGAACCTCTCGCAGAACTCGTTATTGAATGCGGGAGTTGCCTTGAGCCATTTCCCGTCCAGAAAGATGGACGTGTACCCGTGCCTGTAGAAGACGTCTTTCTTCCGGCCTCTCAAAAATGCCGTCGCTACATCCTGTTAAGTGTCAGGCTGAAAATGTTGATTGACATAGGGATGGTGGTAGTGTGGCACAGTGAGCATCAAGTATGACGAAAGGTGCAACAATAGATGCACTTGTCCTCACCGTTAGGTCCTTTCCTGATTCCACTGCCACCTCGTGGGCACTTGATCGCTTCATTTTTCCACTCCTGTGGACAGTTAACCCAGGCGGGAGCTTCCAGGTCATAGCTTCCGCAAACAGAGCATTTTATCCCTTGTTCCGTCACTGTCAATTCGGCGCTGTATCGTATGCAATCGCAATTCACGCAATAGCAGTACTCCCACTCCTTTATTAGGGTATTGTAATCCTTTGCAGTTTGCGGCTCTCCTGTGTTATCGCAATTCCAGCTATAGCCACGCTCCCATTCACTTATTCGGGTAATACAATCCTTTGTGTCTTTCATAATGTGCTCTCCTGCTCGTGGATGTTTTCTTTCAGGCCGTAGGCCTATAGGATCTCTATATACCATTGTTAGTAATTATGCTCAATAGTGAATAATAGAGCTGGGTTCTCGAAACATGAAGTTTAACCCGATAGGAGTAGTAAATGGCAAGTCCAAGGGGTTCATACCACTGATTCTAAAAGCACTGGCCCTTGTTTTTACCTTTTTTCAATGCAGAACCACAAACCGGAATCATCATGAATGACGGTGTAGTCCCTGATGCCGGCATTATCGAGCTCCTGCCGGATATTTTCCATGCTCGCCCTGCCCAGTCTCCGGGCGATCTTTTCCTCCCAACCATCACGATGCTTCATCTGTTCTGTGATGGATCGTTTCAGCTCGGCAGTCCCGAACCCCCCGCCGAGATACGCCTTTGCTCCGGGTTTCACTATGCGGTAAATGGCTGAAAAGGTCTCCTTCAGGTTTTCCCAGAAGAATATCGAACTGCGGCTCACAATCAGGTCGGCCGAATTACCGGCAAAGGGCAGGTTGCTGACATCGGCGGTAACAGGGAGAATACGGCCGGACAGGTTCTTCCGGGCAATATTTTTCCTGGCGATACGGTTTATCTCGTGCGAAAAATCAACGGCATATAAACTGAACCGGCCCATCCTCGCCAGTTCAATGGTCAGTCTGGCAGGTCCGCTGCCCAGGTCGATACAGATGCCTCCTCTGCATCGGGTCCTTTCAAGAACCTGCCGGGCGATCACCGGGTAAACAGGCATGAAAATAGAATTCACGATATCGTCGAGTTCCTCAGGCGAATCATGGGTTATCTTCTCGTGAATCTGTCTTGATTCCACTGAATGCTCCTTTACCTCCCGTCTGATATGGTCCGGTCAGGTTCCTCGCATTGTAGAAGATACTGGTATAAGGATGTAACAAGATCAGGCTGTGGTCAACAGCCATGTTATTAAAAACGTGCGGGTCAGTCAGTGTTATCTTGCCTTGCAGTATTTATCATTGCCGCACAGTGTATGTTTCACCCCCTTTGCACTATCATTTTTCAGGCTCAGGCAATGCCTTGAGCGCAGCATTGTAGGGCAGGAGCACGCACCTATACCTGCTCTTGTGGGAACGCACTGGTGAGAATATCTCATGAGTAGGCAGATCCATCGTATCATCGTCTGCCCTCAAGAATTGTTCGAACCTGTCCCTCAGATTCTTCAGGTCTGTACGATCAAGACCGCCTGCAATATGTGCGAGGTGTACACACGATGCCTTGCACAGCAGACAGCCCCGGACCTTGCAGCACAGCTGTCTGATCGTATCACCATCCATGAGTACCTGGATCGTTACCTTATCCCCGCACAGGGGGTTCGTGGCTGTCGCCTCATGATCGGGGTCTTCTATGGCGCCCATGTGCTCACTGCGCTCTGCCCACTCCAGGATCTGATCCCCGTACAAATCTTTCTTCATCTTTCCTTCTTTCTCTTTTATGTGAACATCTCAAGGCAGTGTTCCATGCCCTCGAAAAACGCATCGATGTCGCCCTTTCTCGTATATACCGCCAGTGAGGCGCGGGTTGTTCCATCGAGACCGTACAGATCGTGCAGTGGCTGTGCGCAGTGATGACCGCCACGCAGTGCTACCCCATGGTGGTCATTCATGATCTGGCAGATATCGTGCGGATGTATGCCATCCACCGAGAAGGATACCAGCGGCAGGCGCTCTTCTCCACGGACCGGGCCAAGTATCCGGATCCTCTCACGCCCCCGGTCCATGTGCTCGAGCCCTTCGATCAACTGATCCGTGAGATATGTCAGATGTCGATAAATCCCTTCGAGATCCTGGGCCCCGAGCCATTTCAGGGCTGCGGCCAGCCCCACTGCCTGGGTGATGGGCGGGGTGCCTGCCTCGAACCGGTGGGGTGGCGACATAGAGGTGAATGTTTCCATATCCACGTGCTCGATCATCTCCCCGCCGCCGAAGGCAGGGGGCATTCTTTCCAGGAGCTCCTGTTTTCCCCATATGACGCCGATCCCGCTGGGACCGTACACTTTGTGAGAGGAGAACACGTAGAAGTCCGCTCCGAGCGCCTTCACTTCAAGCGGGCCATGCGGCGCTGTCTGAGCACCGTCCAGCATGAACCTGGCACCCCGATCATGAGCGAGAGCCGCGATTGCTCCTGCATTGGTGATGGCACCCGTGACATTGGACCCGTGCGTCAGCGCCACAACTCTGGTATTCCCGGTGATGCAGCGTTCCAGATCGTTCAGGTCGATCCGGCCGTCACGGGTAACCGGGAGATACCGCAGCGTTATGCCGGTGCGCTGCCTGAGCATCTGCCAGGGGATGATGTTGCTGTGGTGTTCCAGCTGCGAGATCAGAACCTCGTCTCCGGGTTTCATATCCTGCCCCAGGCTCAGCGCCAGAAGATTGATACCTGCTGTGGCCCCGCTGGTGAAGACCACCTCGTCAGGGCAGTCGGCACCCAGATACCTTGCCACCTCTGCCCGTGCCTCCTCATAGGCCTCGTCGGCCTCCTCCGAGAGCAGGTGGACACCCCTCTTGACGTTTGCCCGTCTGGTTGTTTCATGGGTGACCATGGCCTCGATCACACAGTCGGGAACCTGTGAGGTGGCCGCATTGTCCAGGTAGTGAAGAGGATTGTCCTGAACCAGGCGCGTAAGTATACTGAACTGGGCAGCAACCCGATCTACATCATATGTCATAAGAGACCCCTACACCCCTGTTTATGAACAGCATATCTTTCCTATAGCACCAGGTCCGGTTTTACCGGAAGCCTTGTCCTGTGTTTCACCCTTTCTTCTCACCTCGACAATCTGGGCCATGATGGCGATCGCGATCTCTTCAGGCATGATCGCCCCTATACCGAGCCCCACAGGACCATGTATCCGCTTCAGCTGGTCTTCGCTGAAACCTTCCTGTTTCAGCCTTTCCAGCCGGTCAGAATGGGTTCTCCTGCTGCCGAGGGCTCCGATATAAAACGCGTCCGAACGAAGCGCTGTCATAAGGGCAGGGTCATCAAGCTTGGAATCGTGGGTCAGGGTAACGACAGCCGTCCTTGAATGAATCCCGATGTTCTCCAGGGCCTCATCCGGCCACTCCACTATAACCGGTACTTCAGGGAACCGAATGGCATCGGCAAATGCCTCACGGGGATCGACAAGGATCACCTCATACCCGGTTGTTCTACCGATGAGGGCAAGGGCCTTAGCGATATGGACCGCTCCTACAATGATGAGCTGCGGGTCCGGCTGAAAGCAGTGGAGAAAGTACATACGGTTTCCTGCAGCAGCCATGCAATTGCGCGCGCTGTACTTGAGGGTCTTAATGAACTCTATGAGTCCGGCAGGCAGGTCCTGGTGGGATTCATCTTCATCGAACGGGACGATGTACTTGTCTCCGGTGGAAAGCTCGGTAACCAGGCATGCCGGGCGTTT
>ERZ795057.3499-NODE-3499-length-10685-cov-5.348636_pt1 | contig 10685 bp, 8 predicted proteins | sample MGYA00375141_ERZ795057 | MGnify/ENA primary metagenome ERZ795057 (study PRJEB30186, sample SAMN05720163) | activated sludge metagenome | isolation source: Anaerobic digester | place: Hong Kong | collected 2015-01-26 ... | reverse complement strand
TCCCGCATGCAGTCAACATTCCCGTGAACCCGCGGCAACAATATCTGTCGCCACCTACAATATTCACCATACCCGGAGCAGCTACCACGGGGTCCGCAATGCGATCAGGTCCCTTAATGCGGACATCGTGGCGCTCCAGGAGGTGCCGGTCCGCAACGGCACCGATTATTCCGGAAGATTAGCACGGGATCTGGGATACCGCCATATTTCAGGCGGCATGTATTACCGCCAGAACCGCCGGTCCGGCTGGGTCCTTTCATTTCTCAGCAGATACCCGGTATCATCCAAAAAGGAGATACTGCTGAGCGGCTCCCGAAGGGCTCTCCGTATTGATATAAAAATTAAAAACCAGCCCCTTGCCGTTATCACGACACACCTCTCCCCCTTCGTACTGTCCAGAAACATAATCGGAGACAACAGGGCCCGGTCAGCATTACGTAAAAATCAGATCAGCGAAATACTCCGCTGGACGGGAAATGCAGCCCGGCCCGCCGTAATCATGGGGGACATGAACAGTATCTACCTCATGGGAGAGCTTACACCGTTCCCTGATAACCGTTTCTTCGATGTGTTTGACAGCAGCAGTACAGACTGCCCGGGGACATTCCCTCTGGCCCCTTCCATGCGCCGGAAGATACAGAAGGTTGTACCCTTCGCACCGTCCGTCATTACACTGGATTATATTTTTGTATCTCCGGGTATTGAAGTGATTTCCGCAGGTGTGAAAAAATCAACCGCTTCGGACCATTATCCGGTAACGGCAACACTGCGTATAAAAAAAGGGGCATGAAGGTTTTCCCGCGGGAAAAAGATACCTGACTCCAGCTGCCTTATCATGTCGTTACTACTTGTAAAACGGGGCAGCACATGTATGGCATGAATGGTACGCGGCATTCTCACCTGATTCTGTACTTTTCATCCAGAAGAGTATTGATCTTATCCATTATCAGCCGCGTCGCTTCCTCAAAATTATTTTTGTACTGCTGCTGCGACTCTTTAGAAAAAAGTTTAAATGCTCTGTCTATTTTGAAATCTTTGAACGCATCGTGAACTGAAAGCGGCTCACCAATCCGGTACACAACGGTACCGCTTTTCGCGATAGGTGAATTTCCGGGATAAATTACGTCACTGTTATTACAGCCCACAGGAACCACCTTCAGACCGGTGTTAAGGGCAAGCTGGGCAATGCCTGTTTTCCCCTCACCAAGGATTGAACCCCTCGTTCCTTCAGGAAACACGATAAGGCTTAAATTTTTTTCGTAGATCGCGGTATAGGTCATCTGGGCGACTTTATCCATAAGCACGGAGTAGTGATCCTCAAGGTACTGCAGAAAGGAGTCTTTCATGTCAGTAATTTTCTGCCATCTGTCAGGATTATAAAGGCTGTGCCATTTGTCGGAAAGGAGTGATTTTACATCATGTGAGGCACGGTGATACGCTTCGGCCATCTGAATTTTTTTGTCCATAAGGTCTTTAATCAGGCGGTATTCCTCAAGTGAAATTTTTCTGTCATAGAGTTTCCGGAAAAACTCTTCAACGAGATACCCCTTTGACAGGAGAGGTATGGCGCCGAACCGTTTCAATACCCCTCCCACAAACGGGTTATGAAAATATTTCCCCTTGGTCCAGATAGTGGTGTGATTAAATCCCCCGGCCCGGTAAATCTGATACTGAAACGGGAAATAATTATAGCGGTCCGTATGGTTCATCGCATAAATTACCGTTTCCCCTTTCGGGATCTGTTCAATATTTTCAATGACAATCTTCACCCTGGAAAACAGTTTATAATTAGGTGTCAGAAAAAAATTCGCAGCAATCCATTGCCCGATTGGAAAGCTTCTCAGTTTAATTGAATTCAACTCTTTAAGATCAACCATACCAAACCCTCTTTTCCCCATCATACGGATACATACATACCTGTGCCGCCATTATCATCAGTATCAATATAGCACAGCAGATGTAATGCATCATTATTTACCATTCTACAAAAGGGCAATATTTATACAAGCCGAAAAAGCCGGTGGAATTTCAGGTTTCATTAATTCAGAAGGAGTCCCGCATCCGGCCGTGCATTCCGGATGCGGTTATGTCGGGATACTCATTCAGCAGCTGTTGTGCTACGGCGTAATCTTATTACTTTTCACCCAGATATTCATTTCTTCAGCCTGTTTGACAAGGTCGTCCCTGAAGTCGGGATGCGCAATAGCAATAAGCGCCTCAGCCCGCTGCCATGTGGATTTCATCTTGAGCTGGGCGATACCGTATTCCGTTGCCACATAATGCACAATGGATCGCGGGACCGTCACGATGGTGCCCGGTTGAAACGAGGGGACAATGCGGGATACGAGGTTTCCCTCCCTGTCCTTTCTGGTGGAACTCAGGGCAATAATACCCTTTCCGCCATGGGACCCGAAGGCGCCGAAAATAAAGTCCAGCTGCCCTCCGGTGCCGGTCTTATGTACAGGGCCCACGGATTCCGAAGATACCTGCGAGAAGAGGTCAACCTCCATGGCGTTGTTCACGGCAATCATTTTATCATTGAGCCCGATAATTCTCGGATCATTGACATAGTTTACCGGATACGAGGCGCAGGTGGGATTATGGTTGATAAATTCATACAGCCTGTTTGAGCCGAGCGCGAATGTGTAGGTCATTTTGTACTTGTCGATATTTTTGAACTTCCCCGTAATTTTCCCGGCCTCATAGAGGTCAACTGACGAATCCACAAGCATTTCCGTGTGCACCCCAAGGTCCTTCAGATCGCTTGCGGCAATCATCTCTCCAATCACATTGGGGAGCCCCCCGATACCAAGCTGGATACAGCTCCCGTCCTCAATTTCCTTCATGATGTGTTCCGCGATTTTACGGTCAACATCAGAAGGGGCGGCTGAAGGAATTTCCGGAAGCGGGGAATTGTTTCCCTCAACAATATAATCAACACGGGACACATGAATTGACTCCTGGTTCCCCCCGAGGCAGTAGGGAACATTCGTGTTCACCTCCACGACAATCTTTGCCGCCTTGGTGAGGGCGGCGGAGGTAACGGAATTTGCCAGGCCGAAATTAAAATACCCTTTCGGGTCCATCTGGCCCACGGTGATGTAGGCCACATCAAAATCGGAATATTTCCGCATGGCACGGGGCGCCATATGATAGGTCATGGGGGCGTAATAGCACAGGCCCTTTTCCGCGAGTTTCCTGGATATGAGAGTAAAGTGGGAATCATGGAGAAGAAAATGCTCCTTCTTCGGATCAGCCTGGACTATTTTCGGCACCCTCGTGAACGCGGTGCTCAGGACCTTCACGTCACGCAGTTCCTGCACCCGTTCCGCGATGGCAGCGTCACATGCCTCCGGGAACAAAACAAATTCACCAAAAAACAGCGTATTTCCTGATTTCACAAGGGCCGCGGCCTCCTGCGGGGATATCAGCTTTTCTTTATACTGCAGCATCTCAACGGTACTCATACTATACCTCCCGTAACTCGGGACAACCCCTTCACCGGGTTTTCCCGGTTCAACACAATTCTGTTTTCATTCTTTTCTACACCGTAAAATCCCGGCGTAGCGACCATAATCAAGAACGATATACATAATGTTACCACCTCATGTTACAAAATCCTGCTGAATTATAATCCTGAATCTTTTATTCGGGGGTTGATATAATTCTGTGAGATTATTTGACATGCTGAACATCCCCGAATTATTTTCTCCATCAGTGACTATCTTCCATAAAAAAGTTTGCAATTATCACCCTCCCCGTCGTATATATTTATTGATGAACACCTTTCTCTACACAACACCTGCAGCACGTCAGGCAAAGGAGGCCTCATGATGAAACATATTCCCGTTATACTGTGTACAGCACTGTGCAGCATCCTGTGTCTGCAGGGGTGCGGCGATTTCAGCTGCGGCGACATCCTGAAACCCCGGTTCGCGAATATGGGAAAGGGGGCCGATATCCGGGCGCTGAAGGAAAAAATAAACACCTATGAGACGGGAGTAAAAAGCGGCAGCGTGTCTCCGCGCAAACTGGCTATCGCGTATCAGCAGCTTGGAGAACGATATATCGCGAAAAAGATGTGGGACCCCGCTATTGACGCCATGAAAAAGGCAATCGGCCTTGGCAGGACAAATGTCATTGTCCACCACGCCCTTGGAACGGCATACGCCTACAAGGCACGGGAAACAGAAAATGCCGATTTCGGCAATCTGGCGGAGCATCATTACAAAAAAGCCCTTGAGGTAAGCCCGGCATTTGTTGATGCCGCGTACGGCCTCGCGCTGCTGCAGTTTTATGTACAGGATAAAAAGGAAGAGGGGATCCGGACCCTGGAGGAACTGTCCGCCCAGAGGCCTTCATTCTACCGCGGCCGTTTTGCCCTTGGGCGGTTCTACTATGAAACCGGTGACACCAGAAAGTCACTCTCCGTGTACGAGACCCTCTACTCAAACCTTGAGGAGGCGCACAGCTCACCCGATGTTCGGGAATACAGGCGGCTCTGTAAGGAAAATATTGACCGGCTCATGCAGGAGATGTCCGCTCCGGGTCCCCGCCGATGACATCTTCTGAAATACTTCACGCAGTGGCCCTTTCCGTCACCGCGGCGCCGTCGAAACACGACCTGTGGGAGCTTGTGCGGAGAGCTCCGGCATCCGCAATATATTCACTACTCGCGGAAAAACAGACCCATCGGACACAGGATTTTATTGCATACCGGTATCCGGCGGATCCGCTGAACGCGGCGGAGGCAATTATTGAATCCTCCCGCAAGAAAGGTATCCGCGTCATTACCTTCTGGGATGACGACTACCCTGCGCTGCTCCGTGAGATCCGCACCGCACCCCTTGCGCTCTACACCCTCGGACCCGGTACCCCGGGACGATGCGTTTCAATTGTGGGAACCCGGAACGCCGACATGGACTCAAAAAAAACCGCCCGGAGACTCGGATGGGACCTGGGCCACTCGGGCTTCACTGTGGTAAGCGGAATGGCTGCCGGGGTCGACCGGGCCGCGCACCTCGGTGCCGCAGGTTCCCGGGGAGGCACTGTCGGGGTCCTCGCAAACGGCATTGACATTATCTACCCGGCGCAGAACAGGGACATCTACGAGTCCCTGCTGAAAGACCCCGCTTCACTGCTCATCTCCGAATATCCCCCCGGCATCAGGGCCGGGAAATGGACCTTTGTGAGAAGGAACCGCATCATAAGCGGCCTTTCCTACGGGACTGTTGTGGTGCAGGCAGGTGAAAAAAGCGGGGCCCTTATCACCGCGCGGTATGCCCTTGAACAAAACAGGGAGGTCTTCGCATGTCCGGGACCCGCCTTCAATGAATCCTACAGCGGGTGCCACAATCTTATCCGGAACGGCGCAACCCCTGTCTCGGGAACTGAAGATGTTATTTCCGGTCTCCCTGAATATATTGGAACACCATGCGCCTCATCCCCTCAATGCGGCGGAGAATATCGACCCCGTGACGTAAAAGAAATATTTCATGTTCCGGATCGAAATGCCGCTTCAGCCTATCCTGAACACTCACTGGAACGCAAAATCCTTGACCTTCTGAAAAACAACTGCAATAATATTGACGACATTATCCGGACCATTGGATGCAAAACGTCCAGACTGAATGAGGTCATTACGGCACTTGAAATTGAAGGTATTGTCGCCAAAACCGGCAACTCCCTGCAGCTCTCCTGAATCAACGGATGCAATCTTTGACAATTCATATTATATGAACAATTTTTCAGTTTGGTGTTATTATATTCTTGCTTTACCTGCTTTTGCCCGATACTATGAATACCGCTCGTGAAATGAATATACCATGGCATCCCGGAGTATACCATGAACATACCGTGTATTGACTCATTCAAACTTACCGGCCTCTCCCGGAAACTCCTCATCAGTTTCAGCATCCTTTTTTTTATAATCATTTCACTTCTGGGAACCGCAATCTATATCAGCACCGAAAGATATATCCGGCAGAAATATGAACTTGAACTGAAAAACACCACGCACCTCATCCACGACATGACCAAGAACTCCATAAACACATCCATTAAAAGTTATCTCAGGGGACTTGCTGAACAGAACAGGGCCCTTATGAATTATTACTATTCCCGGTACCGTCAGGGACGACTCTCCTACGGGGAGGCATACGGCAGGGCATCCGCGATTTTCCTTGATCCTGAATACGGGAAGATCGGCGACACCGGATATATAGCCGGGGTAACGCTGAACGGTATTCTTAAAATCCACCCCCATTCTCCGGGGGCCAGCATCAGCAAATACTCATTCATGCAAAAAGCCGCGGCCCTGAAAAACGGGTTTCTTGAATACAAGTGGAAAAATGTCGGAGAGGCAAAGGCCCGTTACAAGGTAGCCGCTATTTCCTACTTCGAGCCATGGGACATTATTATCTGGGCGGGATCATACCGGGATGAATTTTCAAAAATGGTGGATATTGAAGAACTGCGCCGGATAATAACAGGAATTACAATCGGAGAAAAAGGGTATTCGTATATAATTGACGCGAAAGGAAAAATGATTATTCACCCGGATAAAAGCCTTGAAGGAATGAATGCTGCTTCGTTCAAAGACGCGGACGGGAATTTTTTCATTCAGGAAATACTGAAAAATAAAAATGGAAGGATCAGCTACTACTGGAAAAATCCCGGGGAGCAAAATGCGGAGAAAAGAATCGCCATTTACAAATATATTCCGGAAACGGCGTGGATTGTCACCTCTGTTGCCCATTATGATGAGCTATACACTCAGGTACGGCGGATACGGAACATTATCATTTTCGCGATTCTCGGCTCAATACTGCTCTGCTTCCCTTTTGTAACGGCAATATCATCCCGTATACTGAAACCCGTTAAAAAGATCCGGGGCATATCCGACAGGGTATCCAGCGGCGACCTTACATCCGGCATTGAAATAGTATCACAGGACGAATTCGGCGAGATGGCACGGGATTTTACTACTATTATCAGCAACTTCCGCGAACTCCTGGGTAAAGTCAGGCAGACCACAGAGGTGCTCACAGAGTCCATTCAGGACCTCACGGTTTCATCAAAGGAGATCGCATCGACATCCAACCAGCAGGCCGCGGCGGTGAAGGAAATTGTCTCCACCATGGAGGACTCTGACAGCCTCTCGAAAAAAGTGGCATCCCGCATTGACGAAGTGGCCCGCATCGCGAACCAGACAAAGGAATTTGTCGAGAAGGGTTTCTCCCTCATCAAGGAAACCCTCGAGAAAATGGATGACATCCAGAACACCAACGCGGAAAATATTTCCGGGGTCCGCTCTCTCGGGACCCAGATCGAAAGTATCTGGGAGGTTGTCAACATCATCAACGGCATCGCGGACCAGACCAAGATCATCGCCTTCAATGCGGAACTCGAGGCATCCGCCGCGGGGGACGCGGGAAAGAATTTCCAGATTGTGGCAAGTGAAGTACGGCGCCTCGCGGACAGCACCGTGTCTTCAACCAATGAGATACGGCAGAAAATTGATGAAATCCAGCGGTCCTCCGACAACCTGGTGCTTTCCACGGAACGGGGTACGGAACGCATACGGGAGGGCTGGGAACGCTCCACGAAGCTCCGGGAGGTGTTCGATGAAATACTGAATTCCGCTGAGGTATCCGCGGCATCATCAGAGCAGATTGTAACGTCAGTGAACCAGCAGGTATCGTCTTTCGAGCAGATACTGCTCACCCTGCGCCAGATATCACAGGGCATTGACGATTTCGTCGTTTCCACGCGGGCAACAACCAGCGCCTCAGAATCGATGAAGGAAATAGGAACTGAATTATCGGGTATTCTTAACAGATATAAAATATAAGCAGCTATTCATCCATGAGAACAACACATCAGCGATAGTGCCTATCAGCATGTATCGCGTTTCATTTTGCATGTAACATCAAACAATCCGGGGGAGCAATTCATGAATATACCGTTTCGTGTTTCAATACGCCATAAAATTCTTATCGGCAGTATCGGCATTGCAACAATTGCATGTCTGAGTATTGCCATGCTGAGCTACATAAAAGCGGGCTCTATTATTGACAATGCCGCGGAACAGGGGCTTACCGGTGTAACAAACCATCTCCTGAATTTATGCAGGACAAATTATGAGCTCAGCCAGAAAACAGTGAACTACAACCTTAATGTCGCCGACTTCTTTGTGAAAGGGAAAACGGAGCTGCGATACAACCGCCCGATACGGTACGACGCGGAAGACCAGATCACCCATGCAAAAACGCCTGTTACAATTCCCACAATGGCCGTGGAGGGAACATTCGTTTCAAACAGCTTCGGCCTTGTGGACCGGGTAACGGACATGATAGGGGGTACCGTAACAATCTTCCAGAGAATGACACGGCCGAACGGGCTCCTGCGGATATCCACCAGCGTCAAAAGGAAAGACGGAAGCCGCGCCGTGGGCACCTATATCCCCGAATCCTCCCCTGTGTATAAGACAATAATGAGAAGAGAGACCTTCAGGGGTAACGCGTTTGTGGTAAATGACTGGTACATTACCGCGTACAAACCAATAATCGGCGCCGGTAACGAAATAATCGGCACAATATACGTCGGCATTAAACAGTCGGAGATGGACGTTCTGCGGAATAAAATTCTTTCAGTAAAACACGGCGCCAGCGGTTCCACCTATGTTATTGACGACCACGAAAACAGCAGGGGGACACTGGTGATACATTCCTCCATGGAGGGGACAAACATCCTTGACCGGAAAGATGCCGATGGCGTTGCGTATGTCCGTGAAATATGCAGCCGTAAAAACGGCAGCGGCGTGTACTCCATTCCGGACCCGGTCTCAGGCGATGTACGGACGAAAATGCTGCAGTACCGGCACCTGCCGGAAATGGGATGGATAATTGTCGCGGAAGGCGATTATGATGAAATAAACTCCCCCCTCTTTTCCCTTCGCAACACAATGATAGTTGTCGGAATACTCTGTGTAATTTTCATTGTTGTACTGGGGACATACTTTTCCAAATCCGTCAGCTCTGTTGTCCGCAATATTGTAAACAGGATAAAACTCCTCAAAGAGGGCGACTTCAGCAAGGACATCCCCGGGGAGGACATGGCCCGTAATGATGAGTTCGGAGTAATGGCTCATCACTTCAGCCAGCTTATCCAGAACACCCGCGAACTCCTTGGTAAAGTCAGGCAGACCACTGAAGTCCTCACAGAATCCATTCAGGACCTCACAATTTCATCAAAGGAAATATCGTCAACCTCCAACCAGCAGGCCGCGGCGGTAAAAGAAATTGTCTCCACCATGGAGGACTCCGACAGCCTCTCGAAAAAAGTGGCATCCCGCATTGACGAAGTGGCCCGCATCGCGAACCAGACAAAGGAATTTGTCGAGAAGGGTTTCTCCCTCATCAAGGAAACCCTCGAGAAAATGGATGACATCCAGAACACCAACGCGGAAAATATTTCCGGGGTCCGCTCTCTCGGGACCCAGATCGAAAGTATCTGGGAGGTTGTCAACATCATCAACGGCATCGCGGACCAGACCAAGATCATCGCCTTCAATGCGGAACTCGAGGCATCCGCCGCGGGGGACGCGGGAAAGAATTTCCAGATTGTGGCAAGTGAAGTACGGCGCCTCGCGGACAGCACCGTGTCTTCAACCAATGAGATACGGCAGAAAATTGATGAAATCCAGCGGTCCTCCGACAACCTGGTGCTTTCCACGGAACGGGGTACGGAACGCATACGGGAGGGCTGGGAACGCTCCACAAAACTCCGGGAGGTATTCGATGAAATACTGAATTCCGCGGAAGTATCCGCGGCGTCATCAGAGCAGATTGTGGCATCGGTAAATCAGCAGGTGTCCGCATTTGAACAGATACTGCTTACGCTGCGCCAGATATCGCAGGGGATTGATGATTTCGTCGTTTCCACGCGTGCGACAACCAGCGCCTCAGAATCGCTGAAAGAAACCAGTGAAGACTTGAAGGCGTCCCTTGCAAAATATATCTTATCATAAGGATGTACATAATGGATAACGACGAACTGATTGCGAAACTGGAAAGCAGCAGCGGAGAGGGTGAAGACACCCTTTCAGTTGAAGAGGAAATAATCCACAAGCTTCTCATTTTCCAGATCGATGACCGGAAATATGCGGTGTACGCGGACCTCGTAAAGGAGATTGTAATCAATCATGACCTGTATTTCATTCCCTTTGTGCCGCCCTATATAACGGGACTCATTAATCGTCAGGGCCAGCCATACACGGTATTTGACCTCAAAATGCTTTTCACAAATGAGCGGCTCCAGGCATCAAAGGTCCTGATCATGAAAAGCGACTCAGATTTTATCGCCTTCATGATTACCGATGTGGCTGAAATTTCAGGGATACCCGCCTCCGGAATAAACCTTGTGGTGTCCTCTGAAACGGAAAACACCTTTATCGGGTCATGCAACCATCGCGGGGAGGAAATCTTTATTATCAATGTCCAGGAAATTTACAACAGGCTTGCAAATGACCTCCAGAACATATAAGACATCATCTGCCGCAGTAAAGGTAGAAGCCGTTGTGGTCACAGGTGGCTGGGGGGATTTCCTGATAAACAGGGAGGAAATTTCCTCAAGCATATACTATCATGCGTCGGATTTTTCCCGTCTCGGGAACCACATGTTCC
>ERZ795057.3493-NODE-3493-length-10699-cov-3.158775_pt1 | contig 10699 bp, 13 predicted proteins | sample MGYA00375141_ERZ795057 | MGnify/ENA primary metagenome ERZ795057 (study PRJEB30186, sample SAMN05720163) | activated sludge metagenome | isolation source: Anaerobic digester | place: Hong Kong | collected 2015-01-26 ... | reverse complement strand
CAGGGCAAGGGCTACGGCATCAGACGTGCGCGAATCAATCCTGAAACGCCTTTCCCCGTCAGTGCATAGTATCTCAGAATAGAAAATTCCCTCACGCAGCTTGTTTATCAGCACCTGTTCAACCGTGACACCGCAGGCCTCGGCAAAACTCTTGAACAGGTCATGGGTCAGTGGCCTCGGCGGTTCAAGGTTCTCAAGCTTAATGACGATAGCCTGAGCCTCAAATCCCCCGATAATGATCGGTATCCTCCTTTCACCCTTCTCTTCCGCCAGTATGAGAGCGTAAGCCCCTGACTGTGTCTGACTGTAGGAAATGCCTATGACCTTCAGACGAATAAGATTATTCTGCATAGTTTATCCGATTTTCTGCCCCGCAGGCCAATACAACAAATATATATAATCTGAATCTTTATCCTCAACCGGCAGTAAATTTTTATCCACATACTGCTGCTGATAAATTAATGCCTTCCGTTTGCAAATAAGTTAATTTTTATATCTTTGCAGTCCGAAAAACAGAGATCCGCAGGGGCCTGATAAAGTGACATGCACGGAAGAGCGTGTCCGCCTCACGGAGTAATAAAAGATTGACTTAAAAATGTACGCAATCGTAGAAATTGCCGGGCAGCAGTTCAAGGTAGAAACAGGAAAAAAGATCTTTGTTCACCGTATTGATGCAGAAGAAGGCGAAAATTTAGAGTTTGAGAAAGTTCTACTGGTCGATAATGACGGAACCGTCACGGTTGGAGAACCTGTAATTGAAACTACAGTTGTTGAAGGTAAAGTACTGGCCCATGTGAGAGGCGACAAGGTTATCGTCTTTAAGAAGAAAAGAAGAAAAGGATACCAGAAGAGAAACGGGCACCGCCAGGATTTCACACAGATTGAGATACTGAGTATCGGACCCAAGGGCAAGTCTGATAAGAAAAGCACCCCGAAAGCCGAAAAGAAGGAAGAAGCACCTGTCACCGGGGAGGTGAAGGCTGCAACTGAAGCACAGCCGGACGTGAAAGAAGAAGTGAAGAAGGCTCCGGCAAAGAAAGCTCCTGCGAAGAAAGCCCCGGCAGCAGAGACGGCCACGGCGAAGAAAGCCCCGGCAGCAAAAAAGGAAACGGCAGAGAAGAAAGCTCCGGCAGCAAAAAAGACAGCAGCAGAGAAGAAAGAACCTGCAGTAAAGAAGACTGCGGCAAAAAAGGCCCCGGCAAAGAGCCCGAAGAAAACAGACAAGGAATAAATTAAAACAGTAAAAACTATCAGGATATGGCACACAAGAAAGGTGTCGGCAGTTCACGCAACGGCCGCGATTCAGAAAGCAAGAGACTTGGTGTCAAGCTCTTCGGAGGACAGGCAGTCAAAGCCGGAAGTATAATCGTTCGCCAGCGCGGTACAAGGCACAACGCGGGTGAGAATGTAGGTGTTGGCAAGGATCATACCCTCTTTGCACTTGTTGACGGTAAGATTGAGTTCAAAAAGAAAAGTGACAACAAATCTTATGTTTCGGTAATACCCGCAGCTGAGTAAGAAACGGTCACAGCATTACCAGGGCTCCTGAAAATATACGCGAAAGCGCATCTTTTCAGGAGTTTTTATTTTAATTTTACACCTCCTGTAAAATTAAAAAACTGCTGAAATGCTTACTGTAAACCTTATCCGCGACCAGCCCGATACCGTCATTGAGAAGCTCAAAATCAAAAACTTCGATGCTACTGATATCGTCGGCAGGGTGGTTGATCTCGACCGCCGTCGCCGTGAGCTGCAGGCTGAGAATGACTCCGTTCAGGCAGAGCTTAACAGTCTCTCACGTGAGATAGGCACATTGATGAAAGAGGGCAGGAAGGATGAGGCCGAAGCTGCCAAAAGCGGTATCGGCAAAATGAAGGACAGGCAGAAGCAGCTGTCGGAGGCGCTTGAGAGTGTGAGTGCCACTATGCAGGAAGAGCTTGTCAAACTGCCAAATCTCCCTCATTCTCTCGTTGCTCCCGGGCACAGCGCTGACGATAATGTCATTGTACGACAGGGCGGAACCATACCACAGCTCCACCCCGGTGCCGTCCCCCACTGGGACCTGATAAAGAAATACGATATTATTGATTTTGACCTCGGTATCAAGATCACCGGAGCAGGCTTCCCTGTGTATAAAGGTAAGGGAGCCAGGTTGCAGAGGGCCCTGATAAACTTCTTCCTTGATGAAGGAGAAAAGGCTGGATACCGTGAGATAGAGCCCCCCATAGTGGTCAATGAAGATTCCGGGTTCGGTACGGGGCAGCTGCCTGATAAAGAGGGCCAGATGTACCATATCGGCATTGACAACCTCTATATGATACCCACTGCCGAGGTTCCCGTAACCAATATTTACCGTGATGTCATCCTTGATGCCTCCGAGCTGCCGGTACGAAACATGGGCTACACTCCCTGTTTCCGCCGTGAGGCCGGCTCATGGGGGACCCATGTGAGGGGTCTGAACAGGCTGCACCAGTTTGACAAGGTCGAGATTGTACAGATAGCCCATCCCGAAAGCTCCTATGAATCACTGGAAGAGATGGTGTCACATGTCGAGAGCCTGCTGGTCAAGCTTGAGATGCCATACCGCATTATGAGGCTCTGCGGCGGTGACATGTCATTCACCTCGGCAATGACCTATGACTTTGAGGTCTTCTCTGCAGCCCAGCAGCGCTGGCTGGAGGTGAGCTCCACCTCGAACTTCGAGGCTTTCCAGGCCAACAGGCTCAAGTGCCGGTTCAGGGAGAAAGGCGCGAAGCAGACGACACTGTGCCATACCCTCAATGGCAGCGCTCTTGCCCTGCCGCGCATCGTGGCCGCCCTGCTTGAAAACAACCAGTCGCCTGAAGGTATCCGCATACCGCAGATACTGGTACCCTATACGGGGTTCGCTATTATTAACTGAGACAGATGAAAAGGAGCCCGCAGGCATTCCTCTATGCCGCTCTCTCTGTTATCCTGTGGGGAACCATCCCCACTGCCTTCAAGATAGCCCTTCAGGAACTTACCATAGTGACCATGCTGGGCATCGCCACGTTTGTTTCACTGGGAGTGCTTCTGACAATTGTCGCCGCCGGCGGGAAGATGAGGCTCTTCAGGGAGATGAGCGGCAGGGAGATCATGTGGTCAGCGGTGCTGGGGCTGATCAACCCCGCGGGTTATTACCTCATCCTTCTTGCTGCCTACAGCCGTCTGCCGGGACAGGTGGCACAGCCTATAAATATGATATGGCCCATTATCCTGGTATTCTTCTCCATTCCATTGCTGCATCAGCGCATCCCCGCGCGCAGCTTCATTGCCCTGGCAGCAAGCCTCGCAGGCGTATACATCATATCTTCCCAGGGTGCGCCGTTTCACCCGGGCAGGTCTGACACCATCGGAGTGTTGCTTGCACTGGTGAGCAGCATCCTGTGGGCACTATATTTTGTCCTGAATGCACGCGACAGACGTGATGAAGCGGTGAAGCTGACAACCAGCTTCTTTTTCGGTGCTATTTATATGATCATCATTATGTCTGTCAGCGGCTCGTTCAGCGAAACGATCAGCCTGAAGGGAGCTGCAGCATCAGTATACTGCGGAGTCTTTGAGATGGGAATAACGTTCTGGCTGTGGCTAAGGGCCATGCAGCTGGCCGAGACCACTGACCGGATCAGCAACCTGGTCTACTTTGCACCTTTCATCTCACTGGTACTGCTTCACATTATCATTGACGAACCTGTTTATTTCACAACACCGGTGGGTCTGCTACTCATTATTGTCAGTGTGGTATTCCAGAACAGCAGGAAGAGAGTCGGAACATAACGGCATATTTTTTGTTACTTTTGTGCCAAAATAACCATGTGAAATGAAAAAAACTGTATTAATAATAGCTCTTCTTATACCTCTTCTCTTCTCATGCAAGAAGGAGCCCGAGCCGATCATCACACCGACTACGGAGGAAAAGGCACGCGACTACCTGTATGACCTGATGAAAGCCGTATACCTGTGGTACAGATACATTCCCACAGTCAAGGTATCTGACTATGAAGGACCGTATGACCTGCTTGAAGCAATGCGCTACAAACCCCTGGACAGGTGGAGCTTCGTCATGACCTGGGATGAGTACCTTAACATGAAGACCGGTGCTTTTGTCGGCCACGGAATCAGGATGGGACTTGATGATGATGACAATGTAAGGGTGGTGAGCCTCTATACAGGGTCCGACCTCTGGCCGCTGGGAGTAAGACGGGGATGGATAGTAAAGTCGGTTAACGGAACTCTTCTGGCACCTATATTCATCTCTGGTGACAATGCGGCATACAATGCCATAATGGGTTCTTCAACCGCCGGGGTGACAAACACGTTTGTTTTTATCAAACCTGACGGCACCGAGGTGACCTACAGCTCAACCAAAGCCAGCTTCACGATTAATACAGTTACATCGCCAACCATACTGGACCTCTCCGGCGGCAAGACCGGTTACTTCGCCTTCGACAGTTTCATTGAACCTTCGGAGCAGGAACTGAATACAACATTTGCCGACTTCAAGGCAAACAATATTACTGACCTCATCATCGACCTGCGGTACAACACCGGTGGTATGATGGTCATTGCAGAACAACTGGCAAGCCTTGTCATGAACCCGGCTGACACAACAAAAGAATGTTATGGCCTGGAATACAACGATATTGTAGGGCCCTACTGGAACACAACCGCCAATTTTATCAGGACTGAAAGTCCGCTCGGTCTCGACCGCGTGGTTTTTATCACCTCCAGAAGCTCAGCTTCGGCAAGCGAGGTGGTGATCAACAGCCTTAAGCCATATATATCAGTCACCCTGGTGGGAGACACGACATACGGCAAACCGACCGGTATGGACGGGTTTGGCTATCCTGAAGAGATCGCCGAGGGTGAAACCTACGATTACGTGTTCTTTCCCGTAACGTTTGAATATGTCAACTCCCAGGGTGAAGGGCGATTCTATGACGGCATTCCTGCAGATATAAGGGCTGCAGACGATATTACGCATGACTTCGGTGATCCGGAAGAGGCTTGCCTGGCAGCTGCCATAGCATTTCTCGAGGGCACGAAGGCAGAACAGCCGGCAAGCATCAGGAGCAGGCGCATCCACGGTGAAGGTGACCAGCTGCCGAAAGATCTCTTCCGTGACCCGCGGCAATCTCCGGTGAGGTGAAGAACCCTGACGACGAGAAGATCATCCTGGGCATTGACCCGGGCACTACCGTCACGGGATATGGCATTCTGAGAGTCAGCGGCAAAAACCCGTCTGTCATCACCATGGGGATCATTGACCTTCGCAAGAAGGAAGACCACTTTAAAAAGATACGTACCATCTTCGAGCAGACGCTCGCGCTGATAGATCAGTTCCATCCTGACGAGTTTGCCATTGAGGCTCCTTTCTACGGCAAGAACGTGCAGAGCATGCTCAAGCTCGGAAGGGCACAGGGTGCGGCCATTGCTGCAGCCCTGTACCGTGACCTGCCGGTCTTTGAATATGCCCCGCGTATGATAAAGATGTCAATAACAGGACGCGGGCAGGCCAGCAAGGAACAGGTGGCGTCAATGCTGCAGACGATTCTCTCATTCCGCAGTGACAGGGATGTGCTTGATGCCACAGATGCGCTGGGGGCCGCCCTGTGTCACCACTATCAGAGCTTCAAGCCTAAAGCAGCAAAGGAATACAGGAACTGGAACGATTTCATCAGGAAAAACAGCGACAGGATCAGAGGCTGAGCTTCTGTGCCGCTGCCAGTGCGGCCACGCTGACCCTGACATTACCGGCCGACTGCAGGGCAGTGACACATGCTTCTATCGTCGACCCGGTTGTGATGACGTCATCAACCACAAGAACATGCCTCCCGCTTACCTGGTCAGGCTTTCCTACACGGAAGAGTCCCTGCACATTCTCCCATCTCTCATAGCGTCCCCTGCTTGTCTGCGAACCGTCTCCTTCCGTCCTGATCATTATGTCAGTCCTGCATTCCACGCCTGTTGATGCTGTCAGGCCCCTGGCAATGCATTCGCTCTGGTTGTATCCTCTCCTGCGCTGCCGGGCAGGATGCAGGGGCACAGGTATGATCATGTCTATCCCTTCCATGAAGCCACTCTCAGACAGCACAGCGCCGTACATCTCCCCGAGGATCCTTCCTATTTCCGTCCGGCCCTCATATTTCAGCGAGTGTATCAGCTTCCTGATACGGCTCCCCCGGTTATATACCAAAAGGCAGCAGCGCGTTCAACCAGACACCTGCCCCAGAAAGCCTGCTCAAGCATATTGTCACGCTTCTGGTGAAAATCAGTACGGACCATTGACAGCAGGCACTCCGTGCAAAGGATCCTTTCGCCTCTCACCAGGTGAACCCTGCAGGCAAGACACAGCCTGGGCAGGAAGAGGCTTACGAAGTCATCGGCAATATTTCTGGCATCAATCACTCCACAGCGAGAACCACATTCAAAGATATGATATTTGCGATAAAAACACCGGACATCAAAATCTTTAATACCTTTCGTCCGTTTTACAACCAATTGAATACAAATATGAAGAAATGGATGATTGGCAGCCTCGCACTCATCGTAATGATGATACTGGCTGCAGGGGTCTACGCTCAGACTACCGATAAACCAAAGAAGCATTCAAAGACAGAGTGTACCTTCGTTGACAAGAACGATGACGGGAAGTGCGACATCTGTGGTTCAACCGCTGATGCATGCAAGAACGAGAGCAAGGCAGCTGAGGCAAAGACCGATTGCACCACCACTGCTTCAGGCAAGGATTGTTCAAAGTGCCCCTCGGCAGCAGGATGTGAAGCCACAAAGAGTGAAGTGGTTCCTGCCAGGGAAGGCACGGGTAATGCTCCTCCCTGCTGCGCGGGTAAGAAATAGATTTACCGGCATAATAAAAGAGGCTGTCTCAAAAAGGCAGCCTCAGTTTTTTATACTGGTTTCTTCAGAGTTTCACCTTTTCACCAATGGCTCTTGCCAGGCCGGCATTCTCCTCCGGTGAAAGGGAGGCCCTGGGATTGGTAAAGAGCAGGTCTGATTCCCGGGTTATAGGTACAAGATGAACGTGAGCATGAGGCACCTCCAGCCCCAGGACAGCCACTCCGATGCGGTTGCAGTCTATCACCTCCTTCATTGCCCTGGCCACTTTCTGTGCGAATAGCATCATGTCTGCCAGAGTCTTCTCGTCAAGGTCAAAGAAGTAATCGACTTCTGTCTTCGGTACTACCAGTGTATGACCCGGCTTCAGCGGCCTGATATCAAGGAAGGCAATGTAGCGGTCATCTTCGGCCACCTTGTAGCAGGGTATCTCACCACTGATTATACGTGTAAAGATTGATGCCATGACCGGAAGATTTTATATTGATATCTCAACTATCTCAAAAGGAATGATGCCTGCAGGCACCTTCACTTCCACAACATCACCAACCTCTTTCCCCATTATGCCCTGGGCAATAGGAGAGGTGGCAGCTATCTTGCCCTCTTTGAGGTTTGCCTCACTTTCAGGTACAAGCTGGTATTCCATGATCGTTCCGCTGGTTTTGTTGCGTATCCTGACCTTATTCAGGATCTGCACCGTTTTGGTGTTGATCCGTGAGCCGTCGATGATACGTGATCTGGCTACCTGGTCCTCAAGGCGTGCTATCTTCATCTCAAGCATGCCCTGCGCTTCCTTGGCGGCCGCATACTCGGCATTCTCGGTAAGGTCACCCTTATCACGTGCTTCTGCAATCAGTCTCGCAATTGCCGATCGTTCATTACGGAGCAGATCGAGGTCCTCCTTCATTTTCTGAAGACCCTCCTCTGTTACAAAGACAAATTCCGACATAATTTCTCGGTAATAGGTGAAAAAATAAGAAGAATCCCGGAATTACCGGAACTCTTCAAAGAACAAATATAATAAATTTTTAATTAAAATCCAAAAAGCATATCGATTGTAAATATCTAATTATCAGATCGAGTACTCTTTTCTGGTCAGTATTGCCGAATAAATTACTGCTCTCCTGAGATTGAATTCTGCAATTATCTCTTCATCAGTTTCATCAGCATTATAATCATATCCGGGGGCATCATTTATCTCGCTGTCAGTGATATCAATATGCACAAACTCGTCTTTGGTCAGATCCTCCAGTGCCCCTGTTCCCTCAGTGGCAAAGGCTGTTGCCATGGTATTTTCTATTGAGCCCTCATCAGCGAAAGCCGCTGCGCTACTGCGTGAAACGGATCCTTCATCTGCGAACTCTGCTGCTCTGTTGCGTGAAACAGATCCTTCTCCGGCAAAGGAAGCAGCCAGAGGGTCCTCATAATATCCTTCATCAACAGGTTCTGCATGTACATACTGAGGCCGGGTTTGTGGCTGCACCCGCCTTAAGGGCTCCTGCGCCCTTGTTTCAGGCGGCCTGTACTGCTGCGTCCGGCTTACAGGCTCCTGCGTCCTTGTTTCGGGCGGCCTGGGAGGAGCTGCCTTGCCTGTAGTCTTTTTCTTCTTGCTGCTCTGTACAGAACCGGCAATGGCAATGACCGCAAGTATGATATAAAATACAATATTGCCTATATCTTCCATGACATCAGTATTTTTTGATTTTATGCTGTTTCAGTTTGGGCTGTTTCCCGGGGTCTTTGGTTTTGGCCTTTGACTTTGACTTCACCTTCTGCTGTTTTGGCTGCTTCGTCTTTTTCAGTTCGGGTTTTGACTGTTCCTTTCGTATCTTCTGTTTCTTGGCTTTATATCTTTCCTCAGTATTCTTCCGGTTATTAAGCATACGCTCCTGCGTAGACGCACTCTGGATCTCAAAATGCTGCTTTCTCAGCTCTTTAAGCTGCTTCTTATCTTCCTTCTCACGCCTGGCCTCTTTCCTGGCCTGCTCTTTCATGGCCCTGGCGGCAGCGCCGCGGGCCTTTGTCTTGTTATCCGTCGCCTTGCCTCCGGGCGTTTTGCCAAAAAGCTCTTTCTCAAAACGGCGTGAGGCATTTCGCTGTGCCTGACAGTCATTGACCGGCGCAACAAACAGTAAAATTGTGAAAATTATCAATAACCCGGAAAATAATTTCTGTTGCTTCATCACGTTTGTCTGATATGTGCCCCCTTCGGACAGAAATGGTTACTTTTGTATAAACTTTAAAATGCGCCTGTCTGTTTCAAATTTAAGGCTTTTTTTTGTCATCACTCTCTTTGTGCTGCTCTCATCGTCATGCAGCAGGGAGAAAAATGACATCATACCTGATATAACGGTTGACTTTACTTTGTATTCTTCTGACCCGGAATTCTTCGATCTGTTTTATACCGTAGGTACCAGCGCCGTGATTTCGTCATCTCACAGTTACCTTGGGCTTGGAACAGGCGGTTTTGACGGAAACGGGATTATCATTTATAACACCGGAGATCCTTATCTTACTTTCTATGCGTATGACCGGACCTGTCCTCACTGTTATAATCTTGATGGCTCAAGCGTTGCCGTCAGTATTGACGGTATATATGCTGTCTGTCCGCAATGCAACACCAACTACGCGTTACCGAGTTCAGGGCAGCCAACTACTGCCGGACCGGGACAGTATTATCTTAAAAACTACAATACTTCGTATAGCGGGAGCAGTATCAGGGTATGGAACCGGAAACAGTGAATGCTAGTATCTGTAGTGTTCAGGCTTAAAAGGCCCTTCGGGCGGTACACCGATATACTCAGCCTGTTCATCTGTCATTGAGGTGAGATGCACCCCCAGATGGGCAAGATGAAGCCGGGCAACCTCCTCATCAAGATACTTCGGCAGCCGGTAAACGTCAACCTCGTATTTATTCTTCCATAGATCTATCTGAGCCAGTGTCTGATTACTGAACGAGTTGCTCATCACGAATGACGGATGGCCTGTTGCGCATCCAAGGTTAACCAGTCTCCCCTCAGCCAGCATAAAAATTGCATGACCGTCAGGAAAGACATACTTGTCTACCTGGGGCTTGATATTGATCTTTTGTATGCCTTCATATTCGTTCAGGGCGTCAACCTGTATCTCATTGTCAAAGTGTCCTATGTTGCAGACGATGGACTGATCTTTCATCTTTGCCATATGCTCAACAGTAATGACATCACGGTTCCCCGTTGCAGTGACAAATATATTTCCTATCGGCAGAGCCTCTTCCACCGTTTTAACCTCAAAACCCTCCATGGCAGCCTGGAGAGCGCATATAGGATCAATTTCCGTGACGATAACCCTGGCGCCATACGTCCGCATTGACCGTGCTGATCCTTTTCCCACGTCACCGTAACCGCATACAACCGCAACTTTCCCCGCAATCATTACATCGGTGGCTCTCTTGATACCGTCAGCCAGTGACTCGCGGCATCCGTAGAGGTTATCGAATTTGCTTTTAGTCACCGAGTCGTTGACGTTTATTGCCGGCACCAGCAGCTCTCCGGCCTCCTGCATCTGATAAAGCCGGTGCACACCCGTAGTGGTCTCCTCGGAGATCCCTGCCATCTCTTCCACCGTCCTGCGCCACTTCTCCGGATCCTCCTGCCATATCTTCTTCAGTGTTTCAAGTATAATTCTTTCTTCCTTGTTTGATGAGCCGGCATCAAGCAGGGCCGGATTGTTCTCGCACTTGTACCCCCTGTGCACAAGCAATGATGCATCGCCTCCGTCATCAACGATGAGATTGGGCCCTTTCCCGCCCGGGAATGACAGCGCCTGTGCAGTGCACCACCAG
>ERZ795057.3484-NODE-3484-length-10710-cov-6.270671_pt1 | contig 10710 bp, 7 predicted proteins | sample MGYA00375141_ERZ795057 | MGnify/ENA primary metagenome ERZ795057 (study PRJEB30186, sample SAMN05720163) | activated sludge metagenome | isolation source: Anaerobic digester | place: Hong Kong | collected 2015-01-26 ... | reverse complement strand
TATTAATTAAAAAGTCTTTAAATTTATCACAATTATTTGTTAAAAAATTTAACACTCTTTCACCAACATGTCCAAAAGGTGTGTGACCAACATCATGCCCCAATGAAATAGCTTCAGCAAGAGTATCATTAAATCCAAAATATTTAGAAATGGTTTGGCTTATTTCGGCAACTTCAATTGTATGGGTTAATCTATTTCTAATATGGTCGTCAAAGCCAGTAATAAATACTTGTGTTTTTCCTTGTAATCTTCTATATTCTTTGGAAAAAAGAATTCTATCTCTATCACGATCAAACTTTGTTCTAATCAAGTCTTCTGCTTCTTTACTAAAACTTCTATTTGCAAATTCAGGTTCCGCTCTTAGAAATAAGAAGGGTTTATTAGCTTTCATAATGATATGATATTAGACTTTACATTTGGTTTAGTGAAATTAATAAAAAAATAAGACAAACCTATATCAAAAGTAAAAAAGATATTAATCATCAATGATTTACATCAAGTCAAATTAAACTCTTCTGGCGGTGAAGTCGCTAAAAGAGTTTAATTTAAATTTCTAGTTTGTGCGAAGCACAAAAGCGCGTTGGAAAAACTAAAACAATTTTTTATCATACTTACCGAATCAATCTCGATAAATTTAGTATCAAACAGCACGAATTAAAATACTTTAATTGTCAGAATATATATTTACCTTTCCAAAATACAAAAGTTATCAGAAAGCTTTAAAAGCATCTTAATTAAATAATTTGTCAAAAAGAGTCGAATTGCTTTATTCTGAATTTTTTAGCAGCTTATTTATAACGGTCCGCGGTTTTGTTGTGTGCGGGATTGTCGCCCCGTTTCAATGTCCCCCGCTGAACACTTTACTAAGATAAAACTTAGTCACGAAACCACCAAACACCCGCATGCAATAAGAACCGCTGTTATAAACTGGCTGCATATATTGACCTTGTCAGTTTAGCAATAAATATCAACGAAGTACAAAGTTGTTTTTGTTTTTAAGGAATGCAAATTGCCTGAAAGGCAAAAAATGCAAACTCTTTTGCAATTTCAATTGCAAATGTGGTTGCAATGAATATTCAGGAAATATTAAAGTATCTTTTCCATGCTACAACATCATCATTAGGCACAACTAACCACAATAATTTGCGAGGTCTTGAGCAAGCAACATAAACGATACGCATTTGTTCTTTATTAGCTATGGATAAGGTGTTAAAATCTTTCCTTAATAACGTAGTATAATTGGAATTATCTTTTTTCACTAAAAAAATTAGAATTGCATCTAACGATTTTCCTTTAACGGAATGAATTGTATTTATAAAAGAATAATCGTCTGCTTTAGATTCATCATGAAATAAAGAATCAATTTTTAAATTACTAAATCTCAATTTATATTCAAAATTAAATTTAGAACTTGCTTCATTTACCCACGTTCCAAGGTTTTTATCAGAAATTTCAGGTAATGAATGAATAAATTGAAATAATTCATTTCTATATTCTCTGAAACTACTTTCATTTATTTTCTCTCTTAAAAAGCCAGAACTAACAAATGGAATTCCATTTTTATACTTATGATAACCCTTTTCAATTTGTTTAAACCCTAATTTTAAATTTCCTTTTTCTATTAAAAACTTTCCCTGAATAATATCTCTTAAATAATAATGGTTATTCTTCCATGGTGATTCTTGATTCATCAAGTTAGTATTTACAAATCCGAAATGTTTCTCTCCAAAACTACGCCCCCTATAAACTATTGCCAAGTTATCTTCTGAAATAGACATAGTATTACATTTATCCATAAATGAATCGCAAAAATCAAAAACCGAATCCACTTCTGGTTCATAGCCAATTATTTTTGGATTTTCAGGACAATCCTTATTATCTCCAATAGAAATCATATTTCCATTGAAAAAACAATTCAAATATTCACATATTTTTGTTGAACTTCTACGGTTTTCAATAAGTGCAAGTTGAAACCAATTAGAACTATTCCATTTTTCATTAAACAATTCTGCATTTGCTGTATTCCATTCAAAAATTGCCTGATCAGGATCACCAATCAGCATAATGCTTTTCAAACCGTAACTATCTAATAAATCAATAATTGACATTTGTATTTCTGTCGTATCTTGCGCTTCATCAATTATCAATATAGGAAATCTCAATGCGATATCTTTTGCTATTTGTGGGTATTTTTTTAATATTCTTAGTGCAAAATAATTCGCATCAGCTTGAACTGCCTTCCCTTGTTTAAAGTGAAATTCCTTAGAGAGAATAATATCATTTACTTTTTTATTATAACTACCATCTTGATTCTTTATTTTATCCCAAGAAAAATGATAAGAAGATGGAGGTCGCAATGGAATTGGAATTCTATCATTACCAACATCTTTAAATGAAACCATTTCAAAATAATAGTTTGGATCTCTATATGTGACTTTATGTTTAAAATACTTCGTTTGTGAAGGATTATACTCAAACCATTTATTGTATTCAGTTCCAACAATCTCAGGTCTTGTCTTACATTTCATTTCCAAATGTCCAAATGGTAAGAATATATATTTGTTAATAAAACTATCTATTGTACCAATAAAATGGGGATTATCAATATCCTTGAGTTGATAATTTTCTTTTAAACTATTTTTAATTTCGTTAGCGGCTGTATTTGTAAACGATAATGCTGCAATTCCTTCATGTTTATTTAAATTATTGCATTTAAGTAATCTTGCTAAACGAGCAGTAACTGAAAAAGTTTTTCCACTACCTGGACATGCTTTTATAACTATTCGAGGCTCGTTGCAAACAACAATTCTTTTTTGACTGAAAGATAGTTTATTAAACATTTTCGGGATTTATTTCAAAAATAAATTCTATTGCTTTTTTAATATACTCAGGAACATCAAAGCTTGATTCTGTAAGCAATTTATCATGTAATTCAAGGGCAAAATCAGCTTTGTCTTTATTAGACTTCAATTTTTCCATAAGGATTTGAACTGTAAAATCGTTTTTTAGGTCAGCCGTATCTTTATGTAAACCGCGATAAACTTCTCGCATTATCTTTTTATTTGTATCTGATGTTTCAAATAAATCGTGTTCAAATGTATTTTTTGCCAATGACACATAAAGATTCTTTTTCTGCATTCTTTTTGCATTTTTAGCTCTATCAGAAAAAGGTTTATCATCTTTTGGATCACTATCTGTTAGTATTGAGCATTTAGTTAATAATCTTTTATCTACACTGTCATTATTAAATAATTTTGCAAAATGTTCAAATGCTACTCCGCCAATATTTACTAATTCTACACCTTCTTTTTCTAAGTCAAAGCTCTTTGGCTTAAGAAACTTCTTTGATAAGATTGGTATTAATATTGCTTCTACAATACCTTCAACTAAAATAACTCCGCTTGCAAAAAACATTTGTGATTTTGTTGTATCAAGAAATTTTCTAAGATGCTTGCGATTAGTAATTGAAAAATCATCTTCTCCAAGATTTGCAAATGAAAGAGCTTTGATTTGATGATTTTGCTTTTGTAAAATTGTAATATTTTTCAAATCAGATTTTGCTGTAATTGTAGGAGAGTGAGAAGTCATAAAAATCTGCAATCCTTTATCTTGCAACTTGTTTAAATAACCAAAAAAAGTATTCTGATATTGTGGATGCAAGTGAGCTTCAGGCTCTTCAACCAATAATACATTGAAAATTTCTAACTCATTATCATCACATCTATTAATCAAATCACCTAAAACAACAGATGTGTAAATCAAATTATTTTCTCCAAGTCCATTTTGATAAAGTTCAAAATATGCTTGTTCTGTTCCATTTAATTTATCGGGTTCATATATTGGGCGTTTAAGTTCTATACCCTTAACAACATCAGAAAATTTTCTACCAACATAGTTCATTTCGATATTAGGGTATTTTTTATTTATTCCTGTTCCTTCTAAATGATCATTGACTTTTTCTTTGCCTTCTTTTAAAATATATTTCCAATCATGTTCATCACTTTCAAAAACACCATATAAATTACTTGCAAGTTCCTTCTTCTTATTTTCATCTAATTTAATTTCTTGAGAATTCTTTTGCTTATACTTTGTTAGCTGATTAAAAAGCTGTGCAGTTTTATTATAATTTGAGTATGGTTTCAATCCAATTATTGCATCTCTCAATGGGCTTAAATAGGTGAAAAATATTTCTTGTAATGCATCATATGGAATTACTTGACCTTCATTATCTCCACCCCAAATAGTCCTTTTAAAATACTGTTTCTTTCCATTATCTTCAAAAGTAAATTTTAAATGAAATTGCATTGTTTGCTTTTGCGGATCAGATTCATCTTGCGATATAAAGTCATAGAAACATATTTTCTCTTGAGGATTGTCTCCAAATTCAAATATTAGATCAAACTGAATTTCCTTATTAATCTCTGATGGGTCATTTGGATTTATATGCAAATCAGATTCTTGAACATAAATATCATTATAAGGTTTGCCATATCCAAGACATATCCTAAGAGCATCTATAATAGCTGTTTTACCAGAATTGTTTTCTCCAATTAATATGTTTAAGCCTTTATTAAAAAACAAATCAATATGCTTAAAACTTCGAAAATTATTTAGGGTTAGTTGTTTTAGATACATTTTATTTAAGTTGAAGTTAAAGGACAAATAGAAAAGATATTATTTTAAAATTAGTTTTATGAAATTAACAAAAAGCTTAAACAAAACAAATAAGTATTGCAAAATTTAAGCTCTTTTGCGGAGCGAAGCGCAGCAAATGTGCTTAAATTTAAATCCTAATTGTGCGAAGCACAAAAGCGCGTAGGGAAAACAAAAACAACTTTTATCACACTTGCCGTACCAATCATGATAAATTCAATATCAAAAAGCACGAATAAAATAAATTTTCAAAGCAAGATGAACTATCTATTAAAAAAAATGTCAAAAATTGAATTCAATTTCTAAAATTATTGGGACTATAAATTGATAAGAATTTTTTCAATATAAAAATTTTAGCAGCTTGTTTATAACTATCCGCGGTTAGAAATAGTGCGGGTTTGCGCCTTGTTTCATTGTCCCCCGTTACCGAAAGTTAAAGATAACTAAAATTGTCAAAAAAACACTGCACCCCGCATTTTTTCTGAACCGCTGTTACAAATTGTGCGCCTAATCCACCTTACTTATCAAGCTAGCTTTTAAACTAACCATAAAAACCAAAACAAATTTGTTTTAAAGGCAAATAATATGTCTAGTAACAAAATGTTAAATTTATTTAAGATTATTCAGAATGTTTGATGATTTCACAAAATAATACTACATTCATACTTTCATTTATGACCTTTTGAAATTAATTAAACATTTACATTATGAGAAAATTTATAAAACTTTTGATTCCGTCAATTTTATTATTGAATTTGCTATCATGTGAGAAAGATGATAATAATAATGTTGATTTTTATAATTTAAGCGATAGAATTGGAATATGGGTTAATTCAGAAAGAGGAGATACATTAGAGTTTATTGACAATTCAAAGTTAATAAGAAAAGGAGATGCATATTCAAATGAAGAATATACCTATCACATAAATGGAGAAACTCTTTTTATTGGTAGTGATGATTCAACAGTTGAAACTCAACACCCAATTATCAAAATTGAAGAAAAAAGTGTCACTCTTGGTAATATGTACATCTCAATTGGATCTACAGATAATTCAGGAACATTTACAAAACAAAACTAGAAAAGTATTAAGTCATTTAAATTTTCTAAAATTACATTCATATTATTTGATTAATTAAACGCGCGATGGAAAACAAATTTGTTTCTATCACACCGATAAACCAATCTTAAAAAAACTGTCAAGTTGCCAAGAATACAATATTCTTACAATGTCAAACCGAGATGCAGTTTCTTACTTGTTGAATTATCAGACCATTTAAAAGGTTCATGATTTACTGACTTGGAAAAATAGAAAGCAACTTACTTTGTCCGAAAAGGGCGCATTATTTGTAACGGTCCTTGGGTTTGCAGTGTGCGGGTTTTCACCGCGTTTCATTATCCACCGCTAACCAAAGTTAAAGATAACAAAAATTGTCAAATAACAACTAAAACCCCGCATACTGTAAGACCCAATGTTATGCAGCGTTATTCTATAATCTTCAATTCTTTTAGTCTTAATTGTTTATACTCAGGAAGTTTGTCAAACTTATGTTTCCATTGTGCTAAATTATCTCTTTCTTTCTTAAATTCATTGGAAGGAGCTTTTAAATCAGGATACTGATATCTGAAACTTAAAAATGATTGTATCTGTTTCTCAAATGAATTTTTATGTTTATTTTCTTCATAGTCAAAATCGACACCAATTTCCAATAAAAGAAATTCTTTTTCTTCTTCTAAGTGCCGTATTATTCCTTTAGAATTTTTCTTTCCCTTTCTTTTGAGTACGCGTTGGTCATTTAACCAGCGTCCCAAACTATTTTGTGTTTTGTCAGGATTTATTTGGGGAACATGACAGTCTCCGTATTTTTCTTTCCATTTTTTTAATTCTTCCAACCTTGCAAAAAACTTATCTTTATTTGGAGAATATTTAAATGTATATTCATAATCTTTTTTCCAAGTGAAATCTAAATCATTTAACCTTTCAATTTTATAATCACTTAATATACCATTATTGAAGTAAGTTTTTTGCAGAGCAACCCAATTTCCTAAAGAATAAAATACGTCTTTATTATCTCTTATATGAGGAACGTCAGAAGTACCATACTCTTCATAATATGCTTCTAATAGTCCATAATTTTCTTCCCAGATTTTAGCCCATCGTAATTCATGTCCATCTCCAAAGTAGAATCCAACTTTTTCTAATTTTTCTTTATGTTCAAGAGGAATTTTCCCATTTGAATAAAATACCTTTTGCTTTCTATACCACTTATAAAGTCCATAAGGTTGATAATCTCTTGGTATAGTAACTTCATTTGTCTTTTTCTTAAATTCAAGAAATTCATTAAAGTAAGTTTCCCAAGAAGCAAGATATTCGTCTGTTATTTTAAATTCATTAGTTTTTTTATTTGAAGTTGAATTTTTTTGTTGAAGTTCTTTTTTGCTCTCTATCTGTTTTTCTTTTAAAAGTGAAGTTAAGTCTAAATCAATTTCTTCAATTTGTTTGTTTTCATTTTCATTTATAAAACTATCAACCCGTTTTTTCAGATAATAAATATGAGAAAATGATACTTCTTTGAAATCAGGGTTAATTGAATTAATTAAATCATTCGCTATTTCATTAATTATTAATTTGTCTGTTATTTCAACACCCCATTCATGATTTAGGACAAGTCCATTATATGTAAAATTTGCCGATGTAATAATAGCAGAAAAATACTCTTCTTTTTTTCCAAAAATGTATACTTTCCCATGTAGTTTATTATTTAGAGAAATTATACAATCCCAATCACCATTCTTGATTCTTGGTAATTGGATTAATGATATTAAAGATTCTATTTTATTTATTTGGTCTAATGACTTAGGATGTAGAGTTGTAATTAATTGTATTTTTCTTAAATAATTCGTTGTTTCTTCAGTCAAAAATATATCAAAGTCATCTACAAGATATGGACTTGAAATTAGGATTTTATCACTCTGCTTCAATAATTCATTGAATCTCATTTTGTGATTCAATTCAGATAAATTATTTATTATTCTAATGTTCAATTTCCTGAGTTATAATGCTGCATAACGTGCCCGGCGCAAGCTTTGGCGGGGTTTTTCGCCCTGTTTCATTGTCCCCCGACACCAAAAGTTAAAGATAACTAAAATTGTCAGAATACCACCAAAACCCCCGCTTAAGTTTGGCGCCGTGTTAGCGGTTGTAATTACTTAAATTTACTATTTCCCAAGTATTTTCTCTTTTAATAAATTCAACTTCAATTTTCTTTTTTCTATCTCGATTATGCCAAAATATAATATTTGCAGAATTCAAGTCAATCTTGACAATTTCAAAACGTATATAAGACTGAATTTCAATTATTGATAAAAAATCAAAGGGTTTATAGTATACCTTGTCATTTAGTTCCCATTCAAAACTTATAAAAGTTAAAAAATGGCTTGAAATAATAATATTTTCACTTTGGTTAAATTCAAAAAATGTTTTCGTTAATACACTATTATCGAACACAAAGGATAAAATATTTTTTATGTTTTTTTCAACTTGCTCTATACTATCTTTATATGCTTTTATATCTTCCTTTGGCGGATATAACTCTTCAGGGTATGGATAGAATGTTGAATTATTTTTAATTGAATCAGTTAAGTTGTGTAGTAAATTTGTTTTAGTTTTATCACCTAATATTTGATTTTTTATCAAATAACCAAATGAAGGAAGTGACCTTCTGACAATTATTCCAACTTCACTATTAAAATAACAAATTTCTTGAGGTCCTTCTTCGTCTGAGATTAATAATAAAAATATACAATATACCGTATTATCTATTTCAAAATATCTTTTTCCTAAATAGTTGTACACATTTTTATCATTATCGATAACGTTAGATAATTTCATTTTTATAAAATATTTGTACTTCTTATAAGGTTTTCCTATTTCAGCATAAAAAGCAGAATCTTTATATGCTTCAAAATTGAGAGTTGAATCTTTAACCCAACTTATAGTATTAGCCGATAAATTTAATTTTAGATGATATGTATATTTCTTATTATATATTCCTGTTTCAGAATTATAAGAAGAGTCATCAATTGCTTCAATATCAAGAAGTGAATCTTTTTCCCAATTAAAAATGTGGGTTTCATAAAAGATGCTTCTAGGAATTGTATCACAGTCTAGTGTGTAATAATAATATTCGTTATCTGTTATTTCTTGTCCATTACAATTTATAAAAGAAAATAGAATAGAGAAACTAACAAAAATTAAATGTATTTTATTCACATTCAGATTTTTAAGTAATTATTACCGCTAACGGTCCTGCGTTAGGTTTAGTGCGGGTTTCCGCTGTGTTTAATTGTCCACCGTTGAACAACTTTACTAAGATAATATTTTGTCAGCAAACCACAAAACCCCGCATTGAACCTGAACGCATGTTATGCCTTTTTAATTTTTTCTTTTATGCTAGAATAAATCTCTTTTATATTAGTCAAACTTTCTTGTATTAAACCTATTGCAGAAATATCAATTCCATCGAATTTAAAATCTATCCATTTTTGTATTGTTACCTTTTGAGTGGATGACGGCATTGGCATTTGTGTATTGGGATCAACAGGGACACCACCAATAAGGACTCCGCTTCCAAATTTAACATTTGAAGAATTCCAAGTGACACTACCTTGTTGTGTCTGAACATTTATCATTTCTGTTTCTGTTCTAATTTGTTCAACCAGTTTATCATGTTTGTTTTCGTTATTTAATGTGTTAAAATATGTTATCCATCTATTCGAATCTTTTATAAAAGGTTGAATACTTAATAAATAATCATGTAAAACCTTATTATTATTTTCAAGTTCTGGATATGATTTGTTTATTAAATTATCAAAAAGTATTTTACTTGAACGTAAAGGAAAATAGAGATTATTTTTTGGATTTGCCTTAGGACAATTTTCTTCAATTATGTCATGTGCAAGATAATCCAATACCGAACGTAGATTTCCAAAGAAATCTTTAATGTCTATTTTTAATTCTGAATCAATAGATTTTTTATGTAGTGAATTATTGTATTCTTCCATAATTTTTGGCAGTTGTTTTTCAGCTCTACCTAATAACGCATCAATATCTGATTCTCTTTTCATAATTTTTAATTAAAATATTTTTTTTAATTCAATGCTATTTTAAAAAGTTTAAATTAAATGAATAAATTCATTAACTGATATAGCACAAAGTTCTTCTTTATCTACAATATCTTCTGGATAACCATGTGACATAACTCCAATAACCTTTCCATTAGAGATTTTAACTAATGGAGAACCTGACATTCCTTTTTTCCCACCATAATTGGTTCTAATTATTTCAATATTATTTAGTTTTATATCATTCTTATTTACAGACTCTTTTTCAATAGATTTTATATTACCACTTTTATTGAAAAGAGAATTTCTTAAATCGGCACTCTCAATAGCAAGTTTTGGAGTTTCATTTAAAAGTTGAGCTACTTTAAGTTGAATATTTGGTGGTCCAAAATCAGGATAACCTTCATTTTTTATTTCTGTATTAACTATGAAGTCAGTGTCTAATTCGAATATATTTGCTCCAATTTGCCCTACTATAAATCTTATTATAGAAATATCGAGATGTGGATAAGATTCAATGAATCCAACTTTTATTTCAAATGATGTTCCTAATTCAGATACCATCCAAATTTGCACATTATTGTGTGGAGCTTCTGGAAAAAAAGATTCTTCATTTAAAACATGATAAGCAGTTATTGCTACATGATCATTTAGAAAAAAGGCTGAACCTAAAAAACCGCCAACTGCAATAGGCTTATGTACAGAAGGATCATTTGATGAAAAATCACGCTCCCAATGATAAGAACATTTTAAAATAGCATAAACAGACATATTTTTTGTTTAAAGTTAACTAAAAATTATGAAACTTATCAAGATTGGGAAATTGAAAATTAATTTAAATAAAGCCTTGATTAAATGCGCGGAAAAATTAATTAGGCATAACGTTTACGTGTATGGTGTCGTTTGGCGATTCGAAGCACGAACCAGTCAAACCG
>ERZ795057.3473-NODE-3473-length-10740-cov-7.299672_pt1 | contig 10740 bp, 8 predicted proteins | sample MGYA00375141_ERZ795057 | MGnify/ENA primary metagenome ERZ795057 (study PRJEB30186, sample SAMN05720163) | activated sludge metagenome | isolation source: Anaerobic digester | place: Hong Kong | collected 2015-01-26 ... | reverse complement strand
CATTTATCCTTTTTTCATAAACAAATTTCTGTCATTGAGATTCCGGTATTGCCCAAGGGGCAAACCGGAATGACAGCGAATGTACTAATTCATTCGTTAACCGCTATAATACTTTTCAGTAATAATTCCTGAACATAATTTTAAAAATGATGAATAAATAAATATGTAGTTGCACTCAGGAAGGCCCCTGTTAAGTTGGCCATTATTATTAAACAGGGAACCGAAGTTAAGAATGAACAGAATATCTGAATTAAAAGAGCTGGTTTTAAATGGCCATCAAATATCAATGGAAGAGGCGATTGAACTTGCCTCATTCAAGGGGAACGAGGCCCTTTATAACGCGGCAGATGAAATACGAAAGTCTTTTTGCGGGGACAGTTTTGAACTCTGCTCAATAATAAACGCCAAATCCGGGAGCTGTTCCGAAAACTGTAAATGGTGCAGCCAGTCAGTATACCACGATACAGGAGTTTCATCCTATGACTCCATAGCTCCGGGTGAAGCAGTGGAAATGGCGCTGCACAATGAGAAGAGAGGCGTTAAAAGGTTCTCTCTTGTGACAAGCGGAAGAGGGCTTTCAGAGAGCGGGATTGACACGATGATCGGAATTTATGATGAGATAAAAAAAGCCAGCCCCATCTCACTCTGCGCGTCAATGGGGCTTATTGAAGCCGTAAGTTTTGTTAAACTTAAAAACGCGGGGGTAACAAGATACCACTGCAACCTTGAGACATCAAAATCATACTTTCCTGAAGTCTGCACAACACACACCTTTGATGAAAAGCTTAAGGCCATAAAAGAGGCCGGTGAGGCAGGGCTCTCGATCTGTTCAGGGGGGATAATAGGAATGGGTGAAACCATGGCTCAAAGAATTGAGCTTGCCATTGAACTGGGAAATCTGGGTGTCCTGTCAATTCCCCTCAATGTCCTGAACCCGATAAAAGGGACCGAGCTGGAAAACATGCAGCCACCGGATATGGATGAAATACTTACAACTATTGCCCTGTTCAGGTTCATCAATCCCCGGGCGGTAATCAGGTTCGCTGGAGGGAGAAAGTCCCTCAGGCCCTTCCAGGAGAGGGCCCTGCGGGCCGGGATAAACGGTGCGATTGTTGGAGACATGCTTACAACAACAGGGAGTTCATCGATAGACGAGGACAGGGAGTTTTTCAAATCAGCCGGTTTTAATACTGACTGATATTGCCGGGTTTTGCCCTGCTCACCTTTCGAAATCGATCTTATACAGTTTGTTTCTCTGAAAGTAGAAAAGCATCGGTCCGTCCACAATAAAGCTGTCACACCAGTTTACTATCCTGTATAAATTCTGAACTCCGAATCTTGTGTCTATCTCCACAGCGTAAAGAGATCCGTCAATAAAACGAACAATAAAAGCGTCATTACGTTTAGGATAAAACTCAAACGCGGATATCCACTTTTCCGAAGAATAAACCCTTTTCCGTTTCATTGTATTAATAAAGAAAGGGAGCCTGTCCTTTTTACCGGTCCACCTTACATAAATTCTCTTTCCTGACTTTTCGAGGAAGACTTTTTCTTTAAGCTTCCTGTCTGGCCCCAGCTTAAGTTTTGCTATCTCCCTGCTGTTCCAGGAGGGAAATATATTTTTTGCAGGTTTACGTGATTTTTTAAAAAGCTGCTGTATATCTGTATATTCATCATTAAGTTCACGTTTCGGTTTCTTTTTCTTCAGCTTCCCTTCCAGGGGGAGATACTTCGGGATCTCTTCAGGATTAAGGTCTTTAGGTAGCAGGAGGGGGAAACATACCTCGACCTTTTGCTCATGCACTTTGATCCATTTCTGCCAGAGCCTGTACCCGTCCTTCACCACCTTTACATGGTAGTTGCCGGGCTTGATATTCTGCACAAGGATATTTCTTTCTATCATGCCGGAGGACTTCTTAAGCTTACCGTTAAGATAAACCGACACGTCAGATTCATCGTTTGAACAATATATCCCACCTGTTTTTACAAGCCTGAAATCACTGCTCAGTCTGTATCCGAAGGAATATAAAAGAATAACAGGTATCACCACCAGGAATACAAGTGTGAGTCCCGCAATATACATCCACTGTTTTTTTACTGTCATAATGTCTCCGTCAGCCGTCGTTTCCCCGATGTTTGGGCGTGACCCAGAACCCCATATACCTGCCGAACATCAGCCTTGTCTGCGCATCAATTGCCGGGATCGCGCCGAAAACCGTAATAGTTATCGGCACAAGGAGCCATTGTAATTTATGATAGATTCTTTTAGTTATCGCACGCTCATCTGCAATAGCAGGCATCAGGCTGACCGCAACCATTGATGAAAGTATAAGGTTGGTCATTGTAATCATCATTATATCACGTGTTATATAGGGAAGGCTGTAACTGAGCATCGAGGTATTGAATTCCCTCCCTCCCAGAAGTATCGGCATCCAGCCGAGAACAAAAATAAGAACAGGGTTTGTGGCCAGGGACCAGTACCCCTCAAGATTAACAAAGAATATCTTGAACTTCTTCCACCTGCCGATACTCCGGTTCTTTTTGAAATTAAACATTATATATGCGAAGTTCTCCACACCGTAAGACCAGCGCCTCTGCTGCCTGTAGATGTTCTTCATGGTCTGCCAGAAAGATTGGGCAAGGTTCGCGTCCATTGATACAGGGTATGCCATTGGGGTAACAAGGTACTCACCGTTATATTTCATGTAGCAGTTCCAGAATATCCTTGAATCCTCGCTCACCATGTTGCTCTGCCAGTACCCCACTTCATAAAGTGTACTGAAGGGGACCGAGTGCGAGCTGAAAGTTGCAAGCCTCTTCTGTCTCTCCTGCTGAACCATCTGCCAGAAAGTGCCTGAATAGGCAACAACACGTGATACTGCCGGAGCCTCGAAAATATTGTTATTGAAAACAGGTACAGGCTGGAAAGAGGTATTATACGGTTTTTCACTGGCGAGAAACATCCAGGTGAGGCAGGCGAAGTACTGGTCATAAACTATGGTATCTATATCAAAGGCGGAAACAAGGACATCCCCGTACGGAATCTTCTTTTTATCCAGTACCTGGACGCGGGCCTGTTCAGCTGCATAGGTGATATTTGAACCTTTACCTGCCAGTTCACCTTCAATTCCGTCAGGGTGAACTGTAACAATGAAATGGCCGAATTCTTTTCTGTATTTCTTTTTCATCTCCGCGGCGATTTCAAGGGGCTCGTTCCCTGCCCTCTCCTCCGCAGCAAGGACTATTATAAATCTTTTATGGTTATATTTCGATTCAAGAAGTGAATCCAGGGTCTTCTCAACAATTGACCTGTCCTCTTTATAAAAGGGGAGCATAATCATATGATACACATGATCATATTTAAAATGAACAAGCTTTTCGACCCAGTCGATTTTCATATGCTCAATAATCCGCTTCCAGTTCTCCTTCAGGTGAAGGGAGAGATAAGCAGTCTTCAGAAGCCAGAACACGTCAAAGGCGATAATAAATATTGCGGCGTAAACTGGTATGTAGAGAGAGGCCACAATCGCACCGATAATCGTGCCCCAGGAGCAGGCGCCGGGGAGGATCTCCCAGAACCTGTACCTTAAATAATCAACACCGGAGAGTTCACTCCCCTTCCCTATACGCCACTTTTCATAAATATATTTTTCAGACACAGGCACGGACCTTTAGTATATACAATTTTTTCTCCTTCTAATTTATGCAACTGTCATAAATATGTGGCATTTTATGTCAAGAATTTGTAAAAAAAATCAGTAATAATCCCTGAATATGTGTTTTAATGTAAAAAGTAAAAGTTATATACCCCCGCCGCCGAAGGCGGCGGGGGTAATAGGGCATTTTTTGCCTGAAATAAGCTAAGGAATAAATACTAAAAAAAATAAAGATAAAGCCCGGTATATATATAATTTCCGGAAATTATTCAATCTGGAGGGCCTTTTATCCCCAGAGGTTTAACGGGGGATAATGGATTATCGCGTGAAGGATGTCACTCCTTGTTATTATTCCCGCAAGCCCGTTCTCCTCATGTATAATGGGCATACACCCTATATGCTCCTTGAACATTACCCTGGCGATCTTTCTTATATCCGTTTTTCCTGCTGCGGTAATTACCTCTTTATTCATCACATCCAGGACAGTTTCATCAGTGCGGTTAACGACATTATCCTCGGAAATTATCAGGCGTTTGAGAAGATCCCTGTCGGAAATTATTCCGACAATCAGTCCGTCACCGGAAACAACAGGCATATGGCTTACTTCCGATTTTTTAAAATACTCCCAGGCATCTGTTACTTTCATTTCAGGCGGGACGGTTTTAACAGGTGAACTCATGATCTGGTAAGCGTGAAATACCGGTTCAGGTTCCTTTTTAATATCCGCAGATTCCCTGTAACTCTTTTCAGCATAGGTCAGGGCATACCCTCCTCCGTTAGAAATTTCCTTTTCATTTTCACCCCTCAGGTATTTTCTTACAGGACTTTTTTTGCCTGTGCTTCGTACCTCTTTCCTGTGAAGGAGCGACTCAAGGGATATATCGTAATGGTCCCCGTTAAGTGTATGGATATAGAACATGAAAATCTCCGGTTATTGTTTATTACTTAATTCAGATTTCGGTAATTACTTTTTAGCGCTTTACTTTTAAATTATTCAATTCTTTGTCATCGTATATTGGATTTAATAAAAGGGAATTCTTTTTTTTTAGAATTAATAAAGAAAGGATATAGGGAAGATGAGAAAGATTTTTTTGTCATTGCGAACGACCGGAGGGAGTGCGGCAATCTGTTAAGGCTGGAAACAATACCGGTTTATACTGAATATTTTCTATCCGGAACAGATTGCCACGTCGCGGTGTTTATCCTGAGCAGTTCGGCAAGCTCACTGACCACCTGTCGAAGGGCTCCTCGCAATGACAGCTTTTTCTGTATAAAATATATTCAGAAATTATTACTGCTTTGAAAGTACAGATTTAAGTTTATATGAAAGTTCACTGGCCAGATAAGGTTTCTGTACAGTCCCTTTTATTCCTGTTTTTTCTGCCGTGCGAAGAGAATCAGTATCAAGCATGCCTGAAGCGAGAAGCACCTTCACCTCGCTGTTAATCTCCCTGAGTTCCATGTAAACCTCAAGCCCGGACTTCCCCGGCATGGAGAGATCGACCAGTACACCCGCGATATCATCAAAGTTCTCCCTGTAAATCATTATCCCCTCATCCCCGGTATCTGCAGTGAGAACATTATAACCGGACTCTTCAAGAAACCCCTTTGCAATATTCAGAAGAACAGGCTCATCATCTATTACAAGAATTGTCCCGCTGCCCATGGAAATTTCATCAAGTGTTCTTCTGTCTGGTTCAAATCCCTCAACATTATTGTACGAGGGGATACAAACTGAAAAACGCGACCCGGTACCGGGCTCGGAATATACATGAATAAAACCCCTGTGCTGCTTAATTATATTATATGATATGGAAAGTCCGAGGCCTGAACCTTCGCCCTGCTTTTTCAGGGAGAAAAACGGTTCAAAAATCCTCTTTACGGTTTCATCATCCATCCCTATCCCTGTATCAGATATTTCAATCTTTATCCAGTCCCCTTCATAATGGATAGCTTCAGAACAGAGTTCCCTTTTTATATAATCAGATTTAACTTCTGAAACTCTTATTTTAAGGACACCCCCCTGTTTACCCCCCTTCTCCCGCATAATTGTCATGGAGTGTGAGGAATTAATACAGAGATTAAGCAGTACCTGTTCAATCTGAACAATATCCCCCATTATTACATAGGGGCTGCCTGCAGGTTTATAATCAATCTCAACATTTTTAGGGAGGCTGTTCCTGCATATTTCTACAACATGATTAAGGGGATCGCTAATATCGATGGGGGTGAGGGAAATTTCATGTTTCCTCGACAGAACGACAAGCTGTTTTACCAGTTCTGCAGAACGGAGTGATGACTCCATGCCGAGATTAATATATTTCCTTATTTTATCCCGTTTCTCAAGTTTTTCATCTTTTAAATACCTGTCAAGAAGATCAAAGCTTCCGATTATCCCGGCGAGAATGTTATTGAAATCATGGGCGATTCCTCCAACCAGGGTCCCTATTGCCTCCATTTTCTGGGCCTGGGCAAGCTGCTCCTCCATCTTTCTGGCCTCTTCCTCCGCACTGATTCTTTCACTTATATCCCTGGTTATCCCCACAAGCCCTATTGGCTCTCCATCGGCATTTCTTAAAAATGCCACGGTCACCTCAACAGGGACTACTGTCCCGTCTTTCCTTATATGTTCAAGCTGAACATTAATATATCTTCCATGATCAAGATTTCCGGTTTTTTCAAGCTCAAGCTGCTCACTGTATATCTGCGACACTCTTGCAAAAGATTCAGGCGTGTTCCATTTATCAAAATTAAGTTCCAGCGCTTCATCAACGGAATACCCGAAAAATCTTGTCACAGAGGGGCTGATGAATGTAAATTTAAGGTCAAGATCCGCTGTCCAGATCATATCGGTGATGTTATCAGCCATGAGCCTGTAACTGGATTCACTTGCAGCAAGCCTTTCATTTGTTTTCTGCAGTTCAGCAGTTCTTTCAGCTACAAGTTCTTCAAGCCTGTCCCTGTGTGCGCGAAGTTCATCCTCGGCCTGTCTCCTTATAACCATTTCCTCACTCAGCTTTTTATTCATTGAATCGACCTTTAGCTTTGCTTCCGAAAGGAGTTCCTTTTCACTACGGAGTTTCTGCTGCTCACTCTCCATGGCATTCTTGTATTTTTCCCGCATCGATTCATAACTGAATGTAAAAAGAACAATCAGAAACAGAGCAAAAAGATGCCGCGTAATAAAATCCATCTCATACACGAACCCGTTCACTGAAAGAGAGGGGACAAAAAAGAAAAGAGCGGTGGTCCCGAATATAAAAACAGTCCAGATACTACCCTCTCTCTTTCCAAGCAGGAAAAAAGTAAATGGAGGAAGGGTGAGGACCCACATGCATGCGTAACCCTTCGCCGCGCCTGTATTAACCCAGTAGACAAGAAGAAAACAGAGCAGTGACAGGGCAAACCTGTAAAAGACCTTTGCGTTATTTATTCTATTGAAAATGACTAAAAATATCAAAAAAAGGAGCGCGACAATAAAATCAACAATTCCATATCCGTATAAACCCTTTCTGATTAAATGGGTCCCGAAAAGCAGAAGAGGAAGGATCAGCAATATCATGAAAATAGCAAAAAGCCTTCTCCTCCCCCTGTCCTCTATATCCGGGAGATAGCCTAGTTTTACCGGTCCAGTTATTTTTCTCAGAATATTTTTTATCAGGTATGGCATAAAATCAATATATCCATATTTAAAATAATCGTAAACGGCAATATACAAATAAATCCATATTTACAGTCTTTAAATAATATATACCATTATAATCCGACTTTTGCAAGGACATTCGTAAAAAGCTTCGGGAAAAAGGTCAAAACCCGGAAAAAAGAATACATGTACAAATCATTCGAGCCATAACATATAAATGATAAACCCTGATGGTATATCCGGCATACGGGTAAATTATTTTTAAAAATTTGTTGCGCAGAATCAGGCTGAAATATCTATTGAACAATCATTCAACTAAACCCATTAAGGAACCGTTATGCCCGTAATCGAAAGATCAACATATAAAGCCCCTTTTCTGCTGGGAAACAATCACATACAGACTATACTCCCCACTCTATTCCGCAAGGTAAAGGGGGTATCTTATATAAGGGAGAGGATTGATACTCCTGACAACGATTTTATCGATATAGATATATCCTCAATCGGTTCAGACAGGGCTGTGGTGCTTTCCCACGGACTCGAAGGTGACTCGGGAAGGCACTACATGAAAGGGATGGTCCGGGCATTTAACAGGCGCGGATGGGACGGCATAAGCTTCAATTTCCGCGGCTGCAGCGGAGAGCCGAACAGGAACCAGGTTACATACCACAGCGGTAAAACAGAAGACCTTCATACAGTAATTGAACATATACTTAAGACACGCGGATATAAATCAGTTACCATTGCGGGATTCAGCCTGGGTGCCAATCTTACTCTTAAATACGCGGGGGAGAGAGGGAAAAGCATTCTCCCGCAGATTAAAAGCGCAATCGGAATTTCCGCGCCATGCGATCTTGTTTCATCATCAGTTGAAATTCATAAAAACAAAAATTATATATATTCAAAAAGATTTCTCATAACTCTTATAGAAAAAATGAAAGAGAAGGAGGCACTTTCGCCTACATCTTTAACAAAAGACTACTCCTCCATAAAAACTCTGGGCGATTTTGATGATGCTTTCACCGCGCCCCTTAACGGTTTCAAAAATGCCATGGACTACTGGGAAAAATGCAGTTCAAAAAGATATATAGGAGGGACAGCCATACCAACCCTTATACTGAACGCAAAAGACGATCCTATTCTCGGCCCGGGCTGTTTCCCCTACGAGGAGGCAGAGTCAAACAGCAACCTTTTCCTTGAGGTCACGGAGAAAGGGGGACATATGGGGTTCATAACGTTCAGTAAAAACGGCGAGTTCTGGCATGAGACAAGAGCAGCCGACTTCGCGGAGAGTCACTTATAATCCTTTAATAATCTCCGGCATTTCATTCTCCGCGAAGTCCAGGAGGATTTTTTCACTATCAGAAACTTTGTCAGGCGAAACCACTTTTGAAAGCCTGAACATTATGCATCTGTAATTCCTGTTTAACCGGAAAACAAGGGCTCTCTGAAGTTCCAGGTAATCGTTAAGCAGTCGCCCGTTGAAACTGTACCAGTAATAAACAAGGAGCCCTTTGCCGTTCCTGAAAAAAAGCATCCTTGTCACCGGGGCCCCTCCCGCATTTATTTCAGACTGCTCAACCAGATTATATCCCTCACCCTGAAGACAGAGCTCCGGCCTGTGTAGAAAGGGCCCCCGGTCTCCCCGGGCATGAACAAAGTAAAGGTACACATTCCCCTCCTCCCCGGAACTCCCTTTTCTGATAAACTTCCTCATAAGAATATCATCTGTTTTCAGCATTGAAAAATAACTCTCTTCAAGCTCCTCGTCAATAGATGTCCAGTTAGCGGTCTCTTTTGCAATTGCTTCTTTAAGAAGGGGATAATCTGAGACCGGGGCTCCGGGACTTTTTACCTGGAGCGCAACGGAAATGAAGGCGAATATTGCCATCACTGTAATTACAGGTTTAAGGTTCACTCTATTATTTTCAGTATCTGCCTTATTTATACTCTCTCTTTTTCTATTACTAAACGTGTCCCTGAATGATATATCATTAAAAATAAGAACAGGTATTAGGATAATAAAAAAAATCAGAAGCCCGATCCCTTCATGAAAATCTTCAAGCGCGAACTTCCCGTAGCCGTTTACAGTAAGGACTGATACAATAATAATTCTCAGTACATTTGATAGAACTGCTGCGGGGACAGAGAGGAGATAGTCGGCCCATGCTGCTGCCCGCCTCTTCTGAATTAACGCAAAAAACCATAAAAGTGAGACCATGCTGAAAATATTTTCCATGCCACTGCATGCGGGTGTAATTTCAATATAATATCCTCTGATGAAAATAATGGCGCCGTTACGGTAAACAGAGGGATATATTACTGAAAGAATTTTTTCAGACATACCTGCTGAAAAAATTTTAAGATTGAATGTTACTGTATCGAGTAAAAAACCGGGTAGAGGTATGGCAAGGAGGAGGTAAACAAAGATCATAAAATTCTGCCGTAAAAATTTCCGTCCGAAAAACAATACTGTTATGCCTGTGATAAAAATATATATTGAAAGATACTGAAGCGTGGCAATATGGCTCACCCGGCCGGCTATATCAAAAATTACTGCAAAGAATATTATTATTATGCCTGAATAATAAGAAGGTTCTCTATTTTCTGTAGTTTTAAATGCCCTGAAAAGAAGCCATAGAAACGCAGCTGCCACAAGTGGCGCGTGGGAATAGTATGAATTCTGGAAAAGCCATCGTGAAATAAGAACATAGATACTGCTGCTGAAATAAACCAGCGAAATAAGCAGCAGTATTATAACTTTGTTCCGGAAATACATCTCTTTAAAAATTTCTATTACAATATAAGGGAATCTTTCCGGAAGTTATAAGTTTAAAGATCCTTAATTTTTTTGACACCTATTGCAGCACCTATGCCGCCCAGTATCAGCAGTATTGATGCAGGTTCAGGCGTTCCCCCTCCGCCATGATGACCATAACCGTTACCATTGCCGTGATCAGTATGACCGTAGCCGTGCCCCTGGCCATGTCCGTCATGACCGGCTCCGTTACTTCTGCTCATACTGTAAGCTGAAGCGGATAATGCGAAAACAATTAAAAATATAAAAATAATCTGCTTTTTCATTTTATCCCCCGATATTTCAAACACTTATAATGTAATATAAAAAAATTTCAAGCTCTATTTAAATTCAAAACACAAACAGGCTGTTTTTTTGATAAAAAAAACACTTTTTTATCAAAAAAACAGATTATATGCCCTCTCCTTAGGCAGCGCGGTTAATAGAACATTTTTTACCTGAAACAGGTTCAGGAATAAATACTGTATTTTTTTAAAAGGGGGCCGAAACAAGCAGGTTAAATTACTAAACAGTTTATTTATTTACCAGTTTATACAGCAGGTGTTCAAGACCGTTAATTTTTATTTCATAAAGTGTTCCCAGGAGCATACCGAGTTTACCTTCAGGCAGCCCGTTTCTGTACA
>ERZ795057.3470-NODE-3470-length-10748-cov-4.169270_pt1 | contig 10748 bp, 8 predicted proteins | sample MGYA00375141_ERZ795057 | MGnify/ENA primary metagenome ERZ795057 (study PRJEB30186, sample SAMN05720163) | activated sludge metagenome | isolation source: Anaerobic digester | place: Hong Kong | collected 2015-01-26 ... | reverse complement strand
AATCTTTTACTTTTCTTGGAAATGTCATTATCACGCAGATGTCTTTGTTTCTCGTAGCCACTTTTATAATAGCTTGGGGAGGCACTTTCCTTAAAATTCTGAAGATTAAGGATTTGGTTAAAAACGACCATCTAAACCTATTTGGTTTTGGAATCATAGCCATAACATTCTTACTGTTTTTTGTGGCATACATTGGCCAATTTAATCCACTGGTTTTGTGGTTAATCCTACTTATTCCGATAATTCCATCTTATAAAAAAACATGGAATTGGTTAAAAGATACCACAGTAACTGAAATTGACAATAAATACTTAAACAAGAAGAATCTTACTCTCTTTTTTCTATTTTCGATGCTCATTTCGATGCAGTTTATTGGTGCCTTAAAGCTATTTCCTATTGGCTATGATGCCTCTAAAACCTATCAATTTATAAGTAAAGGCATCTATGAGTCAGAATCATTAATCTCTGGCTTTCAAGCTTATAATTGGCCACTTTTTACGGCATTTTGTGCCAAGCTATTTGATTATTTTAGTATTTCAATTTATGCCTCTCATCTGATGATAATCGCTTGTTTTTGGATAATTTTTACATTGGCCAAAAGCCTCTTGTCATTGCCGCTAAGGTGGTTAGTCATCGCCATTTTAAGTTGCACTCCGATATTGATTTACTTTGGCATGTCAGATTCTAAAGTTGATTTGGCATTTTTATTTTTCCAACTTTTTCTAATCAAGTTGATTTTAGACTTGCCTAATGTCGATGCTATAAAAGGAGCAGAAGGAATAAAATTCCTTGTATTAATTGGCATCACTCTAGGATTTTTAATTGGAATAAAATATCTAGCATTCTTTTATTTGGCCACTATAGTTGGGCTTCTAGTATACAGAAAGATGGGGTTAGATGCGAGTTTGGGTATTATTTTGATTGGACTATCTATGATTTTTGGGTTAAAACTTTATGGTTTGGCCTATTTACAGTTTGACAACATGGATCGTTGGGTCATTTTTGCAGTGCTCTTATTCGCCGGAATCTTTCTCCTCTACAAAAGTGTAAAAAAGAATGAATTCATTTCAATTTTTAAAGGGGTCAGTATCATAGCCATTGTAAGTATGGTTTATTTTAGTCCGTGGATGGTTAAGAATGCCAAAGAAAACGGCAATTTATCATTTTCATCTCTATTGATTGGAAAGGAAAATTTAGCACCTTTAAATTTCAACTACCGCTATTTGGATAATCACGACATTGAATTTCAATTTTTTCCAAAACATAGAAGAACCATTGAAAGTGCATTATCAGGCATTGATATTGACAGTCTGAGTGATCGTAGAAAGTTCCAACTGTGGATACAAGAAGTCAATCCCAAGGATATCAGAATCTTAAACAGTGATAAGGACCTTAAGCAAAATGAGGCCATCGACGAAGAAATCAAAAGATACATCGGTTATGATGGTGATTTTTTAAATTACCTGACTCTACCCTATGACGTAACGATGGGTTCTGCCATACCCTTTCTTAGATCCTTTGATTTTGGGTTTTGGTTGTTGATTTTTGTGCCATTTATTCTTTACTTTTCATACAGTAAAAAACGACTTTTAGCGATTAGCCTTTGGTCTATTGGTTTTCTCGCATTGCTTATTATTTCTATACAATTAAATTTTTATAAGTACGGAGATCGTACCGCTTCGGAATTTATCAATCTCGTATTCCAAGATACGAATGGATTCGTTTCATCATTATCAAAAATATTCTTAACTCCTATTCTGTGGTTATTTACGGATTTGATAGGAAATCATCGAGAAGGCATACTTAATATATTTGAGAAAATTCCGAAATCATTCACACTTATTTTTTATGTCGGAATTGGGATATTTATTATTCGGAAAATTCATAAAAAGTTGAATCCGGTCAATTCAAAATTGAATTATATTATCTACACAGCCTCAGTCTATGGATTTTTCTGGTTCTTTTTTGGAAACGGAATACCGGGATATGCTTTGCTTACTTGGCTAATGGTTGTCGTATTTTTTATTTGGTTCATTTTTACATTTCTCAAGGGTTCTGGTAAAAAACTTATGAGTAGAACGGGTTTTGCCCTTGTATTAATCGCTTTGACCTTACAGTTTATTTCTTCCTATACCAATCAACAAAACAATTGGGAACGATCGGAGAATCTATTTTCAGAGGCATTTGTGAATACCTTTTCTAATAGTACTTTACCTGAGACCAACTATGACTATTATGGCAAAGAAGTTGATAAAATTATAAAAACCATCAATCATAACAAGCAGGATAAAATTTATAAAATATCTACTTATATCGGATTTCAAATTGATGATAAATTAAATAGATGTTATGACGATGATTTATTGCAAGTTTTCGACCGAACCTCAAAATTATTGGTACATCCCGAGGATTATTTAAAACTATTGAAAAGTAAAGGGATTAAATACATTTTGGTGGATTTGAATATCAATCAAATTGACCAAACTGCCGATAAAAGCTTAATTCAGAAAGCAAGCAATTTTGCAAAACTCCTCAATCTCCGTGATAAAATCCGACTCGTAGGCACAAATAATATCATAGAATATACGAACCCACAGACGGGTCAGGTGGAACGAAACTATGGCATTTATGGTCGAACCGTAAAAAAAGGAAACATTGCTTGTTTCGAAATCCTCTAGAAATCGATGATTGATAAATCCGACATATATATTTGTCTTCCTGCATATAATGAAGCCTCTGTGATTGGCTCGGTGATCAAATCTATTCATGAAAATGGATTTGAAAATATTATAGTCATAGATGATGGAAGTGATGATAATACCACGGACATTGCGAGTACATTTGGAATTAGGACATTGAAGTTACCAATAAACAGAGGTGTGGGTGCCGCAACACAGCTTGCCATCGAATATGCGAGAAACAAAAAAATTCAGTATCTTATGTTGATGGATGCTGATGGACAGCATAGTGCAGAATGCCTGCATACTATGATCGAAACCATGAGAAGACACCAAGCTGATATTGTCATTGGGAATAGATTTGTCAATGAAGAGAATATCATCCCTACTAAACGACGGCTTTACAATTTTCTAGCCAATATATTTACCAATATGCTCGTGGATCATGAGCACGACAGTCAAAGTGGCTTCAGGCTCCTTAACCGAAAAGCCATTGATGCGTTAAATCTAGAAATCGATGGGTATGGTGTCTGTTCTGAGATGATATGGAAGGCAAAAAAATTGGAACTCAACATTATGGATGCTCCGATCAAAGTGAGCTACACAGATTACTCACTTTCTAAGGGTCAGAATTTTGGTAAAGGTGTCAAAACCGCCTTGAGTTTGATAAATAAAAAATTAAAACTTTGATTATGGATATTCGAATATTTCAAATTCTGGTAAGCTTCATTGGAATAGCCTTTGTGATTTGGACACTTAAGAATATTATTACCCAAAAAAGCAGTTTGAAAGATAGTTGGTTTGGATTAATACTGTCGTTACTATTCATCATGTTGGCACTATTTCCAGATGCGGTATCTCACCACATCGCCAATATTCTTGACTTTAAAAGCAACGTCAATGCGATATTATTTTTACTCGTGGGCTTATTATCAGCCGCCTTTGTGAGTACCAATATCAGAGTAAATCAACAAAATCGCCATATCACGAAGCTTTCTAAAGAAATTGCATTACTAGCTGAAGAAATTAAGCAAAATAAAACCAAAGTATAAGCCTTGTCCAAAATCCCAAAACGTATTTTATTCGTGTTAGAACATTTCTACCCTTATGTAGGAGGAGTAGAGACGCTTTTTTGGGATTTGTGCAATAAGTTAGTCCACCAAGGATATCAAGTAAAAGTAATCACGACACGACACGACCAATCTCTTCCAATGGAGGAAGTCATCAATGGTATTTCTGTGAAACGTCTTGCTGTGAAAAATCGTTATTTTTTTTCAATTCTAGGTTTTTTTTCAACTTATAAATACGCTAAAAACTTCGACATCATCCATACAACGACCTATAATGCGGCACTACCAGCGTATCTCGCTGCTCGCATTAGGAGAAAAAAAATTGTCATTACGTGGCACGAATACTGGAACAAATTATGGTTTAAGCTACCGTATATTTCAAAATTCGCAGCTTGCTTTTTTTACATTTATGAACAAATGATTAATCGACTTTCGTTTGACCAAATCATTGCAGTCTCAGAATATACTGCAAAACAGTTGAACTCCAGCAGAAGACATAAAGATAAAATCACAAACATTTATAACGGGTTGGACTATCCATACTTCGAAAACATTAAGTCACATTTAAATCATCAAATAGCGGAGCCATATTGTATCTTTGTAGGCAGATTGGGAATTTCTAAAGGAATAAATATTCTTATTGAATCCTATAAAAACTGGGACAACAATCGAAAGATTAAGTTAAAAATGGTCATACCAAAAGTGCCGCATTCGATGTTTAAAAAAGTAATTTCACAAATCAAGGAAGCAGGATTGTCAAAGGAAGTGGAGTTGTATCATGAATTGTCTAAACAAGATTTATTACAAATGGTGTGTAAGGCCAAGTTCATAATCATACCATCATATTCAGAGGGTTTCTGCTTCGTAGCAGCAGAGGCTTCAGCCATCGGCACGCCAATCGTACATTCGGGTCAAGGGGCTCTCGTAGAAGTGGTAAGCAATCAATTTATAAACTGCGATTCTACCGACCCAAAGGATTTTACGGAGGCTTATGATCTGGCCCTTCAATCGGAATTTAAATACAAGAAATTAAAGAAATTTACCCTCGATGAGGCGGTAGAGTCTTATACTCAACTTTATAACAAACTGACTCATGCCCAATAATATTCCCGTAAATCAAACGATTGAAAGCAAGATTTTTTTGCTCCGCCAAATGGTCAACATGCGGTTATTTGCGGAGTTTAAGCACAGCTTTTTAGGTTGGGCATGGTTGATTATTTATCCACTTTTCACCATTACAACGTGGCTTTTTATCAAGCAAGCAGGGGTCATTAATCCGGGTGAAACCGAAGTTCCATACTATGCGTATGTTCTATTAGGAATAGTGTCATGGGGATTTTTTTTCGAAGCCTATAAAAACTGTTCCAATATATTTAATAATTATGGAAAGATAGTGCTTGTCAATAAGTTGCCATTGGGCATCATTGTACTCAGCGAATTTTGCGTTTCGTTCATTAAATTTCTCATCCCCTTTAGTTTGACAATTCTGTTTTTCCTAATTTCAGGAATCTCTATTCATATTCAAATATTAATATCCATCATGCCAATCTTGATTCTTGGATTATTGGGTACATGTTTAGGGCTATTGATTGGAACTCTGTCCGGAATCGCCAAAGATTTTAGTTTCTTTTTTGATAATATCATGCGATTAGTGATGCTACTGACACCGATAATTTACAGTCCCAAAGTAATGAATGGAACGTTGGCCAAAATCAACTTTTATAACCCACTAAACTACCTCATCAATAGTATCAGGAATCTCATTTTTGAAGGTACGTGGTACGAATTTAGTAATACCATCCTTTGGATAAGTTTGGTTATCATTTTATTTGCTTTGATATTGAGATTTTTTATCAAAGAATTTCCAACCATATTAGAACGAAGCAATATATGATTGAGAGTCGCACCAATATCAGGAATCCGAATAGTATCGAACTAGTCAATGTAAAGGGATTGTACAAGAAATTTTGTAGCAACACAAAATACAATATGATATATGGTATGCATGAAATCGCTGCCGATACTTTGTCTTTAAATAAACCAAGCAAAACACTTAGAAAACATGAATTTTGGGCATTAAATGACTTAAATTTTTCTCTTTATTCAAATGAAATTACGGCTCTACTAGGGGTCAATGGATGCGGAAAAACCACACTAATACGTATGCTTGCGGGTATTTACGATACTAAAATAGGCCAAATTACCTACAACAAAGATGTAAAAAAAGTATGCAGTGTTTTTGCCATTAAATCGGGCCTGAATCAATACTTAACCGGTGTTCAGAATATTTTCCTAAAAGGTGCTTATTTTGGAATGACAAAGGAGGAAATTGAAGAAAAATTAGAATTTATCTCCCAACTCTCCGGACTCGGAAAACATCTAAATGCCCCGCTGGGTAAATATTCCTCCGGGATGCAAACACGATTGGCAATGTCGGTGGCTATGTCTGTAGATTGTGATGTTCTGTTCATAGATGAAGGGTTCAGCTTTTCTGATCCCGGATTTAAAGAACGCTGTTTTGATCACTTGAGGGTGACCTACCGGAATAATCATAAAGCTCTGGTTTTCGCCTCCCACCACGTGCATAAGATAGAAGAATTGGCAAGTAGGGTCATATTATTAGACAAAGGAAAATTTATTGATTCTACTTACGATGTTTCTTCTGGAGTCGAACAATATGTAGATTTGTGTAGATAAGTATACTTTAATTTTTGATGAATGACGAAAATTAAACATCGCAATGAGGCTAAATTACAATAAATTAATCAATTATAAATTTGCATTTTCGGGTGTTAATTATCGAAAAGCAGATTGGAATTCTGTGCAACTTATCTCTATCCATATTCCTAAAACGGCCGGCACTTCCTTCCTAAAAACCTTAAGAGACGAATACCAATACCTCGAGGTTGTGAGAATGGATTTACACCATAAAAACGAATCTCTCATCAATATGGTACCCATCAATGATGCATTTGTATCAAAACAACCAAAGGTCATACACGGTCATTTTAAAATTTCGGAACTCGAAGCTCTTATTTCATTGCCAAAGCAATATAAACTGATAACGTGGTTGAGAAACCCCGTCGAAAGAGTCATTTCAAATTATTATTACCTATCAAAAAGATTACACGAAGAACTCGATGAAAAGAAAAGGAGGCTCAATATCTTAGCTAAAATGGAAAAATCTTTGATAGAATATGCCTCTCTCGAAATGAATAGAAATCGAATGTCAAAATTTTTAGCTGGGCTTCAATTAGAGGATTTTGACTTCATTGGTATCGTCGAAAATTATGAAGATGATTTAATTTTGCTTTCGGAATTGATGGGTTGGCAAGCCACTAAAAAATTTACGGTGAACAAAACTGGCAGCACAAAAAAACAAGTGCCTGATGAATTGCAATCCTTAATTGCCGAACTCAATCGGGATGATATGCAATTATATCAACAGGCACTTGCCGCTAGAAAAAACCGCTAACCAATCAACTTACCTCACCACCATCGTTTCCACATCCATGGCTTTCGCCAATTTTACCAATTTCATGAATTCTGACTTATCACCATCACCGTCCCTCGTCGAAGCGTCGTTGCAGAGAGTCATTATCAAATCATAGGGTTTTCCCTGCAAATAATCACTTTGCCTCAGAATCTGCCCGAATAGAGCGACTCCCAAGCCAAATTTTATTTCTTCATTGACATTATCAATAGGAGTGGCCTTTACACTGATTTTTATATCTCTTTTGGTGCTTTGGTCTTCATCAGGAAGCTTGTATCGAGTCTTCAAGATGGCCAATTCCCCATTTTGAATTCCTTGACCTGATTTTTTGAGATTTTGATACTGCAATTCGTCCACCTGACCTACATATTGACTATTAGCCCCTACAGGGATTATTTCGTAAATGGCAGTAACCGCATGTCCTGCTCCCATCTCACCTGCATCCTTCATATCATTGTTAAAATCTTCTTTAGCCAGCAATCTACTTTCATACCCAATTAATCGGTAAGCCTGCACATAAGCAGGATTGAATTCTATTTGAATTTTCACATCCTTGGCCACGGTGAAAACCGTTCCTGAAAACTCCGTCACCAATACCTTATATGCTTCCTTCATATTGTCGATATAGGCATGATTTCCATTTCCTTTTTGAGCCAATATTTGCATTTTATCATCCTTATAGTTACCCATACCATAACCGAGGATCGAAAAGAAGACACCAGATTTCCTTTCTTTTTCGATGAGTTTTTCTAGAGAATCGTTATCACTTACGCCGACATTGAAGTCTCCATCCGTGGCAAGAATTACTCGATTATTTCCACCCTTGATAAAGTTTTCTTTCGCAATCTGGTAGGCTGTGAGTATTCCTTCGGCGCCGGCGGTCGATCCTCCTGATTGCAGTAGATTCAGAGCATGGATAATTTTATCTTTTTCGCTTGCCGGAGTACTTTCTAGTGCTACACCTGCACTACCTGCATAGGTCACAATGGCGACTCTGTCTGTTGGTCTCAATTGGTCTAAGAGTAACTTAAATGAACTGATGACCAAGGGCAACTTATTAGCAGAACTCATCGACCCAGACACGTCAATCAAAAACACGAGGTTGCTATTGGGCCGTTCATCTGTTTTCAATCTTTTGGCTTGCAGAGACACATGGAGAAGCTGATGCCCAATATTCCAGGGGCAATCGACCAATTGTGCATAAGTATCAAATGGATGATCACTTTCAGGTTCTGAATATTTATAGTCGAAATAATTGACCATTTCCTCTATTCTGACCGCATCTACTGGTGGCATTTGTCCTTGCTCTAGAAACCTTCTCACATTGCTGTAAGCGGCACGATCCACGTCAATTGAAAGTGTAGAAAGTGCCTCGTCCACAGGATTTGCAAATGTATTTTCCTTAAAAGTAGCGTATGTCTCTTGATCTTCGTAAGAAGGGTTTCTTACCCTTACCCCATCGACACAATAAATGGTAGGGTCACTCCTAGAGCCTCTGATGGTAATTTCACTTTCTGTTGCATATCCTGCCGCTGTTCCCACAATGTTATTGATGCCTTTAATAGGCAATGATTTTATCGACTCACTGGTAACAATAGCGCCAGACGTGGTATTATCAGAATCAATTAATTTAGCACAATATTGAGTGACAACAACTTGCTCAAGTAAATTATTGCTCACACTCATCACAATGTCTAGCCGATTGGTCTTATTGGCTTTAACGATAATATCCGTAATTCTCGTCGTGGTCAATCCCACATAAGAAGCTTCGATGTCATATACACCTGGACTCAGATTATAAATAAAATAATTACCATCAATGTCAGTATCAGTCCCAGTAACCAAGACGGAATCTTGAAATACAGCAACGGTGCCAAAAATCACAGGCTCACCAGTATCCGCCTGGGTGACTTTTCCTTCCAATGCGGTTTGACAATAGCTGTAATGAGTCATCGGCAGTATGGCAATTGCAAGAAATAGAGTAATTTTTTTCATAACGTATAATTTTTAAAAGTGATAAAAATGGAATCAGTCTATTGGGTAACCCTATCAAAGATTTTACTTATTGACATATTGGAAATTCCTCTACTAGAAAAAACGGGTAATTTTATTCCAAATCCTTTTATGCAGAGGTGGTCTGACAATTACCATCTCTCCTAGCAATACTTCGGATTGTTTGAGTTCAACTTTAATTGATTTATTCTGAATCTCTGTTAGTGGAATTTCTAATGTTTTATATCCAAGGTAATCTATTAAAACGAGGTCATGATGTGCTTCATTTTTAGGAATTTCAATATGAAAGCTACCGTCAATATCAGTGATAAAACCAATATGTGTATTTTGTAAAATAAAATTAGCGCCTATTAATGGCTCCGAATTTTCATCAAGAATTAATCCTTCTATAAGAATTACTTTGGATGTATCCGGATTATTTAACTTGGATATGATTTCTAATTGATTTTCAAAATGTTGTTCCTCTGGTTCCGTAATTTTATTTGAAGTACCACAAGCAAGCATAGTCGAGACTGTAGTAGCAAGAGCTAGGGATTTAAGAACAGGTGTTTTGTGGACTTCTTGCAATTCACAATTTATTGAGTTAAGCTGTGCCTGACTCAACTTAGCACAAACATTCTGATTCTTAGAATTGGACATGAAGTCGATCACTTGTTTATTCGTAAAATCACTAAAATTCATGACCGCTTTTTGACACAACTCACAATGTCGAGAGACTTCATTTCCAGTCATGTCAGACCATTGTTGATTACATCTAAACCCCATTTTTATTTCCTTAATATTTGCTGATTTCATGGTCATTTTTTCATACAAGATGACCCCCTACTTAGGATTACATAAAATGCCCGCAATAAAAATTGTAATTACCCACAAAATGTCGTCTAGGGCATATAAAAACGAAAATTTAAATGATTAGAAGTTCTAGATTCAGTCGGTCAAGTTTTATTGGCAAAAAAAGCTTCTCATCGATTCATCTCCCTTTTTAAACCTTCTGTGATTTCTCTATATCTAGGATTGTTTACCAAATCAATAGTCTCATCTTTTTGATAAATTACTTCTCCATTTTCATTTTAATATTTCCAAATACCATATTTGATTGACGTAGTTTGCCATGTACAACATTTAATCGATTCTTCAAAAGTCTCCATGTCAAAATGGAGTACAATAAAAAAATGTCACCTGACCCTCAGTGCATCATAAGCAGTCAATTTCTTAGGTGATTTTCAAGCTGATATCAGGATCATACCGATAATTACCAACCCTTTCACTCACCTTTCCAATAAATCTGTCATAGTCTCAAACATTACCAAACTTATTCTATAAACATTATTTAAAGAATCTAATTCAAAAAATATCGGTGCACAATCGGCATATTTTGATATTCCCGACTTGTCCGGATTGTAGCAGTCATGGTAATTCGGTGTATTAAACTCATACAACAAAGACTTTGATTTTGACAAGTCTCCCGAGCCGTGATACTTCGTATGTGGTATC
>ERZ795057.3468-NODE-3468-length-10750-cov-23.101636_pt1 | contig 10750 bp, 12 predicted proteins | sample MGYA00375141_ERZ795057 | MGnify/ENA primary metagenome ERZ795057 (study PRJEB30186, sample SAMN05720163) | activated sludge metagenome | isolation source: Anaerobic digester | place: Hong Kong | collected 2015-01-26 ... | reverse complement strand
ACCCTCGCGGAGGAATGCTATGAAATGTGACAGGGCTGTAGAAAAGTTCATGGAGCTTGATGATTACAGGAATATCCCTTTTCTCCTGAGATTGCATATTCTTTTCTGCAGAAGGTGCAGAGAGGAGGTTGCCGCTCTGACTGCGGCCCTTGATATATTTGCGGATGAAGCCCCATTCCGTGCAGACCGTGCATTGAGCCTGTCAATAATTAATAAAATAGAGAGGGAGAGCCTCTCCCACGGCAGAAAAGTTTCCGGGGCTAAATGGGTTCTTTCAGGCATTGTAATATTCTTCAGCATTCTGCTTATTAATTTCAGCGATTCATTTATCTGGCTGGAGGAGCAGTTCGGCTCACAGTACACCCTGCCGCTGAGCATTGTTCTGGGGCTTGTGCTTACAGCGTATCTCTCCATAGTAGTAGGTTGTAATTATGAGGCTTTGAAGAAGTATATGGATAGTTTTCACAAATAAGTTTGAAAAATTATAATTGACCGTCAGAAAAATCCCCTGTATATATGACATAATACATTTCAGCTGTAACTTTCCGGCTGATTTTTATTATATTAATTATCAATTACCAGGTTTACGGAGCACCCATGAGCAATTACGAAGCTTATTCAAAAATTCTGACAAAATCGGTTAACCACATATTTAAAAAATTTCTTAATGATACCGGGGTTACTGAGGTTTTTGAGACCCAGGCGTCAGATAAAGACCCGCAGATTGCCATAGAGATAATGGGTACTCTGAAGGGTGAACTTCTTATCAATATGCCGCAGACCACACTGACACAGATATCAAGACATTTTATGGGGGATCCTAAAGCGAGGATAACAAAAAGTATAAGCGCTGATGTTGCAGGGGAGCTTGCTAACCTCATTACAGGTACCTTTGCCAACCTGATGCAGTATGCTGAGCATGATCTGATTCTCTCCCCCCCTGAGTTTAATGATGATCCTATTTCAATCAAGGCTCTATACGATAACGTGAATATGTCATTCTCATCATCATTCGGCGGCTTTGATGTTGACTTCTACTACAGGGAGAACTGATACCAGGTTTTCACTATCCGTTTATAATCCAGCAGCTGCCGTTGTATTTTACAGTAATGCTTCCCGGGCCGCTGCTGTCTGAGTAGGTGAAAGTAACCTCCGGCCTGTTTTTCTCCAGAAAATCTTTCAGTTCCTTATCCCAGATAATTTCAAAGGCCCACCCTGCGGCCATCTCTGCCACAAACTCATTGATCTTCCCTGTCCATCCGAACTGTCCGTCATCAGCAAGGGGGTGTATCCCTGAAGATGTAGGGTGCACAGTTATAATGATCATCTCCTCTTTGCCGAAAATGTTGCATCCCCCTGTTCCCCTGAAAAGGCCAAGCCTCCTGAAGCTCATCTCCCAGGTGCTGATACACTCCCCTTCCCGGCTCAGGCCAAAGGGTGATCGCAGAAACGGGTTGTCTTTAATCTCATTTTCCATAGCTGCTGCGAAGTCATCAAGTCGCTGCAGTTTAAATTCAGACTGTTTCATGGTGTATAAAAATCAGATTAAAAGCATTTCAGCAACAATTATTTAAACCGGAAAAGTTATCCGGAACCAGTTATAATAATGATTCAATCCGTATTACCGTAGACAATCAACGAAGCTTCGAGGCGGGTAATCAGTCTCGATGGTAAAATTTTTATTGAAAAACAGAGGGGTGAGGAATAAAGAGATACTATCTTAAAATTATATTCAGGGCTCAGACAGATTAGATAAGAATTACAGGGAATACTGACAACAGCAATGAACAGAAACGTATTAAAGCAGAACTTCACTGATTTTGTGCAGAAAAAATTTCAGTTTTTAAACAGCGTATTTCTCGGCCTTCCGCTTGAGGATGGGAAGAGGAGTACAGGGAAGATACTTGTTGAGTTTAATGAATATGTCCGGAATGCCATTGAAGATGGCAGTACTCCTGAGGATATTATTTCAGGTTTTTTTCATAATCATGATGAAGAGAGTGTAATATCTTCGCTGTTTCAGATTATTAAATATATTGAAAGGGAGGTTGTTCTCTTTGACGCGGTTGAAGATGCCTCTTTTGAAAAAATAAATAATCTCAGGGGCCCTAACTCCCTTGAAAGCGTTATAGGTAATGCCCTGGCGGATGAAAGGGGTGAAGATTTAATGGAGTGTATCTCCGGAAATAATATCAGGCTGGTACTTACAGCCCACCCAACGCAGTTCTACCCCGGCACAATTCTCGGAATCATAAATGATCTGAATACCGCCATCAGGGGGGATGACCTCACACGTATAAGCGGTATCATTGAGCAGCTTGCCTATACCCCTTTTTTCAATAAAAGAAAGCCCACGCCTTATGATGAAGCTTTGAGTCTTATATGGTATCTTGAAAATGTCTTTTATGATGCCATTCTTAATATACAGGAATCTGTTCAGAATAGCCTTCCTGATTATACCGGCGAAAGTATTAATACATCCCTTGTGGAGATGGGTTTCTGGCCCGGGGGGGACAGGGACGGCAATCCCTTTGTAACAGCGGAGATTACACTTAAGGTGGCAAACAGGCTCCGCTCCTCCATTCTTAATAAATACTACGAGGAGATAAGGGCATTAAAACGGAAACTTACATTCAGGGGGGTGCACGAAAAACTGAGGATTATTGAGTTCTCCCTTTTGAAAAGCATCTACTCAGAGGGGAAACCGGAGGTTTCCGTTGAGGAACTCCTCTCTGCCCTGAGTGAACTCAAGGGGATTGTCAAAGACAGCTATAACAGCATCTATCTGAAGGATATAGAACGGCTTATAACTACTGTTTCCATCTTCCGCTATCATTTTGCTTCCCTGGATATCCGGCAGGACAGCTCTGTCCACAGGGGGGCTGTTAAGGAGATACTTCTTGGCCTTGGTAAATATAAAGAATACTCATCTCTCCCTGAAGAGGAGAGAGCACGGTTTTTAAATGAAGTGCTGCTTTCCGGAACAGAATACAGCGGTAAAAATGAAGAGGTGATGGAGACTCTTCAATGTATAAAAACCATCAGGGAAATACAGTCTCTAAATGGTGAAAAAGGGTGCAACAGGTATATAATAAGCAACTGCGGCAGTGAAGCTGATGTTATTGAGCTTCTCTTCCTCTTTCTCTCTGCCGGATGGAATCCTGATGAAGTTACGGTTGATTTCATTCCGCTTTTTGAAACAATTAAGGACCTTGAGAGCGCAGCTTCTGTCATGCAGAGGCTTTACAGCAATCCTGTTTATTATGAACACCTGAAGAGGAGAGGAAAGAGACAGACTGTTATGCTCGGTTTTTCAGACGGCACAAAAGATGGAGGGTATTTTACTGCAAACTGGTCCATATATAAAGCAAAGGAAGCTTTAACTGCGGTTTCTGCGGAAGCCGGTATTGAGCTGACTTTTTTTGACGGGCGCGGCGGCCCTGCAGCGAGAGGTGGCGGTAAAACACATAATTATTATACCTCTCACGGGAAGAGCATTGAAAACAGGAGGATTCACCTTACAGTACAGGGGCAGACAGTGAGTTCAAACTTCGGCACAGTGATGTCTGCAAGGTATAACATGGAACAGCTTGTGAGCGCCAGTCTTAAGAACAGGCTTTACAGCAGGTATAACGAAGATTTTCCTCCGGAGTCCAGGGCTCTTATGGAACAGATTTCTTCAGCAAGTTACCACGCATACATAAAACTGCGAAGCAATGAGAAGTTTGTACCTTATCTTGTAAACCGCAGCGCCATGCCGTATTATGGAATGGCAAATATCGGCAGCAGGCCTGACAAAAGAAGGAGCCCGGGATCGGTTACACTGAAAGATCTCAGGGCAATTCCCTTTGTGGGGGCATGGAACCTGAACAAGCAGAATGTCCCGGGCTATTACGGGCTTGGACATGCGCTGGAGATGATTATCCGTGAAGGTGGGAGTGCCGGGCTTCAGCAGCTTTACAGGGGATCGCTTTTCTTCAGGACACTTGTCCAGAACAGTATGATGGTTCTGAAAAAAACCAACTTCAGCCTGACATCCTACATGAAAGATGACAAAGAGTATGCTGATTTATGGCATACGCTTTTGGGTGAGTACAAGCTTGCATGCAGAAATCTTCTCACTGTATCAGGGTCTGAGTTTCTCATGGAGGGGAACCCGAAGGATCTTTACTCGGTTGAACTGAGAGAGAGTATGATTCTTCCTCTCTGTGTTATACAGCAGTACGCACTCTGTATGACAGACAGGTTCAAGGACGTGGAACGGGAGGAGGACAGTCAGCTCCGTGAAAAATATAAACGGATGATAATAAGGGCTTCTTATGGTATAATTAATGCCGGAAGAAATTCAGCTTAAACAGTCAATTATAATATAAGGTATGATTCAATTCCGGATTGTCACAAAGTAGTATCTGCATAGTATAATAATAGAGGGTGTCTCTGTTTCAAAAGAGCGGAATCTTATACGACAAATTTTAAACTTATACTATGAGATGCCGGTATTCCTTGCAGGAAACCGGCATGACAAATAATAACTCATATTAATTAAAAACGTCTGATTCAGGTAACCTGGTTATCTGATTACTACAGGAGGAGATTGATGAGCGAACGTACTTTTTTTCAGAGGATTTTAGGTATATCAGCAACAGGGATCGCGGCAGAGGGGAGCTGGACTCTGGAGGGGAAGAGCGTCAGAGTTGACCCGGGGAAACTTCCCGAACTTTCAGTTTCCGGAAAAGGTGTGAGGATTGAAGGGAAGGGGCTCCCGGAGCGGATTCTCCTTCTTCATGGCGCAGACGGGGAGTTTCATGCTTTCAGAAACAGGTGTACACATGGCGGAAGGCGGCTTGATCCTTCAGGAGATGGAGTGCAGTGCTGCAGTGTGGGGAAGTCTTTTTTTGATCTCAATGGTTCAGTCATTTCAGGATCAGCGAAAAAGAACATTAAAAAATATAATACCAGGAGAGAAAATAGTTATATTATTATTGAGTTGTGATTTTACAGGATAATTTAATTACTTGAGTTAGGCGAAATTTAACATTGAAAATAATATTTCTGGTTCAAGTATCATAATTATTTAAAGTATGTCATTGCGAACGACCGGAGGGAGTGTGGCAATCTGTTAAGTATAGAAACAATTATGGTTAATACTGAATATTTACTGTCAGGAACAGATTGCTTCGTCGCTTAAGCTCCTCGCAAAGACATTTCTGGCTTTTTAGTTAAATCCAGCATTTATAAAAAAACAGAAATAATAAACGAAGGAGTAAAAATCATGAAGGTGTTATATTTTTTAACTGCAGCGGCTTTAATTTTTTCATCCGTAAATCTCTATGCCCAATGCACAGAGGGTGACTGCACTAATGGTAAGGGTAAGTTTCTTTTCTCTAATAAAGCAGTGTATGAAGGTGAATTTAAAAGCGGTAAAATGACCGGTAAGGGAGTTTACACTGACCAGAAGGGTGACAGGTATGAGGGTGAATTTACTGACGGCAAGCTGAATGGCAAAGGGAAGGTGAATTATAAGAACGGTGAAATAGCCGAAGGTTTTTATAAGGATAATCTCCTGGATGGACAGGGAACAATTGTTTCTAAATCAGGGGATAAATATACAGGCGGGTTTAAAAAGGGTAAAAAAGAGGGGAAAGGGGAATTTTTTTATTCATCAGGTGAAAAATATACAGGTATGTTCAGCAATGATACCTTTAATGGAGAGGGTGTCTTTAATTATAAAAACGGCAGTATTTATAAAGGAAATTTTATTAACGGAAAACCTAATGGCACCGGATCATTTACAGATGTAAATGGTGATATATTCAGCGGCAGCTTTAAAAACGGGAAGATAAACGGAAAAGGGAAAGCTGTATTTAAAAAAGGGTCTCATTATGAGGGGAATTTTATTGATAGTATCATGAGCGGCCCGGGGTCATTTACTGACGAAAAAGGGAATATGTATGTGGGTGATTTCAAAAACGGAAAGCTCAATGGTAGAGGGAAAGTTACTTTCGCAAATGGAGAGGTTTTTGAAGGAGAGTTTCTTAATGATCTTCTTAATGGTAAAGGGAAACATACATCAAAGAATGGCGCTGTATATGAAGGTAATTTTAAAAACCATAAATATAACGGTAAAGGTGAATATACTCAGCCGAATAAGATTAAGTATGTCGGAGATTTTAAAGACGGGAGACCTCACGGGAATGGCGCTCTTTACAGGCCTGACGGCAGTGAGGCTCAAAAAGGAAAATTTGTGAACGGGAAGTTCCAGGAGAAGTAATGGCTCTTCATATTATTCCGGTCAGGACCGATCACAGGGAACAGCTTATTGATATTACAGCAGAAATTGAATCTGCTGTAACGGGATCAGGAGTGGAAGAGGGGATCTGTTATATATTCACACCTCACACAACTGCTGCTATAACGATAAATGAAAATGCCGATCCCGATGTGCGGATTGATTTTTTAAAAGGGCTTGCTCATCTTAATTTTGATGCGGTGAAGTTTGCTCATGTTGAGGGAAATTCTTCCGCGCATTTAAAATCATCACTTGTGGGGTGTTCGGAGTTTGTTATAGTTGAGGATGGCAGGCTCAGGCTCGGAACGTGGCAGGGAATTTATTTCTGCGAATTTGACGGGCCGAGATCGCGGCAGGTTTATGTTACAGTGAAATAAGCCTACTCTTCAAAGAGGGCCTGTTGCTCCTCCTGAAGAGATGAGTTGAATTTTATATCCAGGTGCCTGTATGCGCTCATAGTTGCCATTCGTCCGCGAGGGGTACGTTTAAGAAGTCCGCTCTGAACAAGAAACGGTTCATAGTAATCCTCAAGTGTGTCTGTCTCTTCACCCACTGATATTGCTATTGTTTTGAGCCCGACAGGTCCGCCGCTGTATTTTTCAATGATGGAGTGGAGGATTCTCCTGTCCATTTCATCAAGGCCCAGTTCGTCTATGTCAAGGCGATCTAATGCGTACCTTGTTATTTCAAGGTCAACGCGTTCTTTTTTCATCACAACAGAGAAGTCCGCCACCCGCCTGACAATTCTGTTCACAATCCTCGGAGTGCGGCGTGATCTTTTTGCAATTTCAAGGGCCGCATCATCATCCATTGCTATACCCATGATCCCCGCCGTGCGGAGAGCTATGGTCTTCAGTTCCTCAGGCTCATAGTAGTTGAGGCGGAGCGGTATCCCGAACCTGTCGCGAAGGGCTGAAGTGAGGAGCCCTGTGCGGGTTGTTGCTCCCACAAGTGTAAAGGGCGCAAGGTTAAGCTTTATGCTCTTCGCTCCAACCCCCTGACCGATAATAATGTCAATTGACCTGTCCTCCATTGCGGGGTAGAGAATCTCCTCTATCGCAGGGGAGAGCCTGTGGATCTCATCAATGAAGAGGACATCATTCTCCTCAAGCCCTGTGAGTATAGATGCAAGGTCACCTGCTTTATCAATAATTGGAGCTGATGTTGCCTTGAGATTAACGCCAAGTTCCTGCGCGATAATAAAAGCTAAAGTTGTCTTACCAAGCCCCGGAGGCCCGGAGAGGAGTATATGATCAAGGGATTTTTTCCTCATCCTCGCGGATTCAATGAACACCTTGAGGTTCTCTGTAATTTTTTTCTGGCCGATGAATTCATTAAGTGTAGAGGGGCGGAGCGATGCGTCCTGATCCGCCTCTTCACCGGGAATCTTTCCTGTATCCAGAAGTCTTGAGAACTGGTCCATTTCTCTCAGGGGAGTGTGTAGTTTTTAAGGGTTTTAAGTATGGCGTCAGGCGTTTTCAGGGAGAGGATCTCCTCTCTCAGTTTGACGTCACTCATCATTTTGGCTATATTAGCAAGAGTTTTAATATGCTGCGTAAGCTTATCTTTCGGCACTATAAGAAGGATGATAATCTTTACAGGTTCATTATCAATTGCTTCAAAATTGATCCCCTTGGGACTCAGGGCCATAACTGTTGTGATTTCATTCACTTTTGTAGTGGAACAGTGAGGTATAGCGACACCATTTCCGATGCCGGTGCTCATCGATTTCTCTCTTTCAATAAGGGCATTTTTAATTGCCCCTGCATCCTCCGCAGGAATATCCTTATTCTTTGCGGCAAGATCAACCATCTCCTCGATCATATCCCACCTGTTTTTGGCAGAGGGCTTTACGAGGATGTTATTTTTCTTTAAACTATCAAGCAGGCTCATGTCACCATATCTGATGTATGTAGTTTTTCAGGTCAAGACATTAACGGATTCTGAAAATCCTGAATTTTGTAAATAGTATTGATAATTGTTTATTCGTCAAGTCTATATTAACCGTTATAAACAGTATTTATTGTTTAACTATTTCAGTCAGGAAAAGCTCTATTAATCCCGCCGCCGAAGACGGCGGGATTATATAAAATTATTTTTACAAAAATAGTTATCCAGTTTTTATTACTGAAAGTATATACAGGAGTGTTAATAAAAAAGCTGAATAAAAATTGATTGACTGATAATAAAATCAGGTTCTAATTTTAACCATATAACACGCTTTAGAGGAATGAATATGATCAACCTTGAAGAGAAGGGAAACGGGCTTTTTATCATTAAGATCGTCATGAAAGAGGTTCACACCCTTGATGTACCGGATCTTAAAGAGAAGATTCAGCATGCCATAGTTGAGAGGGGTATCAAGAAGATGGTCCTTGACCTTTCTGAGGTGAAGGTTATAACCAGTACAGGTATAGGGATATTCCTGAATATAAATCAGATTTTAAAATCCCAGCTTAAGCTTGCCTGCCCCAATGATGACGTGAAGAAGGTTCTCGAACTTACAAAAGTAACATCCGTTATAAAGCTGTTCGCGACAGTTGATGATGCAATAAAAAGTTTCGGCTGATATACGGCAGGAGCCCTTTCTCTTTGTTAATTCAGGAGAGAAAGGGGTTCATCTTCTTCTCGCGGCCCACAGTTGTTTCAGGACCATGACCTGAAAGGACCCTCGTAGAATCAGGGAGTATTAAGATTTTACTTCTAATTGAATTTATAAGCTCCTCATAGCTCCCCCCGGGAAGGTCGGTTCTGCCAATTGAGTAGTTGAACAGGGTATCCCCTGAAAATAGAACGTTATCTATCAGAATTGAAACAGAGCCCTTTGAGTGGCCCGGTGTATGCATCAGCCCTAATTTTAACCCTGCAATTTCAATCTCTCCGGAGGATGGGAGGTTTCTGTCCCCGCTTATATCACCCGGATCTGGGACTCCGAACATCCTTGCCTGCATACTCACAGTCTGTATAAGGTCAGTATCCATATCATTCACATAAAATGGTACGTTGAACTTCTTTTTAACTGCATTTACGCCATCAATATGGTCAATATGTCCGTGGGTTGCAATTATTGCTTCAAGTTCAAGTTTTTCAGATTCAATTTTTATGAGAAAAGGTTTTATTCCTGAACCGGGATCGATTATTACAGCTTTATTCCCGTTTACAACAAGATATGAATTAACCATGAAGGGCCCGTTTGCAAGTGTAAAAATGTCCATAGCTTCTCCGGCTTTAATTATGTTCATATTTCAATACAGGGGGCTCAGGGAGCTGTCAATTGTTTTATCTTTTTATGCCGTGGCAGCCTGATGCAAAAAAAAAGCCGTTTTCACGGCTTTTCAATACGTTCAATTAAGGAGGTTTTTACGAGCAATTAGTTCATTTTTATTCTTCTTCGCAGGGCTCATCTGATTCATTATTCCTTGCCATCTCTGGATGAGGCGCGCTGAGACATTTATCAAGTGTCTTAATATCTTCTTTATCTTTTATTTTTTCATGCTTTTCAGTTGAATGTTTCATATTGGTACCCCTTATTAAGTATATATTTAATATATAATAATTTTAGAAAATAGTCAAATGCTAAATGAGATTTTTTTGTATTTTTTTAAATTTTTTTCAGGCGTGGTTACGGAGTTTCAGCTCCATGGGGTGCGGGTGAAGAAAATATTGCTCCTTCAGGTATTGTTCATCATATTTCCGGACATAGTGATTCATGAGAGTAACAGGCACAATGAGCGGGATAAGCCCTTTCCTGTAGTGTTCTATAAGCTCCAGAGATTCAGCTTTCTCCTCTGCCGTGAGGTTTTTTTTGAAATAGCCCAGTATATGCTGAAGTACGTTGCAGTTTTTACTTATAGTTGCCGGTTTTTTCATCCCCTCCATGAATGAATTGAAATATCTGTCACTTACTTCCCGCAGGTTTGTTTTTACTGCGGAGGCGGCGATCTTCCCGCACTCCCTGTAATGTACATTTGAATGGGCCATGAGGAGGAGTTTATGCGCGGCATGGAACTGCATAAGCCTGTGTACAGAAAAATCAGACTCTGTCAGCTCCTGCCACCGGCGGTACGCAAAGACCCTTTCTATGAAATTCTCCCGGAGAAGCGGATCGTGAAGCCTCCCTTCATCTTCAACAGGTATAAAGGGGAATCTTTCCATGTACATTGCTGCAAATATTCCCCGGCCGTTCTTCTGCGGTGTACCTCCCTGTTCAGGGTAGATCTTTATCCTCTCCATTCCGCTTGAGGGGGACTTTGCCTTGAAGATGAATCCGCAGAGCTTTTTATCTGCAAGAAACGTTAGTATCTCCTCCCCCCATTTTTTCATCTGATCAGTATAGTCGATACCGGATTTTATTGTAACAAGCCTGGGGTTTTCCGCAGTACCCACAAGTCTCATTGCTTCCCGGGGAATAGAGAGGCCGCACTGAACCTCAGGACACACAGGTGTATATTCAAAGAATTC
>ERZ795057.3465-NODE-3465-length-10759-cov-3.791480_pt1 | contig 10759 bp, 10 predicted proteins | sample MGYA00375141_ERZ795057 | MGnify/ENA primary metagenome ERZ795057 (study PRJEB30186, sample SAMN05720163) | activated sludge metagenome | isolation source: Anaerobic digester | place: Hong Kong | collected 2015-01-26 ... | reverse complement strand
TATCTCTTCTATGTGCTCTACGGTTTTGGGGAGCTTGTTGCCATCCAGATTTTTTTTGATATAATCCTGAAAGTCATTACTGTCAAAGCTGCAGGAAGGATCAACACAAAGATATATCTTTGGAGCCTGTCCTTTGAGTTCATCCGGTATCGGTATACATGCACAGTCTTTTATTGCCGGGTATTTCATTATTACGGATTCTATCTCGTCCGGAGCTATCTTTATGCCTCCGCAGTTTATAACATCGTCTTTTCGGCCGATATAATATATTAGTCCGCCTTCGCCCCTGTAACAAAGATCGTTTGTATATATATAGCCTCCGGACATGGTTTGTGCAGTAAGTTCGGGATCGTTATAATAACCCTTCATATTCATTGCTCCTCTGCTGGCCAGAAAACCCGGATCTTCTTCTGTGGCCTCAAATGGATTTCTGTTTTCATCCACAAAAATGAATGAAGCGTTTTTTGCCGGTCTGCCTATACATCCGTATTTATCCGGCATCTTTGCGAAATTCATTATGCATGAGCATCCCGCCTCGGTGGTACCGTAAAAATTGTATAGCCTGGTTTTTGGCAGAAGTTTTACAAGGCGATCCTTGTCTTCCTCTATAAGAGGTGCAGAGCCAAGTTGTATATAGTCCAGCTGATTACTGTAATTGCCTATGGTATCCTTGGAAAGTTTGAATATGATGCAAAGTATGCTGGGGGACAGATCGATAGCCGTTACGCGGTATTTATCTATAAGATCAAAAAACTGTTTAATAAGGATCACTCCGTTACAGACAACCACACTGCTGCCGTTTAGAAAATTTGCAAAGCAGCGTCTGAGTCCGTGGGAATGACTGAGGGGCATCGGGATAAGTTCGATGTTGTCTTTCTTCATTTCGACCCCGTGCATTACATTTTCCGCCAGAGCGATGTCATTGCTGAAGGAGAGTTCGATTCCCTTTGATTTTCCTGTGGTACCGGTGGAAAAAAGGATTTCGGAAGTTTCTTCTCCCATGGGAAAGTTCTCTTCTGAAATATCCGGAAAATCAATGACCGAAAAACTGCAGGCATTTCCTGAGGGCATGAAAAAAAGGTCTGCGTCGGGTTTTTGACGGCCGATATAAAATCCGGCACCGGTTTGTTTTATTATCTCAAGTATTTGTCCCGCAGCGGCATTTTTTTCCACCGGAACAAAAATCCCTCCGGCCAGATGAACAGAAAGAGCTGTGACAAGAAAGTCTACATCCTGAGTGCATTCAGCCACCACGCATTGCTTCTTTGAAAGACCACGGTCGAGAAGCTCTTTGGAAAAACCGTAAATGCTTTTCCATGCGCTTTCATATGTTATTTCTTTTTTGCCGTCAGCCATGCATAATTTTTCGGGTGTTGATTTTGCATGGGCATAAACAGATTGTACTATGGATCTGATCATTTTAACGCTCACCTCATATATTATTATATTGCAAGTTGTTTCCGCCAGATAATTTTATCATATTCTTTTGTTTTGTACAGAGAATAATTGTGATATACAGGTGTTATTTTGTTTGACAAGGCAAAATGTGAAAGCTATACTGAAAAATGTATTTGAATAAGTGAAAAGGAGATTTTCAGTATGTTTAACAATTTAGCAGAGGCGAAAAAATTTATTGAAGAAAACGGTATAGAGATGGTTGATTTTATGATGATTGACCTTATAGGCAGATGGAGACATCTGACCGTACCTTCCGACCGTTTTGATGAAGAGACCTTAAGAAGCGGCATAGGATTTGACGGCAGCAATTACGGATTCGCCCCTGTTGAAAAAAGCGATATGGTATTCATACCGGATCTTACCACGGCATATGTGGATCAGTTCATGAAAATACCTACTCTGGCGATGATAGGAGATGTGTTTGTTATTAAGAGTCCTGACAATCTTCCTTTTTCACAGTATCCCAGAAATGTGTCGAAGCGTGCGGAAGCATATCTTAAAAGCACAGGGATAGCCGATGAATTGAGAATCGGCCCCGAATTCGAATTTCATGTTTTCGATCATGTAAGTTATTCTGCGGATCCCGAAAGTTCGGGTTTCAGAGTTGATGTGGAACAGGCCGAATGGAACAAGGGGTTTGCCGGATCAAACCTGGGTTATAAAGTCAACAATAAAGAAGGTTATCATATAGCATCTCCAAAGGACAGACTGTATGATTTCAGGAGCAGAGTATGTATGCAGATGGAGAAGCAGAACATAGCAGTAAAGTATCATCATCATGAAGTTGGCGGGCCCGGACAGATAGAAATAGAAATAGAGTTCGGAGGCATCACGGAAATGGCCGACAAGACAATGATAACAAAATATATAATAAAGAATCAGGCCATTGCTGAAGGCAAGACAGCCACTTTTATGCCTAAGCCGATTTATGATGAGGCGGGAAACGGCATGCATATCCACATGCACCTTTTTAAGGAAGGAAAGCCCTTGTTCTATGATGAAAACGGATATTCCCAGCTTTCGGACACGGCACTGTATTTTATAGGAGGAGTCCTTAAACATATAGCAGCACTGTGCGCCTTTACCGATCCCAGCACCAATTCATACAAGAGGCTGGTGCCCGGTTATGAAGCTCCCGTTACAGTGGGATTTGCAACTGCCAACAGAAGCTCAGTAATAAGGATACCGGCCTATGCAAAAGATCCTGACAAAAAGAGATTTGAAATAAGAAATCCCGACGGAACATGCAACCCCTATTATGCATATGCGGCTATCCTGATGGCAGGCATAGACGGAATCAAAAAGAAAACGGATCCGGTAAAAGAAGGGTTTGGCCCTTACGATTTTAATCTTTACGACTTAAAAGACGGAGACAAAAAGAAAATAAAGTCACTTCCCCAATTCCTTGAAGTGGCATTGGAAGCACTCAAAAATGATCATGATTTTCTTACTGAGGGTGACGTTTTCCCCAAAGAACTTATAGATATATGGCTGGAAAAGAAAAACGGAGATGTGTTCAGACAGACACAGATGCCTACACCAATGGAATTCGACATGTATTACGACCTGTAAGGTCGGCGGTGTAAAAGGCAGAAAGGTACTGCGGTGATAGAATGTCAAAGGGTGATATTACAAAAAGGGAAATAGCAAAGGCTTTTAAAAAACTTATGGAAGAGAAAGCCTTTGAACACATTACCATATCGGACATAATGAACGAATGCGGGCTGAACAGGCTTACTTTTTATCATCATTTTCAGGATAAGTATGCTCTCTTGAACTGGATATATTATAATGAGATCATATCCTGTTTCACAGAGAAACTGAATGTGGTCAATTGGGTGAGCAATCTGAAAAAGGCGCTTACCGTTATCAAGGAAAACCAGATATATTATGAAAATGCTTTCAGTCAGGATAACGATGAATTCGGAAGGTATGTTTTTGAAGTAACAGAGGAACTCTTCTTTGATGCCATTAAAAAAACACAGATAGCGGAAAGCAATATGGTCGAGGAAGAGGATATGGCCTTTGTTGCCAAATATTTTGCGTATGGGGTATCCGGCATGATAACAGAGTGGGTCACAAAGGGTATGAAAGAAAGTCCTGAAAAGCTTGTGAATCATGTCAGCAGAATAATCGAAAACACAAAAATACTTGAGATCTCAAGCCACCTAAAAATAAAGGACATCCTATGATGTCCTTTTTTATGGCACTTGAAAAGTTCCGGATCTGGCATTGTCTTTTGGCCGGAACTTTTAAAATTACTTATTTTTGAAATCCGGAGTTCTTTTCTGAAGGAAAGCACCCATTCCTTCATTTTTGTCTTCTGAAGCAAAGGGTCCCGTAAAGGTTTCTATCTCCAATACAGATGCGGTTTTCATGTCCAGATCATAGCCTGTGTTAATGGCTGTTTTGGCTGCACCGACGGCCAGTGGAGCATTGCTGATTATTTTTTTGGCTGTTTTTTCCGCTTTTTCCATAAGCTCACCGGCAGATGAGACCATTTCCACAAGACCTATTCTCTGTGCTTCTTCCGCATTTATTATTTCACCTGTCATGATTAGGTATTTTGCCATGCCCCTGCCCACAAGGCGGGGAAGGCGCTGAGTGCCGCCGAAACCCGGCATTATACCAAGACCTGCTTCCGGCTGTCCGAATTTGGCTTTTTCGGAAGCGATCCTTATGTCACATGCCATGGCCAGTTCACAGCCGCCTCCCAGAGCAAATCCGTTAACAGCGGCAATTACCGGTTTCTCCACGGTTTCCATCAGATTCATAACATTATGACCTTTTATCATCATGTCACGGCCTTCTTTGGGATCCATTTTATGCATTGCAGCTATGTCAGCTCCCGCAACAAAGGCCTTGCCTTCGCCTGTTAATATCACTGCTTTAACCAGCGGGTCCTTTGATACACTGTAAAAAGCGGTAAAAAGCTCATCCAGGACCTGGTTGTTCAGAGCATTCATTGCATCCGGCCTGTTTACGGTTATATATGCGATACCTTCTTTGATTTCGTACTTAAGATTTTTATACATTTTCTTATCCTTTCTGTGTTTTTATCCAAGATAATTATATAACATTTTGTCCGAAAATCAAATGTATTCGGAGTACCGGAAAGTCATAATAACTCTGATTTCAACATGTAAATATTTTTATGCACGACAGGAACAAAAAGGACTGCCAGCGTGATAATACATTCTGCACCCAGAAAGGTCAGATTATACCACAGGGACCAGGTAACTGCATTGAATCCTTCAGGAGCATATTCTCCGAAGAATATGATGCCCGAAATCACGCAGCAGACATATCTGCATAGGACACCGATAACATATGACAGATAAAGTCCGCCTTTTTTTTCTCTGAAAACCGCTCCGAGCGCCAGGGCTCCGAAAGCCAGCGGGTAATCCAGAAGAAGCTGGACGGGATGGATTATATAAGGACCGAATATCAGGTCAATTATGCCCATACACATTCCGGCCATGAGGCCTCTTCTTACACCGAGAAAATAGCCGCATAGAACTATCGGCAGCATGGAGAATGCAGTTACTGAACCGCCCTGAGGCATATGAAAAAGCTTTACCTGATTAAGAGCCACTGCAAGAGCCACAAAAACGGCAGAAAGGACCAGTGCCCTTGTGTCCGGTTTTTTGTTTTTGCCTGAAAAAAGTATGGCAATAAACAGAATAATGATGAGTGCCGCAGAAGTTATCTGGCCGGCTGTGGATTCAAAGAAATCCTGAAAATCAAAAGATGACATAAAAAACCTCCTTTAGTATATTAGGAGGGGAAAGATACATTGAGCATCTTGATACTTGCTTCCCTGCGCCGGCATTATCCGGATCAGGTCTTGAGGGTAATCCGTCAGAAAAGTATGTTTGATCATGCCTTTTCCCGGATATCTCAGCAAAAGCTCCCCTAGCCATATTATTAATAAAAAAAGCATATAACAGCGATCATATAAAGTCAAGAACAAAGGGTATTGAGTTCCTCTGCATATTTTCGTATATATGCGCAAAATCATTCTATTGAAAAAAACACTGCCCTGAAGTATAATAATAACATGAGACATCGGAGGAGATGATGAAAGAAAAAATAAAGAATGTACTTGAAGAAAAAGTAAATCCGGTACTGGGAGAGCATTACGGAGGCGCTGTACTTACAGGCTTTGAGAACGGAATCGCAAAAGTGAGATTAACTGGAGCATGTGCGGCATGCCCGTCGGCCCAGTACACGATCGAGGATGTGGTAAAACAAATATTGATGGAGAACTGCAAAGGGGTAAAAGACGTTGTTTTAGACACTTCAGTGAGCGAGGACCTTATAGATATGGCAAAAAAAATATTGAATAAGGAAATATAGCAAGCAGGGTCGTATTTGGTACGGTACTTGCATATTATGATGTCAGTAAGTAAATAAAATGTTTACATATAATTATAAAAGGAGTGATTAAATTATGTTAATGACAGGCGACCAGTATATCGAAAGTTTAAGAAAACTCGGAACAAGAGTTTACATGTTCGGTGAAAAGATCGACAATTGGGTTGATCACCCCATGATCAGACCTTCAATCAACTGTGTGAAGGTGACTTATGATCTGGCTCAAGATCCTCAGCATGCCGATCTAATGACAGCCAAGTCCAATCTGACGGGAGAGACCGTAAACAGGTTCGGACATCTGCATCAAAGCACAGATGATCTAAGAAAAAAGGTAAAGATGCAGAGACTTTGCGGACAGAAAACAGCTTCATGTTTCCAGAGATGTGTAGGAATGGATGCTTTTAACGCAGAATTTTCAACAACATTTGAGATAGACAAAAAATATGGAACCCATTACCATGAAAATTTCAAAAAATATCTGGAATTTGTTCAGAATAATGATTTAACAGTTGATGGAGCCATGACAGACCCAAAAGGTGACAGAGGTCTTGCTCCCCATGCACAAAAGGATCCGGACCTTTTTCTTCGTATCAAAGAAAAGAGAGAAGACGGTATCATAGTAAGAGGAGCTAAATGCCATCAGACAGGTTCCATAAACTCTCACGAGCACCTCATAATGCCCACACAGGCCATGGGAGAGGATGACAAAGCTTATGCGGTTTCTTTCGCATGTCCTTCCGATGTTGAAGGCCTCTACATGGTATATGGCAGACAATCCTGTGATACAAGAAAAATGGAGCCGAATGCTGACGTTGATCTGGGCAACAAAAACTTCGGCGGTCAGGAAGCCCTGGTAGTATTTGATGATGTATTTATTCCAAATGACAGGATATTCATGTGTGAAGAATACGAATTCGCAGGAATGCTGGTAGAAAGATTTGCCGGATATCACAGGCAGTCATACGGCGGCTGCAAAGTAGGTGTCGGTGATGTTATAATAGGAGCTGCTGCTCTTGCTGCCGATTACAACGGTGCCAACAAAGCTTCCCACATAAAGGACAAGCTTATTGAAATGACACATTTGAATGAGACCCTTTACTGCTGCGGTATTGCATGCTCTGCTGAAGGATATCCTACAGAATCGGGGAATTATCAGATAGATCTGCTGCTGGCCAATGTCTGCAAGCAGAATGTTACAAGATTCCCTTATGAGATAGTAAGACTGGCAGAAGACATCGCAGGAGGGCTTATGGTGACCATGCCGTCTTCCATTGATTTCAATTCAGACCTGAAAGTGGGCAAGAACGGCGAAACCCTTTCTGAAGTATGCAACAAGTTCTATGCTGCAGCTGAAACATGCACCACCATAGAAAGAATGAGGATACTGAGATTCCTTGAGAATATTTGTCTCGGATCTTCGGCAGTAGGATACAGGACAGAGTCCATGCACGGAGCCGGATCACCTCAGGCACAGAGAATAATGATTTCCCGTCAGAGCAACATAAATGCAAAAAAAGAACTGGCCAAGGAAATAGCAGGAATCAAATAACAGGAAGATCAAAGATCATTGAGCCGCTGGGCTTTCCGTTCAGCGGCTCATTATTAAATTAAAATTATGGAGAGCCATATGATATGTGGAGTAAGGTTTTGCGGAGGATGTAATCCCCGCTATGACAGAGGAAAAGCTTTTGAAAAAATAAAAGAACAAAACAAAGATGTGGATTTTAAGATAGCGGAAGAAGGAGAAACATACGATCATCTTCTTGTTATAGGAGGTTGCACAAATTGCTGTGCATCCCATTGTCAGTTTTCAACCAGAGAAGGCATTACGAGAATGTGGGATGAGAAACATATAGATGAAGTGCTTAAAAAGATCGATGAGATAAAGTCAAAAGAAAAAACAAAACAAAATATCAAATAAAAAATGAAAGGTCAGGTAATTTTAAATGGACTGGAAAAAGATTTACGAAGAAAGAAAGTGCAGTGCCGATGAAGCGGTAAAACTGGTCAAGTCCGGAGACAGAGTCGTATTTGCACATGCTGTTGCAGAACCTCTTGTTCTTGTGGAAGCACTGATAGCAAACAAAGAGGCTTACAGGAATGTTACTATTTCCCATATGGTGACCTTGGGAAAAGGTGAATACTCTCTGCCTGAAAACAAAGAGCATTTTACTTATGAAGGATGGTTCACCAGCCCTTCGACAAGAAAATCCCTGGAGGAAGGGCATGGGGAATTTGTTCCCGTATTTTTCCACGAAGTACCGAAAATGATAAGAAACGATATTTTTCATGTTGATGTAATGTTTGTAACAGTGGCACCGCCCGATGAAAACGGGAAATGCTGTATAGGAGTTTCCGCCGATTATACTATGCAGGCCGCAAAGTCGGCAGATATTATCCTGGCCGAAGTAAATGATCAGACACCCTACGTTTACGGAGACTGTTTTATAGATGTTGAAGAGATCGATGCCTTTGTAGAGACTTCTCATCCTCTTTTTGAGCTAAAACCCTCAAAGATAGGTCCCACAGAAGAAGCAATAGGCAAACACTGTGCAAGTCTTGTTGAAGACGGAGCCACTCTTCAGCTGGGAATAGGAGCCATACCCGATGCAGTGCTGGCTCAATTAGGGCATAAGAAACATCTTGGTATCCATTCGGAAATGTTTTCTGACGGGGTAGTTGATCTTTATGAAAAAGGTGTGTTTGACTGTTCCGAAAAATCATTTCACAAAGGGAAAATGATAGTTACATTCCTTATGGGCACAAAGAAACTTTATGACTTTGTAGATCATAATCCTATGGTGGAGATGATGCCTGTAGACTATGTCAATAATCCGGAAATAATTGCTAAAAATTCAAAGATGGTAAGTATTAATGCCTGCGTACAGGTTGACTTTATGGGGCAGATAGTTTCTGAATGTATTGGGCCTAAACAGATTTCCGGAGTAGGGGGTCAGGTAGATTTCGTAAGGGGAGCCACAATGGCTCATGACGGAAAGGGGAAAGCGATAATAGCAATGCCTTCCGTAACAGTAAAAAAGGACGGAAGCATGGTATCGAAGATAGTTCCATATATCGATCACGGAGCAGCAGTAACTACATCAAGATGTGATGCCGATTATGTGGTGACCGAATACGGTGTGGCTTGTATGAAAGGCAGGACCCTTCATGACAGGGCAAGACAGCTTATCGATATAGCACATCCTGATTTCAGGGAAGAACTGAAAGTTCAGTTCAAAGAAAGATTCAAGATAGATTATTAAGGCGCAGGGCGCCGGATAAGTACCGCAAACAAGCGGTGAAAAGGAGGAAAAAATGCAAGCATTAAAATTAGTACCAACGATCCATTATTTTGACACATTCAAAGCATTTGCAGAAGAGTTCAAACTTGGGAAAGGCGACATACTTGTTACCAACCAGTGGATGTATGATCCTTATGTAAAACCTCACGGCATAGATGTGCCTGTGATTTTTCAGGAGAAATACGGAAAAGGCGAACCTTCTGATGAAATGATGGATGCAATCAAAAAAGACATGGATGCCTATGATTATGAAAGAATCATAGCATTCGGAGGCGGCACTATAGTGGATATCTGCAAAGTACTTGCCCTGGATGTACCTGACAAAGTAATAAAGCTTTATACGGGGGAAGTGGCTCCCAAAAAATCAAAGAAACTTGTCGTAGTTCCTACAACATGCGGTACGGGCTCGGAAGTTACTAATGTTGCCATAGCAGAACTCAAGGCTCTGCATACAAAAAAAGGTATTGCAGTAGAAGAAACTTTTGCTGATTCTGCAGTACTTATTCCCGAATCTCTGCAGGGACTGCCCGATTATGTATTTGCCACAAGTTCGGTAGATGCACTTATACATGCCATTGAATCATATCTGTCACCAAAGGCATCACCGCTGACAGAAATGTACTCACTGAAGGCCATAGAAATGATAATGACAGCATACAAGGAGATAATGGCAAGAGGCGGCAACAGTGCGGAAAACAGAAAGGATCTTCTGAAGGATTTCCTGTTCGCATCAAACTATGCAGGAATAGCATTTGGAAATGCCGGCTGTGCCGCAGTACATGCACTTTCCTATTCCATCGGTGCAGCTTTCCATGTGCCCCACGGAGAAGCCAACTTCCAGTTCTTCACCGAAACATTCAAAATGTACATGAGAAAAGATCCCGACGGAAAAATCTCAAATGCAAACAGGATATTTGCTGATATACTGGGTTGTGATCTTAAGGATGTTTATCCGGAACTTGATAAATTCCTTGGCAACTTCCTTGAGAAAAAAGCACTTAAAGATTACGGTATGACAGAAGCACAGATAGACGAATTCACAAAATCCACCGTTGACAATCAGCAGAGACTTCTGGGAAACAACTATGTATTCCTTACAGATGACGAAATAAGAGAGATCTTTGCAAATCTTTATTGATCTTAAAGGCAGGCAGCCGCCCCGCATATTGCATGGGGCGGCTTTTTATTGTATTATTATAGAATAGTGTTTTTTATCAGAGAGGAGAAAAAAAGAGTATGGAAAGACAGCTGATAATAATAGAGCCATGTGCCGGACTTAGAGCGAGGGGACGTGAAGCGTTGGCAGGCAGATGGAAAGAGGGGGCCATAGCAGCGGCCATATTTATGGCATGCACACAGATACCCGTTTATTTGCTGGATTCTTTGTTTGGTAGGGTTTATTATGCCTTTGGGGAGGAGATAACCAGGGGTACAGCTCTTTCAGGGATATACATGATTCTTATATACGGACCTTTTGTATTTGGGCTGACCCTCTATTTCCTGAATATGTTCAGAAAAAAAGAGACTGATTATGCGCAGCTTTTTTCAGGGTTCGAGTACTTTGTAAAAACATTCTGCCTGATGCTGGTAATCGGTATTTTCATATTTCTCTGGACACTACT
>ERZ795057.3464-NODE-3464-length-10766-cov-7.821305_pt1 | contig 10766 bp, 5 predicted proteins | sample MGYA00375141_ERZ795057 | MGnify/ENA primary metagenome ERZ795057 (study PRJEB30186, sample SAMN05720163) | activated sludge metagenome | isolation source: Anaerobic digester | place: Hong Kong | collected 2015-01-26 ... | reverse complement strand
ACAACAGGTATGCCCAAAATGGTGACTCACGATTTTACTTATCCGCTCGGACACATTGTGACTGCCAGATACTGGCAGAAAGTGCAGGATAACGGTCTGCATTTTACTATTGCTGATACCGGCTGGGCAAAATCGGCATGGGGCAAGATATATGGCCAGTGGTTATCAGGGAGTGCTGTAATGACTTACGATTTTGATAAGTTCGTTCCCGAAAATATACTTAAGGTTATTGAAAAATATAAAGTCACTACTTTCTGTGCTCCCCCCACTATTTACCGCTTTCTTATTAAGGAAGATCTGAGCAGGTATGATCTGAGCTCTCTTGTTAACTGTGTTGTTGCAGGAGAGCCGTTGAACCCGGAAGTATACAGGTATTTCTTTGAAAAAACCGGTATCAGGCTGATGGAAGGATACGGTCAAACGGAATGTACTGTGGCAATAGCCACTTATCCATGGTTGGATCCTAAACCCGGTTCAATGGGTAAGCCAAGTCCGGGATATGATATTGACATTGTTGATGAGAAAGGAAATTCGTGCGAGATAGGTAATGAAGGCGAGATTGTGATATATACAGGGAAAAGAAAACCTGTGGGTATGTTCAAAGGCTATTACCGTGATGATGAACTGACAAAGAGTGTATGGTACGACGGAGTATACAGAACAGGTGATATGGCCTGGTGCGATGAGGATGGTTATTTCTGGTTTGTCGGCAGGGCGGATGATATTATTAAAAGTTCGGGATACCGGATTGGCCCTTTTGAAGTAGAGAGTGCTCTTATTGAACATCCTGCCGTTCTTGAATGTGCTGTTACTGCAGTTCCCGATCCTGACAGGGGACAGATAGTAAAAGCAACAGTTGTCCTTGCCAAAAACTATGCTCCCGGCGACGAATTAGCCAGACAATTACAGGAACATGTTAAAAAAGTGACAGCTCCATATAAATACCCCAGGATAGTCGAATTTGTTACTGAACTTCCCAAAACAATAAGCGGTAAGATACGCAGGGTACAGATAAGAGAAGAAGAAAAATGAAATGAAGTTATTTTAACCCTTTAATCTCCCGAAGGAAATGTATTGACGATAAAAACCAATACACTCTCTTCAGGAGAAAGGGGTTAAAAAGAGTTTTTCAGATACACTCTTTTGTTATTAATGATCAATTAACCTTCTTAAGTAATTTATTGAGACGCTCATGCATCACGTTGCCTTTGGTAATCCCGACTTCCTCAACCTCTTTATGAATAATACCTTCATATGAACCGGAAACGGTACCGATTTCATTATAATTCTCATTTTCACCGATTGATTCGTATTCGCCAACACTTATATCGTTAAAAGTCAAAGAATAAATTCCGTTGTTGTCGATCTCAACGTCTACACTGCCTCCTTCTCCTGTCAGGTAGAAATTATCTCCATCGACAGATATTCCGCTAAGAAAAAAGAGAGCAAATGGATTGATCATCCTTTGTTCATCATCGGTAAAGCCCAGAGAGGGATAGTTGCCCCCGAGGGTATTTGTTTCCTCATCATATACTGCCAGGGCAAAGGTAGTGGTATCGTTGCCGGAAATATTACCGAAAACAAACTGGAAAACATGCATCTCACTATTGGTACCATCATTGAAAACTTCTTCAAGAAGGTATACATCATTGATCAGATACTCCTGTCCGTCAAATTTAAAAGCGTTTTCAGGATCATCATCTTTAGAACATGAAAACAGACTTAAGAGGGCAATCAACCCTGCAAAAAATAATACATTTCTTTTCATGATAATTGATTTTGTTTTACGAATATGAAACATTTGATAAATTCTAATAAACATTATGATAGGTCTATGTTTAAAGGTTAATAACTGAATCATGCCCTTTATTATTGCTGAAAAGCAGCATTTTTTTTGTTCTTTGAAGCTTTGTCCGCGAAATGACAGAGAAAAAACCATCCACAATGACAGCGTGAACAAACCAGGAAACTGAAATAAATCATTCAGGCAATCTTACTCAATACCATTTGAAGCTTCTGATTCCATTTTGCCTGACAAAATACAACTATCTGTCTTTTAATTTAATATATTCTTCATCTGTTACTACACTCTTATAGGCTGGTCGAATAATTTTTCCCTTGTTAGCGATCTCCTCCAGCCTGTGAGCACTCCAGCCTGTTATTCTGGCTACCGCAAATAAGGGAGTAAATAATTCCGGCGGGATATTTAACATTTTATATACCAGACCTGAATAGAAATCAACATTTGCACTTATACCCTTGTACATCTTACGATGTTCTGACACAACAACAGGGGCCAGTTTTTCTACCCTTGCGTACAGATCGAATTCATCAGTTAAATTCTTTTCCCGGGCAAGTTTCTCTGCATATCTTCTTAATATTACCGCTCTCGGATCAGACAGAGAATATACCGCATGTCCTATTCCGTAGATTAATCCCAGTTTGTCAAAAGCCTCTTTTGCAAGAATTCTATTCAGATACGCTGCAATCTCATCATCATCCTCCCAGGCATTGATGTTCTGCTTGATATCATCCATCATCTGGGTTACCTTAATATTTGCACCACCATGCCTCGGCCCTTTTAAAGAGCATACAGACGATGCTATAGCTGAATAGGTATCTGTTCCGGAAGATGAAACCACATGGTTTGTGAATGTCGAATTATTCCCTCCTCCATGTTCTGCATGCAATACCAGGACCAGGTCTATGAGTATTGCCTCAAGTTTTGAATATACGTTATCAGCCCTTAACATGTGCAGTAAATTTTCAGCTAAAGACAGTTTTTTTACCGGTTTATGAACTATCAGGCTCTTGTTGTCAAAGTAATATAAAATCGCCGCATAGGAATATACAGCTATTAATGAAAAATTTGATATCAGAGACAGAGATTGACTTAGGACATTTTCCAGCGAAGTATCATCAGGATTATCATCGTAACTGTAGAGAGACAAGACACTTCTTGCAAGTGTGTTCATCACATCTTTACTGGGTGATTTCATTATTGTATCCCTGATAAAACCATGTGGTAATTTTCTGTACTCCTTCAATAATTCAGTAAAAGAATCTAATTGTGAGGCATTCGGTAATTTTCCGAATAAGAGCAGATAAATAGTTTCTTCAAAACCGAATCTATCCTCTGAAGTGAATCCTTCAATTATTTTGTTTATATCAATACCCCGGTATATTAGTTGTCCTTCAGCAGGGTGTAATTCACCGTCTCTCATTTCCATACCACGAACGCCGGATATTTTGGAAAGACCTGCTAAAACCCCCTGACCGGATATATCTCTTAGCCCGCGTTTCACATCGTATTTAACATACAATTCATTATCTATTATACTCGATTGAAGGATTTCCCCGGTAAGTGTTTTCAATAAATTTTTATCCATAATTTTAATTTTCTAAGACCACATTAAGCCAATTGCTAGGTTTCCAACACAATAAACAGACAGCTATAAATTATCATCTCCACTTTACAACAGCTGATAAAAATAACTGAGATAAATTTCTTTCCAAATCTTTACCATGGAAAGAAATTTATTTCATTATCAAATATATAATATCCTGTTCAATAAAATAAATCCTGATCATTTTGTAAAATGAATAACCGCAATTGTATTATATCTTCAAATTCAAGACTATAGTATGTCAATATATTGAATATGTGTTATATAGTGTATTTTACAATGCAGATATTATCATGTGGATATTTTTACGGCAGGTTTTATTACGGGTAAAAAAATAGTATATTGCATTTAGCCCTTAAGCAAATAATGATCAATGACACATCTGCTGAGTATTTCTTTTAAATATGACTATTTCCCTTTACTTGTTGTGATGGGTCTGGCCTGGATAATCCCCATGGTATTGTCAATACTGAAGATGAAAAGGATTCCTTCGGTAATTGCAGAAATCTTCATAGGCTATCTGGCAGGCAGATTCCTGCTCGTTAACATAACTCCAGAAAGCACAAATATTTTAGAATTTCTTGGACTGACCGGATTCATCTTCCTGATGTTTCTGAGTGGTTTGGAAATAGATATGGATCAGGTTAGGAATTCTTTACCCAGAGGGAGGATACACTATAAGGGGTTCAGGAATAATACCATGGTTATAGCTCTTTTATATTTTATTATTACAATTATCCTTGCATTTGCAGGAACACTGGGGCTTTCAAGAATTGTAGAGATTGAAAACAACTGGTATTTTACACTGATAATGTGTACTACCTCAGTGGGCATTATATTACCTGTTCTGAAAAACAAAGGAGAGGCTTCATGTGCTTACGGGCAGACTATGATTATCTCTGCTGCTGTAGCAGATATTCTAAGTATAATATTGTTTACTTTCACAGCTTATATCCTGATGAACGGATTCAGGATAGAAATTACTTACCTTTTTTTACTTTTCATTTTCTTTTACGCCTTTTACCGTATAGGCAAACGTTTTAGTGGTCTGTCGGTTTTAAAGAAAATATCCTTTCAGCTATCTCATGCTGCATCGCAGCTTAGTATAAGGGGTACAATATTTTTATTACTTATATTCGTTGTAATAAGCCAATACATAAGCAACGAAGTAATATTGTTGGGAGCTTTTTTATGTGGCATCCTTATGTCGCTTTTCCTTCAGAGGGGAAGGTCATTGTTAATGGTCAAACTTGACGGACTGGGTTACGGCTTCTTTATACCTGTCTTTTTTATTATGGTAGGAGTAAAATTTGATCCATCAGCCCTGAAGGAGTTTGAATATACTCTTGTCCCCTTTCTGATAATACTGTTCCTTATAGTAATGGCTATCAAAATCATACCGTCATTTCTGTTGGTTAAACAATTCGGAACAAGGAAAGCTTTGGCTGCCGGATTCCTGCTCTCCTCCCGTCTGAGCCTTATTATAGCTGCTTCGGCAATAGGGTTAGAACTGGGAGTTATCTCACCAGGAATCAATGCCAGTTTCATAATAATGGCTGTTGTTACCTGTTTTATTGGCCCCGTTTTTTACAATTATATTAATAAATTGGAAAGACAACCTGAAGGTACAACAATAATAGTGGGAGGGAGCAGTAAGGGGGTGCTGCTTTCCAGACGTCTTAGTATACACGGGAAGCCCTCAGTTATTATTGAAGCCGATAGAAAACGCTATAGCGAAATATTATCAAAGGGATTGATGGTTTATGCTATGGACGGACTCGACCCGGAAACATATAAAAAACTAAATCTGACAAATTCAGGTTTTGTTTTTGTGGATACCGGATCACAAGAAACCAATATAAAGATCTGTGAAATGTTGCGAAGAGATCTTGATCATGAGAAAATCATTTCCATGGCTAATTCGATCAGGATTGAACAGGAACTCAAGAGATTGGATGTTCAGACAATAGATGTGAGAAGGGTGATGGCAACAACTATAGAAACACTTATTGTGCGACCCACAACTTATCATGCCCTTATTGAGACATTCGAAAATTTTTCAGTAGAAGAAATCCCAATAACCAATCCGAATATCGACAGACTTAAGGTGAAAGAAATAGCCTTTCATAAAGATGCTATCCTGATAATGGCCAGAGGCAATACCGGTCTTTTTATACCACATGGGGAAACCTGTCTGAGACAGGGAGATATCCTGTATGTCTTTGGGACAGACTCGGCCCTGGAGGATACCAGAGAAAAGTTAAACAAGAAAAATGTTTGATTTACTGGCAAACTGACTCGTAATCTAAATGATGGATTTTCTTTTACAGATTTAATGGATTTCATAAAAATCAGGTATTTTTTGTAAAATTTCCAGTAAGAGAAGAATATTTTATATGATTTAGTGTATATTTAACATTTAATTTATATGATTTGCTGATCACTCAAAACTAAAATCAGATTATTATGAGTAAATTTTTGAATGTTTCTTTAGCTCTCGCATTTATTGCAGTAATTATGGCCGGAAACCTTGAAAATTCCATGGCGCAGGCACAAACAAGGGAAAAGAAGCCTCTTGTACCAGGCGAACAGGCACCTCCTGCCAATCCGGGGCAGAGAAATTTCGGAGGAGTACGACCCCCTGTCGGAACTCCAGGACAGCAGCCAATGATGCGACCTCCACGTCCGGAACCTGAAATAGTGACAGTTTCTTTCGACGATTTGTCAATGAGCGATCCTTTTATATACCCCGATGAAGATTCAAAAACATACTATCTGACAGGTACAGGTGGTCGTTTATACAAAAGTAAAGACCTGAAGATGTGGACCGGTCCTTTTTCAATCCTTGATCTTACAGGGACATGGATGGATGGTCTGTTCTGCGCAGCAGGAGAGATTCACCATATAGGAGATAAATACTATTATGCCGGGACCTGGAGTGACCATAGTACACTGATCCAGGTAGTACCACGCCGTTACAATGTGCCGCGTAACCAGACTCAGCTTTTGATATCTGACAAACCGGAAGGACCCTATAAACCTCTGGTTGCCGAACGGGAGTTTTGTCTCGGTCCGGAAGATTGGGATATTATTGATGGTACTCTCTATACGGAAAATGATACCACATATATGGTGATCGTTCATGAATGGACACAGCTTATAGACGGAACAATGGCTTACATGCCCCTTTCAAAGGACCTTACTCACCGGACTGCTGACCCGGTAACTATTTTCCGTGCAAGTGAAGCACCATGGTCCAAAGAGATGAATAGCATAGGGGAAGCTACCTTCGGATTGAAAATGCCGGGATGGGTTACCGACGGACCCCAGATGTTCAGAACAAAAACCGGAAGGCTGGGAATGTTATGGTCGAGCTGGGGCGAAAACAGATATGCACAGGGTGTGGCATGGTCTGAGTCGGGAACAATCAAAGGTCCATGGATCCAGGAAAAGGAAGCATTTAAGGGTGACAACTCCGGACACGGTATGTTATTCACCACCTTTGAAGGAAAGCGTTTGTTAATTATACACCATGCCGAAGGTAACGGACCAAGAAAACCACAGCTGTATGAGGTTGATGATTCCGGTGATAAACTGATACTGGGCAGCAGATATAATCCATAATCGAATAAAAAAAGTTGTTTAAAACATCTTCTTTATTCTACTGTTTTAACAATGTTAAAAAACATAAAATTACCGGAACAAATTAGCTCAAGATCTGAATACAAAAGAAAATTCACTTATTGTGAAATGTATAAAGCTTTTTTAATGTTGCCTGTTGCCATAGCTAAAATGATAGGGAACAAAAAAAAAATTCTTGAAAAGGATTTCATTGAGCGTCTGCAATTGGCGGTTACAGAAGTTAACGGATGTGCAGCCTGTTCCTTTGCCCATTCCTATATGGCACTGAAACAGGGAATGAATAATGAAGAAATATTTAGCTTTCTCAGTGGTGACGGAGAATTTATAAAACCAGAAGAGGCCAAAGCAATAGTATTTGCACAGCATTTTGCAGATAGCAGAGGCCTGCCGAAGAGAGATGCCTATGAAGCTATAGTAAAGGAATACGGAAAAGAGAAAGCCGTAATTATCCTGTCGGCAGTTCAGTTAATGATGGCAGGTAATATTTACGGTATACCTTACAGCGCATTTGTTTCAAGAATAATGGGCAAACCCTATAAAAACAGTTCACTGATATATGAAACAGGTATGCAATTGGCAGGTCTGGTCTTTCTTCCAATTGCTTCTATTCATGGTATTTTAAGAAGATTAGTGGGCTTGTCAAACGAAAAACCTGTTGACAGATATGAATTACCTTGATTATCCTCAAAATAAAATATCACCCACAGGTGGTAAATCACTGAAAACATTAACTTGAATAATGTTGTAAAGGTTAAAAAATAAAAAACATTCAACAGGGGTGTTATAGTAAATAAATTCCGGAATTTTTATTTAAACAGTTTTTAACTGTTATGGATTTCACGCAGAGAATAAAAATTTCTATATTTGGAGTCTCTTTTAAGAGATATGAAGTTTCTAAACTCATTACGAACAAATAAAAAATTTGCAGGGTATCTTCTGCTTATACTCTTTACAGGTTATTTTATATCTGTAACATTTTTCTATCATACACATTTAGTTGATGGAGTAACAATTGTCCATTCACACCCTTATAAGAATCATTCCGGGGATATTCCTGTTAATCATAATCACTCAGAAAAAGGCTTTCTTCTGATTCAGTTTATTTCTAATTTTATTGCTATTGTCATTTTAACATATTCAGGAGTCACTATATTCCGTAATATAGTGAATTTCTGTATACTTAATAAGAAACGAAGCCGTATCCTGAATTTCTGTCTTATCTCTTCCAACCGGCCCAGGGCTCCAACCTTTTTATTACACAAATAATTATTCTGGAGAAATCGTCATTCTTTTTTTATATAGAAATTTCTTTAATACTAATTTTTGCGTGATTTTTTTTAATGTTAAGATGAAAAAATGTTTAAGTATATTATGTCTAATCCTTATATATTGCCCTTTACTATTATCTCAGAAAAGATCAGATGCCAACATTGTTGGTCATGTTACCAGTAACTCAGACCATATTCCTTTTGCTACGATCAGTATCAAAGGCACAACCTATGGTATCAACACTGATGAGAGCGGTCACTACATGCTTGTTAACCTTCCTCCAGGGACACATATGCTTCAGGCAACAGCAATAGGATTTAAACCTGTTGAGACACAGATTACAATAACTTCAGGAGAAACTAAAGAAATAAATTTTTCTCTTGAAGAGGATGTTTTTGGTCTTGAAGAAGTTGTTGTAACAGCTGACAGAAGTGAAATAAAACGAGTGGAAGCAGTGACAATAGTAAATACCCTGTCTCCTAAAATGTTTTCATCCTCACAATCAGTAACATTGATGGAAGGACTTAATTTTGCTCCGGGCCTCCGTATTGAAAATAATTGTCAGAATTGTGGATTTTCGCAGGTCAGAATGAATGGCATGGAAGGGCCTTATTCCCAGATACTTATTAACAGCCGTCCTATTTTCAGTGGACTGGCAGGTGTCTATGGTCTTGAATTGATACCTGCCAATATGATTGAGCGAGTTGAAGTGATAAGAGGAGGAGGATCAGCTCTGTACGGAAGCAACGCCATTGCAGGTATTGTTAATATTATACTCTCCGAGCCAATGAATAATGCCTATGAAGCCGGGATCAATACGGGACTTACAGGTGTTGGAATGGAAGGAACAGGCGGTGTTGCACTTGACAATTCTGTTGATCTGAATATTTCAGTGAATTCAAGTGATGCCAAAACGGGAATGTCACTTTTCGGTTTTACAAGAGAAAGACAAATGTTTGATGCCAATGGAGACGATTTCTCCGAGATATCTCCAATGAATAACACTACAATAGGCAGTACATTATACCATAAGTTTGGAACAAGAAATAAAATTTCCCTTGATTTCTTCAATATAAAAGAGGAAAGAGACGGAGGTAATAAACACGATTACCCCATTCATGAAAGAGATATGTCGGAGACAGTCAGGCATAATATAACAACAGGAGCTTTTACTTTTGAACAGTATTTCCGTGATTACGATCTTCTCTCTGTGTATTTTTCTATGCAGAACCTTGTCCGTAATTCATACTACGGTGCAAATCAATCATTAAAAGATTACGGACTCTCAAAAGACCTGACATACAATACAGGTATTCAGTATAAATTGTATCTTGGCAATTCTTCTTTGATTGCAGGTCTTGAAAAGACAGGCAGTACTCTCAGGGATAAAAAACTGGGATATCCTGATTATGATAATGCTGTTATTATCAATGATTCAATAATAAGTGTGCCTCACACAGAGAACATTCTTGTTTCTGACCAATCCTCTTCCATTTATGGAGGGTATCTTCAATATGACCTTAAATTAAACAAATTAAAATTAGGATTGGGAGGAAGACTGGACCGCTATAGAATTATTGACAATGCAAAATCAGAAGAGGCGAGTGAGGGTAATGTCTTTAGTCCGAGAATCAGTCTGATGTATGAATTATTTCCTTGTTTACGGGCCCGTGTCAGCTATTCCCAGGGCTTCAGAGCTCCTCAGATCTTCAATGAAGATCTGCATATTGAAACATCTGGTGCAAGACAGGTAATACATGTTAATGATCCGGGACTGGAACAGGAGACAAGTCATAGTTTCATGGCATCTGTCGATTTTAATAAGCTTATTGGAACTGTTAATACAGGTCTGCTGATAGAAGGATTTTATACTATCCTGAGAGATCCCTTTGTTAACGAAATAGGTGAACCTGATGAGAACGGAAGGGTTCTGTATACTCGAAGAAATGCAGAAGATGGAGCTGTTGTCAGAGGAGTAAATATGGAGTTCAAACTCAAGCCCCTGACTAATTTCTCATTGATATCAGGTTTTACATTTCAGTCAAGTAAATATGATATTGCACAGCAATTCAATAAAAGAGAGTTTTTTCGCACTCCGGCAGATTATGGTTATGTAAACCTTGACTGGGATCTGACAAAGAAATTGCGTTTTTCTTCCACTTTTACTTATACAGGCAGGATGTATGTACCATATTTCGGGCCAATGATACCTGATCCCGACCAGGGTATCCTGAAGAAATCAGATCCCTTTTTTGATATGGGTGGCAAGTTAAACTACGACATTAAGCTTAACGGATGTTCTGTCAGATTCTTTGCCGGAATAAAAAATATCTTTAATTCATATCAAACTGATTTTGATATGGGTATTGACCGGGATCCTTCATATATATACGGACCTATATCTCCCAGAACAATATATTTCGGAATAAAAATCGGGAATAAGTTATA
>ERZ795057.3455-NODE-3455-length-10789-cov-6.865940_pt1 | contig 10789 bp, 12 predicted proteins | sample MGYA00375141_ERZ795057 | MGnify/ENA primary metagenome ERZ795057 (study PRJEB30186, sample SAMN05720163) | activated sludge metagenome | isolation source: Anaerobic digester | place: Hong Kong | collected 2015-01-26 ... | reverse complement strand
CAGAATTCCGCGATATCGACGTGGCCTATGTGTCGTCGGCTTTACGGCGCGCAGCAAACCACGTCGGCGAAAGCATGTGGGGAAGTCGATACAACGAAGGCCTTGGCTTGTACGCTGCGCATCTGCTCGTTATCGGACCTCAAGGACAAATGGCAAGGCTTAAGAAGGATTCGTCTAAAGATACGTATTTGGATGAGTTTGATCGTCTTGCTGCTGTCGTCACTCTCGGTCTAGGCCGGAACTCTTAGGGTGGCCGCATGGCAACCCGTCCCAAAATAAAAGTCACTTCGAAAGTAGTCGTTGACCGGGATTTCGGTTTTCGGCGCGTAATGCGTTTTTTGACGGGCAAGCATCGTTATGTAGACGTCGGGGTAGTAGGGGAAAACTCGGCGAGAGATACCGGAAAACTGGATAATGTGGATTTGGGGACAATACACGAATTCGGGTCAGAACAGGGAAAAGTGAAGATACCGGAAAGGTCTTTTTTGAGGAGAACTTTTGACGACAAATCTATGCCTTTATATGCGTTGGAATTGCGCAATAGAGCCATGGATTGCTTGCCGCCTGTCAATAAAAATTGGCTGGCCGAGCTTGATGAATTTGGAAGGAACGCGCTTGGGGATTTGCTCGACGTTTTCGACATCGAGCTTGAGCCTCCTTTGTCTCCCGTAACGATAGAGAAAAAAGGGCATGATACGATCCTTGTTGACAGTGGCGCCTTAAAAGAGTCCCTCGATTACAAGGTAAGGCGGTAAAATATGGAATACAAGAATTTAAGCGATTACCGCCAATTGATAAAAAAAGCGATTGCTTGGGCAGGTAAGTGCGATGCTGTTTGGATTGAAGACAGCGAACTTGGTTTTATTAGAGAAGCCGGTAAGCCATGGATCGAACTCGAAGACGTCACTTTGACAGAGGTTTCGTCATTTGAAGAATCCGAAGAGAGCGAAGACGAAACGGCGGAAAACCCGAGGGAAGTCTACCAAGTAGCGCAGAAAACGTTACGAGTCAAAGTGCGTGGACGCTCTAGAATGCAGGCTCAAACCGATCCTACGCTTAGAAACGGCTTTGATGTTTTGGGGGATGTACAGTCACGTTTACAGATGCCGTATACTAAAGATTCTTTTTTAGTTTATGACATATCTCTAGGGGATATAGGCATTGTTCGAAATATGCCAATTCTGGAATTTGACGATAGAATGGAAAGCCAAGCCTTGATGGAAGTAGACTTTCATATCGTTATAATAGATACTGACCCAGCGTCAGACGGCACCTTTATTGAAAGCATGGATTTGACGTCGGATATTGAGGGCGTCAGCGAAGACCTACAAATCGACGGGGAAATAATCCCCGAACCGGAGGAATAAGAATGTTAAATCCTATCCAAATAACCGTGAGCACTTCGGGGCCGGGGCTCACAAGAAAAAGTTTTGGCTCACCGATGGTGGTGGGGCACCACTCAAATTTCCCCGAGCTTTACCGCCGTTACAGCGGGGCGAGCGCTTTAACCGACATCGTAGCGGATGGTTTTACCGTTTACGACCCAATCTATAAGCAGGTAAGAGGCTTGCTTAGCGCGAACAATAAACCCGAATACGTCTACGTTGGGAGGCTCCCCACCGCGTTTAGTCAGACTTTCGATTTGACCGTAAAGAACGCGGAAGTGAGAGCGGGTCAAGTTTACAGTTTTTCCATTGTTTCCCCTGACGGGACAACGACCGCTATCTCTTACACAGCAATCGCGGGGGATACCGGCACCACTGTTGCTGTTGCCCTCAATACGTTGATTAATGCAGTAACCGACCTGTCTTCGACCAGTTCAGCGAACGTCATCACTGTGGCGGCGGACAACACCGGCGAACTGTTTCTGATTACTGGTTACGACATCGGCTTGGTGGACTATAAAGACAACACCGCCGACAGCGCGCTTGTAACAGAGGTCACCGCGATCAAAAATGCGGGTGCGGAATCTTATGGTTTACTTCTTGCTGATTGCTGCAGTGCTGCGCGAGTGATGGTACTGGCGGCTTTTGTAGAGACACAAACAGACGTCCTTTTTGTGACATCCTACGATACCGACAACCAGGATTCGGGGAGCACAGTATCTCTGTCATACCAGGCATCAAACGCGGGTTACGACCGTACTGTTGTTTGTTGCAGTGATGACCAAGCCAACGACTTCGCGGCGGCTTGGGTAGGTGATAGATTTCCTTATGATGCGGGTTCGGTAAACTGGGCGCATACAATACTTTCTGGCGTTTCTGGAACTTCTTACAGTTCTTCCGCTATCGCTGCGATGGATGCAAACAACGCCAACTACTACGTAAAAGTGCATACAAACACCAACGCCGCCTATTGGGGAAAAGCTGCCGGCGGCGAGTATATCGATATTGTAAGGGGCATCGATTGGATTATTGCGACGATGCGCGAAAACATACTTTCCCGGTTTTTGGCGGTAAAGAAAATCCCCTATAACAATACAGGCGCGGAAATAATTTCCGGGGGGATAGAAGAGGCTTTGATCGAAGGGGAAGGAAACGATTTTATCGACTCAGAACAGCCATATACAATCACTTATCCTGACTATCGCGAAATTCCATTGGCGACAAAACAGTCGCGACACTATCCTGATTTTAAATTTAAAGCCTACTTGGTAGGCGCAGCGAATACGACCTCCATCGAAGGCGTTTTGAAAGTAGGTGATTAATGCGAACCGTTACGCGGAGTTATAGCCCTGATGATATCATCATCGTAGTGGGGGAAGAAAATTTTGAGGGAAAAGGGGAAGATGAATTTTGCCGAATCACTTTCGTTTCGGACATCGCGGAGGACAAGACAGGTGTCGACGGGGAAGTGGTTGTTTGTTTAACAAATGACTGGCGCGCTGACGTCACACTGACCGGAGCACCCGGAACCCCTTTTAACGACTATTTGTCCACATTAGGCAACTTGCTTAAAAACAGGCAACCCGGGTGTTTTAAGTTTTTTAAACTGATTGACAAAGCATCGGGGCGAACGGTTTTCACGTCGCCGAACTCCTATGTCAACAAATTCCCGGAAGTCATTTTTGGAAAACAACCGGGGGACCGTGAGTGGAACATTCGTTGTCCGCATCTTAACGGAGTGCTTGGGGGCATGGCCGCCGCCAGCTAATAGATAGACAGGAGCAAAAACATGGAAAAAGAATTTAAGATAGAAAATCTGAGATATCGATACAATCTAGTAAAAGCATCTGAAGCTAAAGAAAAACTTTTCGTTTTGATGAAACTTTTTGGACCTTCCGTTGCTGCATTTATAGACAACTTAAAAAACGTAGCTATTGGGGATATTCTGGAAAAAGAGGTAATAGAGGCGGTTTCGGATCTTGCTTCTTCTTTCAGTTCGGCAATCAAGTCAATTCTGGAAAACTTGGACATAAAAACTTTTAATGATTTGGAAGAAACTTTTGTAAAAAATAGAGTTTCCGTTTTTGACGAAGAAAAAGCCGAGTGGCTTTTACTCACAGGCCCAGTCATGGAAGAGCGTTTCCAGGACGATCTTTATACTGAATTCGCGATTTTAGGGGAGTGCCTCAAGGCACAATACGGAAATTTTTTCAAGCGCTTGACGATAGCGGCAAAGTCAAGCGCAGGAAAGCAAGAGATAAAGAGCAAGTAAGTCTGAAGCTGCCTGCTGGCGTCGATTGGTTTTTCTGGAGACTTATAACCGATAAAAGGCTTAATATCTCGAATATGGAAGATCTAGATAAATGGGATTTAGGAGATATCCAGAAAGCGCACGACGTTTTAAACGCATTAGACGACGCAGAAGCCGAAGCAATGGAAAGAGCAAGAAATGATAATTAGACAGCTTGTAACCCGCTTAGGCGTTGAGTTTGATAAGGCATCGGCAGTACGTGCAAAAGGCGAAGCAAATACCGTTTTAACGGCTTTAAAGAATCTAGGAACCGGTCTTATCATAGGGGGACTTGCTCGCGCCACAATGGGCTTAACAAACATGGCGTCGGAAGTCGTCGAAACGTCTAACGTCCTTGATGTGGCTTTCAGGGAAAATGCGGAAAATGTAAAACAGTGGGCGGAAACCTACGGCGCGGCAGTAGGAAGAAGCAAGTATTACCTGCAAAAAGTAGCAGCCGACGTCGGTGCCATTATGACACCGATGCTCAATAACGATTATGAAAAATCTACCCAAATAGCGAAACGCTTCGGTGAGCTTATGACCGACCTAGGGTCTCTTTATAACAAAGACGATCTCAGGGAAGTTTTAATAGCACAAAAAGCGGGGCTTACGGGGGAGATGGAGCCCCTTAAAAAGTTTGGCGTTGCGATGACGCAAGCCGCGTTGCAGGAATACGCGCATGAGAAAGGTATCCGCAAGAAGATCCGCACGATGAAGGAGGCAGAAAAAGCGGAACTTCGTGCGAATTTTATAATCGAGAAAACATATATCGCACACGGGGACGCGTTAAAAACCGCCGGTGAATACGAAAACGTTTTGAAGCGTCTCAAGGGCACTTTGCACGAACTCGGTGTAGAGGTAGGCTTTAAGCTCATTCCCGGAATGAAGTGGCTCGCCAATGCTGCAACAAGAGTTTCTACTTTTTTTAAAGAGCTCAACCGAGAAACTTATTTTTTAGAGGCGGCAGCCACTGTGCTAGGGCTTGCCGTCGCTCGGATGGGATGGAAATTTTTGAAATGGGCGGCCCCCATCGGCAAATGGGCTCCTATTATAGCGTTGCTCGTACTTGCAATAGAAGATCTCTACACGTGGCTTAATGGCGGCGATTCCGTTATTGGCGACTTTATCAATTTGTTATGGGGACCGGGCAGTGCCCAAGAGGCTGCAGAGGCGCTAAAAGGCACGTTTAAGGAGATGGGACCTGTCATAGCAAACGCCATGCGGAGCGCCCGGCAGGCATTAAAAGAGTTCGTTTCGTGGATACGTGCCGATTTTATGCCCGGTATAACGGACGACTTTTTAAATCTACGCTATAACGTCGAGAGTGTTTTTAAAAATATTGAATACCAAATAGACCGAATCTCTATAGGTATCCAAATGATGATTAAAGGCGTGGCTATGGCGTGGGAGTCTCTAAAAGTAAGCCTTGGGACGGGGAGTACTTTTCGACTCGGCAACTATCAGAGGGAGGTAGAGGCCTTGGGCGCAAGGATAGCAAAACTACAAAAGCAGAGCGCCTTGTATAACACCACGAGCGGCATGGTACAAATGAGAGCGAGGGGGGCTTTAGGCGTGGCAAACAACGTTATCAATCAACGCATTGTGGTTAACGCCACAGGGGTAGGACCGGCCTTGGCGCAATCTGTGGCAGATGCTACAGGCAAAGAAGTTTGGAACCAAAATAGAGCCACTCTCAATGCGCTCAAGCAACAGGGGCAATAATGACGGATATCCTTTCGACCTTTATGGGCAAATCTTCCCGCGTGCGCATAGGAGAGTTAACCGTCGATGCTGTGTTAGAGGAAAATCACGAGCTGGAAGCAGAAGGGACGGAGCACCCGGTCGAAGACGGCTCAACTATCACCGATCACATCCACGTAAAAACACCTCCTCTGTCCATGCGTTGCGCTGTGACGCTGACTCCTATAGGTACAAAATATCCAGGACAAACAGCCGTTGACAGTATCTCCCGATTGATAGCGGGTGATAATCCTATAGGCAACGCGTGGCGCTTGTTGACTCAATACCTGGAATCAAGGGAAATTATTGATATATCGACAACACCAAAAACTTACTACTCGATGTATCTTTCCCGTATTTCGTGGCGTCGAATCCCGGAAGAGTCGGGGGGTTTGTATTTTGATTTAGTAGCGAATCCTTTTAAAATAACGCATGCCGAGAGCATTAAAAAAATACCTATACCGAGAACGAAAAGTCTGGAAAAAGAGAAAAGCAAGGGAAATAAAGGAAAAAAGAAAGTGACGGATGTTAAGAAAAAAGAGTCTATCGGTCACAAATTCGGGCAAAAATTGAAGGAGTTCGCAAGTGTATATCCTTGACACAGAGACCGACGGCTCTGCTCATTACTGGTTGGAGCAACTTCTTGACGGGGAAACTTTCCACCTAAAATTCGATTGGAATTCGAGATCTGAAAGTTGGTACTTGTCCTTATACGACGAGGACAAAGAGCCTATCAAAGGGTTTATAGGGGAGAGGCTTGCGGCGGGGTCTGTTGTTGGGGTTACGTCGAGAGACGAAAAACAACCGGCAGGTTTTCTGTACGTCAACAGTCCGTCCAACGTAGAGGCGACTTTAACGACTTTGGGAACTGACGTAGAGCTGATCTACATCGAGGAAGAAGACCTTTCGTGACGGCTCTATATCATAGGTACTACGCCCTTCAGATAGGGGATAAGCGTTTTACTTCAGAGGCAGAAAACCCGCTTCATTTCTCGTTTCGCGTCCAAAAATCTTTGAAAAAAGACCCGAACACTTTAGAGCTAAATGTTTACAATTTATCCCCTTCGCACTGCCGCGAATTAGCATCACAAAAAGACGTCGTCCTGCAACTTGAAATAGGATACCGAGAGGAAAGAGGCGTTATATTTTTAGGGGATGTCAGAACTATTCACACCATGAGAGACGGCGTCAACCGTATTACAACTTTTGAGAGCGGGGAAGGGGAAAAAGCGACACGCTTTGACCGAATAAATAGGGCCTTTAAAGCAGGCACTCCTCTTAAAAAAATCCTGCTTGCTACCGCTCAGGCGATGGGAGTGGAAAAAGGGAATCTTGTGAAAGCCGTGGAAAAAATGGAATCGGTTTCCGGCTCTACTACTGTCCAGCATAACATGGTTGTCAGCGGAAATGCTTCTCATGAGTTAACCCGTTTAATGCGTTCAGCAGGACTTGAATGGAGTGTACAAAACAACACTTTTCAAATCCTCGAACAAGGCAAAACCTTGGACACAGAAGCCTTTGTGCTCAACAATTACAGCGGTTTGATAGGGTCTCCAGAACCCGACAGTGAAGGTGTGATACGCTTTAAATCTTTGGCCCGTCCTGGCATTCTCCCCGGCCGTCAAATTATCTTAGATACCGACAGCATAACGGGGATTTTTAGAGTCGAAAAAGCGCTTTTTTACGGGACGTATACAGAAAATGAATGGTACGTAGAATGCGAGGCGAAATCTAGATGACACCTGAACTTGCAGAGATAATCAGAGAAGCTATTGAAAGCCGTCTTATCGATGTGCATACCGCTTTACCCGGCGAAGTGGTAGCAGTTGACGCGGTTACAAGAACGGCGGAAATAAGGCCCCTCTTGACGCGCTGGCTTGAAAAAGAAGACGGTTCTTTTATCCAAGAAAATCTGCCTGTAATCCCTAATGTGAAAAATCTGGAAATAAGAGGGTTGAACTTTTTTGTCTCGGTGCCCGTGGAAGTGGGGACTACCGGTCTTCTGATTTTTTCCGAAGCATCCCTTGATATTTGGCGACAAAAAAACCAAGTATCACCGCCGGGAGATGTAGGAAGGCACACTTTAACAGGGGCGGTTTTTCTCCCGGGTCTTTTTGCGGCAGGAGAGGAACTCCCAACACAACCGACCGACGCTTTAGTCGTTGGACATAAAAACGGGACCGTTGTCACCATAGAAAGCGACACGATAAAAGGCGAGAATTCTTCAGGGGATTTCGAGTTAAAATCTTCCGGGCAATTTTCCGTAAATTCCGGGACTTTTACGGTTGACCCATGACCGAATTGATATTTTGCGAAAATGGGTCTTTGGGTCACGCTTCCGGGAGTGCTGTAAGCGGAGGTGTGTTTAATATTTTGAACTCTGTTTCACAAAAAGTAAAAACGGAAAATTATGGAGTTTATAGAGGCTTTGTAAGTTTTACTTTTACTCTCGGGAACGCTTCGGGATTTGTCGACGGGAGTGTACAGGGAGTTGGTTTGATGTCTCCTTCGGCAACGAAGACTAAGGCGGACAGCTTGCTTGTGATGCGTGAGGGTGATAGCTTGATAACTGCGTTTACAGGGACGCCTACAGGGGGAGGCTCTCCCATAGCTGTACCGGGTAGCAACGGGGTAGAAGTGGTTAGCGCAGGACAGACAAAAGTGAGGGCTGATTAATGCCTAAAGACATTTTACTTGCTCCTTGTGGGGATATAGACTTGAGCACGGGCGATTTGCAGCTTTGCGAAAAAGCCTCACACATCCGGCAGCGTTGGTTGATTGGTATTCGCACTTATTTCAAAGAGTGGATTCGTGACCAAGAGATTGGTATCCCATGGATGGAAAAAGTATGGAAAAAATCGACAACCAAGAGAGAGATTGAGGAACTTTTCGCGGCTTATACCTTAGCCGTCCCTGGCGTTATCCGGGTTAATAACTGTTTTGTCGATGGATACGACGGAGCGGCGCGGCACCTTAAAATAAAAATAGACGCGACCATCACCGGCCCGGAAGACATTTCTTTTTATTTTGACGGCACGATGTCTTACGCTGACTGTCAAATAAACAGTGCTGTTCCCGTGCCTCTGCAATACGATGGGTTGAGGGTTTGGTTCGATGCTCAAGACTCTAGTAGTATGGACGTCTCTCCCATCAACCTCAGGATGCACAACAAAGCCGGGGAAGGATACGCCCAAAGTATGGGCACCGTTGGCAAAGCCTTATTAAAAGGGTTTTCGACTATCAACGGCCACCCCGCTGTTTTTATCGATAATGATGTTGCCGGCAATAACCAATACCTGGAAATTAAGGGGACGCAGGCAATCAGGGAAACCGGTGTTGAAGGCTTCACGGCGTTTCTTGTTTTTCGAAGGCAGGAACAAAACACACCCGCTTCGCCGGATTCAAACGGTCTTTTTTCCTTGAACGGTATTGCGTCAGGTGACCGGGAGCACTATTCTATCTTTTACGATTCCGAAAATTTTCAAAGCACTATTCGGTGGGTGTCCGAGCAGGAAAACGGAACCCCGAGCGAGTTAGAGACCGATACAATTGTTTTTTATAATGCACCTGAAGTGCTTTGCATCTCCGCCGATTTCGATTCTGGATTTTATGACATTTATAGAAATACCCAATTACAGATAAATTCAGGAAGTACTGTAAAAAGGCTTTTAGACGGTGATGGTCTTATAGGCGCGGCTTTTGACAACACTGGTGTTGTGTCGTCTTATTTTAACGGATATTTCGGAGAGCTTTTGATTTATGCCGGTGCGCTGTCTTCGGATGCGCGGGAAGCAGTGGAAAATTATCTTTTGGAAAAATGGGGTGCTACAGTCTTAGAGGGCGGAGATGGTGCGGGGTTTGGGTTTTTCCCGCCCGGCATTAGCGCCCACGGACTATAAGGAAAGGAGCGGCACCGATGCCGGAACCGCAAGAATATACATTACACAAGCGTTTGCCTTTGGTACGCAAGGCGCTAGACGTCTCAGAAATCAGGGATTGGTATAACGAGTATAAAGATCTTTTTGAAGTAGTAGACGTCGAGCTACAAGCGGCACAACCCGAAAATATTGTGTTGCCTGTTGTCATCTCCTTCAGCAATACGCCTGCCGAAAACGCGGCGGCTTTATCCGCTCGTTACGAAGAGGCGCGGCTTTTAACACCTGCCGAAGACAATCAAATTTTTATTTTGGTTCCGCCGGCGGTTTACGATTTTGATACAAGTCCTTTTACACTGGACCAGAATTTTGTGCATATTCTCGCGCAGAATCAAGCGTCACGTGGGGACAAGCTCAAAGATCCTGTTTGGGCGGACGTAACAAAAGCCTCTGCCGTTATCCAAACCGACAACACGTCGAGCGGGGCTTTGTATGTGACAGCAAACAACGTCACGATTTCCGGCATTCACACAAAGCAAACCGTATCTACAGCAGGTTACTCGGCACGCTGTAACTGTACCGCGTCCGGCAATACGGGCCCTTTGTTTTTGGGGTGTTCTTTTGCTGATTATGGAATTTATTTCGGCACTGCAGCAAGACACAAGTTGCTCAATTGCCATACTCAAGGAGGCTTTGAGGGCTACACAGCCGGGCAGTTTGAGCGATGCAGTGCGGTTGGACGAAGGTCTTTTTCTCGTGCGGGTGCGACGTATAACACTCATGTAAAAGATTGTTCTATCCACTACACGGACAGCGCCACCGGCACGGCTACCCTCAACACAGCTGTTTTCGAGGGTTGCCGCTTCTTCGGCGACAACGTTCTGGCTTGGACGGATACCGGCACAGGTGGCGATACGATAAACACGCAATTCGTAAATTGTGTTTTTTCGTGTGCTACTGTTTTGTCAAACGGCTCCGCGTCCACGTCTTTTACTCATGCACGTTTTACCAATTGTAAATTTTCTTTGACTGGATCTTTGCGCCTTGGCGGGGGAAGTATGCTTTTAGGGGGCTATCTCGCATCTACTGCAAATCCCGCTGTGTTGGTAGATAACGAAGCACATATAAACGCTTGTTTTATCAGCACGACGGGCGACAATGCGGTCAAAGAGTATCAAACCCTGTCCCCTGCCGTAACCATAACCGGGTGTACCCTGGAGGCAAACGTCGAGGCGTTGCCGTCCTCAGTAAATTACGAGGGAGGCAATGTTTTAGATGGGGAGTTTATTCACACCGGACCGGCTCCTTTGCCGGAAGCTCACGCGGATACTCACGCGCCTGAAGGCTCTGACCCTTATATACAACGGGAGTTTGACGGCTGCGTGTTGGATGAGTTTTCCGTCGTCGGTTACAATGACGGCACTAATTTATATGTGGAGATAGAGAAACTTGGCGGGGGTGATGTCCGCATCCAGCTAGCCGGTACTATCTACACG
>ERZ795057.3454-NODE-3454-length-10790-cov-14.745599_pt1 | contig 10790 bp, 13 predicted proteins | sample MGYA00375141_ERZ795057 | MGnify/ENA primary metagenome ERZ795057 (study PRJEB30186, sample SAMN05720163) | activated sludge metagenome | isolation source: Anaerobic digester | place: Hong Kong | collected 2015-01-26 ... | reverse complement strand
TTCCGACCGGCTCCATGAGCACGAGGAAGGGGAAGTTCATCTCCACCGACGAGCTCCTTGACGAGGTGGAGGCTCAGGCTTATAAAGAGGTGACAGCCCGGAGGCCCGAGGAGGCCGAGGAGTTCCGGCGGGCTGTGGCAAAAGACGTCGCCCTGGGGGCTGTCAGGTACGACGTCGTCAAGGTATCGCCGGACAAGGCCACCACCTTCGACTGGAAGGCGGCCCTGGACTTCGAGAAGCTCTCGGCCCCCTTCATCCAGTACTCTCACGCGAGAGCCTGTAGCATCCTCGATAAGGCCGGGGGCGTCGTGACCTTTGATCCAAGGCTTCTCACCGCCCCAGAAGAGGTCGATCTGATCAAGAAGATCTCCCAGTTCGATCTCGCTGTCGAGCTGGCGGCCCGGGAGCTGAAGCCCCACATGCTCGCCACCTACGCCCGGGAGCTGGCCGAGATCTTCAACCAGTTCTATCGGTCTAGCCCCGTCCTGGAGGCGGATCCTGGCGTCCGGGAGGCGAGGCTCGCCCTCGTCAAAGCGGCCCGAAACTGCCTCCGAGCCACGCTGGAGACGCTAGGGATTCCGGCCCTGGAGTCGATGTGAATAAGACGCGGGCTTCCAGACCGGATTATAAAACCGGAGTGAGACATTCGGGCGAAGTCAGAAACATCTCTTCTCTCGATTTTGACGGCTCGGCAGCCACCATTGTCGAGTCTCCAAAACTTTTTGTATCATCAGGGCCCTAGATGGATCGGGGGCTTTACAGTTGAACTTTAAACGTGCATTAATCTCGCTTTTGATAATCCTCTCCGTCGGATTTGCCGGGTCAGTAGATGGGGCAGAAGTGTGGGATGAAGAGCCGATCACCGATTTCGACGGAGAAGGGATCGGCGTGAGCTTCGATGAGACCTATTACAGCGAGGAAGATACGCCCGATATGCTGGTCAGGTCTTCAGCGAGTTTTGGGACTTATGGGGCGACCACCGGAACCTCGGGGATCTCTGAGGCTTATTACAGCATGGACGCTCCGTCGTCAGGCGGGAGCGACGTCCAGCAGTACTCGATCTCGGGGAGCGAGCCTTCCACCGTCTACTTCGGGGACAAGTCGGTCTCCTACTCGACGTACCGTTCCACCTATACCGGCACAAACTCCCTCTGGATCCTGGGGTCCTGGAGCTGGACCCAGTACGCGTCATGCCCTCTTTGGGCTTACCTCCAGCTTCTCGCCTACTCTCCCAGCGGCGGATCGACGGATTTGTACGAGATATACCCCAATGGGAACGTGGAACAAGATTCGACATACTTCTGGCCCGGCTACACTCGAATAAACTTCCGAGCAGACACCTCGGGCCGTCATATCCTCCTATTCGTCGTCAATAACCAGCCAAGCAACGCTGTCGTCATCGACGTTTCGAGCAGTGGATGGCCTTCAGGTTCTGGTTCGGGATCGGCTCCATCTTATGCTCAGGTGACGGTCAGATCAAGCCAGCTTTACGGATACACCGTCAGCGTCGACGGCGTTCGAAGCTACAGCGACTACTCCGACGGAAGCCTCGACGGGGTCGTCAGCTTCACCGTCGCCGGAGACCAGAGCCACACCATAACGATAACAAGCTCCGGCTACTTGAGGTCGTACACTAGGCTCTTCAGAAGCGGCTACGCCTACACCCTCACGATATGAGGGAGCATTCAGATCGCTGTAAAATGAAATCGAGGGTGAGAGCCGAAGACTCTAACCCTCAGACCAGTTTTTTGCTTATTCAAAGACGAGTTCACTTTAAGGCCTGAGCCTCAGGACGAGAACTGCTGCCAGAAGTCCCGTGGCTGCAAAGATTGCCTCGAAGCCCGGCTCTTTCTCTGGCTCGGTCTCGGCCTCTGCTTCCTTCTCCTCTTCAGCCTCAGCGGCTATAGGTTCTGCCGCCGCCTCTTCTTCCATCTCGGACTCGGGCTCTTCGACTACCTCCTCCTCGATGACGATCACCTCTTCCTCGTCTTCAAGTCCTTGGCCCGTTCCCTGGCCCTCTTCCTTAATCTCGGGGTTCTCGATTCCGGTTCCTGCCTCGTGAACTCCTTTCGGTCCCGCATCTTCGCTTCCAGAGGCTAAAGCCGCCGAGCAGAGGAAGGTGAGGATCAAAAGCGACGCCAGTATCTTCTTCATGTATAATACCCTCCCATTAGGTTGGGTTAGATGGGTGTCCCGCCGGTATTTATAGATACTCGCAAAAAATTAGACATATCGTCTTCGAGATCTAGACACTCTGGCGATCTTGAAGCATCGCCCCGTCCTTTCGGCTCGTCGTCGAGATGACCTAGCAATTTCTGAGGAAATATATTTGCGCCATGAGACGTCTCGGTTTGAACATGAACCCCTGGCTCACATTGATCGCAGCGATCGTCTGCGAGGTTATCGGGACGAGCAACCTCAAGCTATCAGACGGATTCACAGAGCTCCTGCCATCGGTCCTGGTGCTGGTGTTCTACGTGGCGTCCTTCTACCTCTTCAGCCTCGCCCTCAGGGAGATCGACTTCAGCGTGGCCTACGCCGTCTGGTCGGGGCTTGGGACCGCCCTCATCGCAGCTCTGGGCTTCATCTTCTTCAAAGATCCCGTGACCCTGGAGAGGCTCTTCTGGTTGGTATGCATCATCGCTGGGGTGGTGGGGCTTCATCTGACCGGAAGCGTCCATTGAAGGCATCTCAAAAGGCAGGGAAAAATGCTACTGAGAGGAGACGCATAAAAATAGATTTGATGGGCGAGTCCAAGAGTTCAGCGACCCCAGAAGGGGTCTTTGCTCCTCTTGATATCCAGAAACTTCTCAAGAGCTTCCAGCTCGTCTTCGGAGAACCTCTGCTTCAGCTCGGCCTCGATGATCTTGACGTGTCTCTCGGGAATGTTGACGTGGAGGATGTCTCCCTCGTGGATCTGGCGGCCGACGGTGGGGCCGTCGACGGAGACCGCCACCTCCTTTCCGACGGTGGCAGATCCGACGTTCTCGCCGTTCATCTGGACTCCTTTCACCGTCCCGATGACGGCGCCGTCCTCTCTCATGAGGGTGACGTTATTTGTGATCTGGCCCCCCACCACCTGGACTCCGACGACGGCGGGCTTGCTCTGCCTGAAGACGTAGTCGGGGATGATCCTGATCATCCCGGGCCTGATGACCGCCTGGAGCCTCTCCTGCTCCATCCTCATCTTCTGGTCTTCCACCCAATCGTCGTAGTTCTCGATCAGGTTGTATATGACGTCAGAGAGGAAGATCGGAACGTCGCTCTTCTGGACCTCGGTCAGGGCGTCGGGGAGGATCTTGACGTTGAAGCCGAGGACCGCAGAGTAGAGGGGGTCTTTGATCGCCGCGGCCCTGATTACGTCTCTTCTTGATATGGGGCCGACGTCGGCCGAGTGGATCGGGATCTCCTTTGATTCCAGCTCTCCCACCAGGGCCTCAAGAGACCCTATGGTGTCGGTCTTGATGATGACGCCCACGTTCTCGGTATCTATCCTCGCCGTCTCAAGCTCCGACCTGATCTCCTCGGCCACGAGATCGACGTCCTCGCCCTCCGTCACCACCCTCACTGTGGAGCCCGCAAGGGCGTTCTCGATTTTTGGTGCCGATACCTTGACGCCGCTCGCAGCCGCCACGTGCTTTACTGGAAGAAACCTCTCTTCGCTTCTGATCTCAGAGAGGGGCCGCGGCTTCAAAAGGGCCCTGATCTTGGTGACGATCGGCTCCTTCAGAGTTCCCACGACGATGGTGTCTCCAGCCCGAAACTCGCCGTCGTAGAGGATGACGTCGAGGGTGGTGCCGAGGCCCCGTTCCTCCTTCACTTCGAGGATGGTGCCGACGCCGGGACCGCTGGCCCTGATCATCAAGTTATCTTTTAAAAACTTCTGGGCTAGCCCCAGAAGGACCATCAGAAGGTCCGGGACGCCCTCGCCGGAGAGAGAGCTTATCGGCACGACGCCGATGTTTTTGGTGAAGTCGCTGATCCGGTCGTACCGATCGGAGTTGAAGCCGTACTTGTAGAGCTCGCCTATCAGCTCGTAGATCCGGCCGTCAAGGTCTCCTCGAACCCTCTCGCTCTGGGCTTTGAGGGTCGCGGCGAGGGGAGCTCCTTTCACAGGATTCCATCCTGATATCCGGTCTATCTTGTTGGCCGCGACCACAAAGGGGGTGCGGTACCGCTTCAGGATGTGTATCGACTCTATAGTCTGGGGTTGGAACCCCTCGTTCACATCCACAATTAAGACGGCCAGATCCGCGAGAGATCCGCCCCTGCTCCGGAGGGACGTAAAAGAATGGTGGCCAGGGGTATCGATGAAGAGGAGGCCGGGTATCTGGAAGTCGCCTCTATATATCGGCCCGCAGACCTCTTTGATGACGTTGAGAGGGATCTCGGTGGCTCCGATATGCTGGGTTATGGCGCCCGCCTCGCCCTCGGCGATGGTCGTGCCTCTGATCTTGTCGAGAAGGGTGGTCTTGCCGTGGTCCACGTGGCCCATCACGCAGACGATGGGGGTTCTCAGGTTGGACTCGGGCTGGCCTTTCCCCTTCTTCGCCTTCCTTGATTTCTGCTTCATGCTGGATCACATCCGGACCCCGTCTGCTCTGAGGGCGGCTACAAGGCCGCATCCATGTGAATCTGCGTGACTATGCCAGGCTCACTCGTAGAGCCAGGCCTCGTCTATCCTGGTGTAGCTTAAAAGCTCGGCCTCGCTGAAGTGGAGGGCGATCTCTCTATTCGCTGACTCGGGGGAGTCGGAGCCGTGGATCACGTTCCGCCCCATGTCCAGGCCGAAGTCTCCCCGGATGGTGCCGGGCTGGGCTTTCGTGGGGTTTGTGGCCCCGTTCATCTTCCTGACCTCGGAGATGGCGTCTTTCCCCTCCACCACCATCGGAACCGCGGGGCCGGAGGTGATGAAGCCGACGAGGTCCCCGAAGAAGGGCTTCTCAGCGTGCTCGACGTAATGCTCGCGGGCGACGTCTTGGGGCAAAGTCCTCATCTTCATGGCCACGATCTTGAGCCCTTTCGCCTCGAACCTCTGAACGATCTTGCCCACGAGGCCTCGCTGGACAGCGTCGGGCTTGATCATAACGAAAGTCCTCTCCAAACCCTACCACCCTTTGATGGCCCACTCAATCCTTCTCGGGACCCTCTTGAGCCCAATCATGTTCTTCTCACATTTGGACGAGCAGAAATAGTATACTGTGCCGTCCTTTTTGGCGTAGATCTTCCCTGTGCCGGCCTCTATATTCCGGTTGCAAAAGGAGCACTTTCTCTCTTCCATGAGACCTCACCTGGTGGTAAGCTTCTTGGCCTCTCTTGCGGTCTCAAGCAGCATCAAAACGTCCCCCATCCTGATGGGGCCCATGCAGTTTCTGGTGATGATGCGGCCTTTGTTGCTGCCTTCCAGAATCCTGCACTTGATCTGGGTGGCCTCGCCGTGCATCCCGGTGTTGCCGATGATCTCTATGACTTCGGCGGGAACGCCTTCCCATTCGTCTGCCATCAGCTACCACCCCCTACTTCAGGGCCTGGGCCTTCTGCACAATCTCGTCCAGAACGTCCTTTCCCTTCCCGGGCTCCAGGATGGCTACTGCTGCGCTTTTTACTCTCATGCCGCAGGCGGCGCCGATCTCGCTCTGCTTCTTGACGTAGATGTAAGGCGTCTTCTTCTCTTCGCAGAGCGGCGGAATATGGGCCACGATCTCTGGAGGCTCCACGTCTTCTCCCACCACCACGAGCTTTGCTACGCCGCGCTCGATGGCCTTGGTGGTCTCGTTGGTTCCCTTCTTGAGCCTTCCAGTGTCGCGAGCGAGCTCGATCGCTTCAAGGGATTTGGAGGCCAAGTCGGCTGGAACGTCAAATCTAACGTATATCGGTCTTGCCATAATTTCCATTCTCCTTCAGGGCGGTGCCCGTCATCATTCATCGCAAAAATCGCCCCAAAAAGGCTTAGCTCATGGGGGCCGCTTCCCAGCTAAAAAGGTTGCGCTATGGAGCGATGAACGCTCCCAGCGTCTCTGCCAGATTCTCGGGCTCGACGGCGCCTGAGACGGTGACGATCTCCCCATCTGAACGGATTGAAAGGCCGTGGCTCTCAGCGACGTTGCTGACCCTTCTCTCGCTCTGGCCGCGCAGGGACAGGTACTTCGCCGTCAGCAAATAGCCGTCTTCGGAGGGGCTTATGCCCAGGTAGGACTCGACGTACTCACCGCCGAGAGGCGGCATGAAGCCCGGATTGTCAATGGAGTCTTTTCCAAGGGTTGATATCTGGAGGGCGTCGATCTCGTCGTAGGGGAGGACGAAACCCTCGGTGGTGGGTGCTTCGCCCGATATCACGTCAAGGACCGTCTTGACCGACGGCTCGCTTCCGAAGAGGACGGGCGTTCCCATGACGCTGAAGAGGTCCGTGGTCCCGAGGGGTACCATCTGGTATCCGTTGTAGATTACTGTGAGGCCGTGAGCACCTAAAGGCGCGGGTTTAGTCCAGTGGAACTCGGAGATCTCGTCCCCGAAGAGTCCCCAGGAGACCCTGTCGATCGGTGAAGGGTAGAGGTTGACCTCATCTCTGAGGGTCAGGCCCACCGTCGGTGGCAGGGCCAGCGCCGCGGCCTCGGTGAGGTTCTCTGAGGAGGTCATGTTGATCCAGAATGTGAAGACCAGGTCCTCTGGGTACATCCCCAGGGCGTCCCCCAGGCTCTCGAAGTCCCAGTTGATCAGCCGCCCGCTCACCCCGAATTCCGTGGGGTTCCACGTTTCTGAGGCGGCCGTCTCGGCGGGCCCCCCGCCCCGATAAATATAGCTAGAGAAGCTGGAGATTATCATTATCCCGGCGAGGAAGACCACCCCGATAGTAGCCCATGATTTCTGATTCATCAGGGGGCGGTGGACGAGTCGATCTTATTTAATTCTTTGTTGGAAATAGCGGCTCGTCCTGGCTGTAGCTTTTGCCGAGCCTCAGAGCCGTCTCGGCCCTCTCCAGCTCCCGGCCGAGGTAGCCTGCGTGGTCGAGCCTGGTGACGAGCCCCCGGTCGACGATCTCGCCGATGATCTCCTGGGCGGATTCGCCCACTAAAGTAACGGCATCGTGTCGGACCACGATCCTTCCTTTCGCGACGCCGATCCTGAAGCTTCCGGCGGGGTCCATCTCCCAACGGCGACCACCGCCATCGATCCTGCCCACCTCCTCCACCTCCACCTCGCCGCCGCCGTCGCCCGCCTCGCCCCCGCCTCGCCCTCCCACCGCCACAAACTCCGAGGGCATCTCCTCCTCGGGGCGGCGGTGCTTCTCCTTGAGGACGAGGAGGTCGAAGCCTAGGTCTTTTGGGGGGCTTCTTCTCGCCCCAGCGAGGATCATCATCTCGGAAGCCGTGCGCAGCTCCCGGATGCTGCCGCGAGCCTTCTCGCTGTACTCGGGGGTGAAGAGGACGCTCGCCCCCGCCTCCGTCCCCATGGCGGCCAAAAGGGCGTTCACCCCCTGGGAATCGGCGTCCAATAGCTCCGTCACGTTCCCGACGCCGAAGAAGAGGGGGACGCCTGGAAAGGCTCGATGAAACTCGGCATACTTGCAAATCGACTCGGCCAGCCCCTGGAGAGGCGGGTTCAGGACCGGGTCGGCCATCGCAGAAACGCCCAGGTCGAGGGCCAGATCGAGGTTCTCCGCGAGGGTAGTCTCCGGCCCTGGCAGGACGACGGCGGGGACCCCGGCGGAGGCCGCCATCTCCCCCACCTCCGCAAGGTTCGAGCCGTCCAAGCTGAGGATCAGGTCGCACCCCGCCTCGATCCCCGCTTTCAGCAGGTCGGGCCGGAGGGTGTCGACGCTGACGGGAAGCCGGGTCGCCCCCAACGCCGTCCGGACGGCTCTAGCGACGTCGGAGGGATCGGCGTCCAGAGGGATCCCCAGGTCGATCATGTCCGCTCCCTCCCTCTCATAATGGCGGACCCTCTCGGCGAGGGCGGAGTCGTCGAACCGGGTCGCGTCCACGATCTCGGCCAGAACCTTCATCCTGCTATCGCCGCCGACCTTGACGCCTTTGATCGCCATCAGTGCCTTCGCCTCGGATTCAAGCCGCTCGATGGCGACGCGAGCCTCCTCTCTCATCCGCCCCTCCAGGAGGACGCAAGCGGGGACGGTGGCCGAGAGCTCGACCGAGTCCAGAAGGGGCAGAACGCGCCGGAGGTCGACGGCGTGCTTCGGCCCGAGCCTGATCTTCGTTTCAAGCTCCCGCTCGACGGGGGCGAAGTCGGCGGTTATGGCTCCCGGGATCAGAATTATGTCATAGCCCACGGGCGCAGCCTCCCGGAGCATCTTCGGGGTTATGAAGGAGGCGACGTCGACGTCCATCACCAGGACGTCCGCTCCGTCCCCCACCGCCTCCCTCACCATCTCCTCGGCGAGCCGTCCCGTCACCGCCAGCGCTCTCATGGGTGGTGGTATGCGGCGGAAGGTGAAAAAGGCTGTGGAAGCTGAGTCTAAAATTAAAAACTAGAAACTCGTTGAGTTATTAAAATATATAATATTCGTATGAACCTAAAACTTAAATATGATGCGTACTCAATATGAGTCCATATTGAATTACATTTGGGGTCAAAAGGATGGCAGGGATAGAAGAGTGCACCAAAAAGAAGCATGTGACGATAAGGCTACCTCCTAAAGCAAGCCAAGAGCTGAAGCAAATGGCCGATGAAGAAGGAGTAACGGTGAATGAGCTGATTAGAAGGGCTATAAATTTCTACGACGTAAAGATGGAGGCAAAGAGAAAGGACAAGAAGATACTATTAGAGGATAAAAAGGGGGGGAAGGAATGGGTGATGGTATAGATCCAGAACTACTAAGCGGGATTGTAACTTCAATCACCGCTTTAATTATTATTTGGCTTAAGAGTTCTATGGATAATAAAATGAGCGAATTACGAGAGGTTCTCACGAATATTAACACTAATTTAAATAATATAAATATTAATTTGATATCACAATCGCAAAACCAAAATGTCGATATAAAAGTTGGGCCACAACTCAGCGAAATAAAGCAGGCGCTTTCAAATATCGATAAAAATTTGAATAACATAAATGTCGAGTTTAACGTTGGAAGAGATGAGATGATTTACCGTCCCAGTGAAAGGATTATAGCAGAAAAGCAACCTATTGAAGTAGAAGAAGAAGAAGAAGAAGAATAAACTAAAATTGCAATGGTTGTTATTATGGATAATTATTTTAGTTGCTTGGATAGATTCGTAGTTAGTTTCGGTGAAAAACAAGGGTGGTCTACGATACACATAAATAAAGTCCATATATTATTAATGGATGAAATATTAAAAATAGTCGTTAGCTATGATGTTGGCAAATACCCAGTAATATCAAAGACATATGACATTATTCTTGATGATTATAGAAAAGGACTAATAATTGATCCGGATCCGCGACGTATCTTTACACGTATCACACCTTCAAAAGATATCTCCGAATATGATGAAAGTGAGCAAAAAATCGATTCAATTTTTGAGGCTATCAATTATATAAAATTGGATCTTGAAAGTAAAGGTATACATATACCATCTTACATTCTAGATTCAGCTAAAATTAAGATGATCTTAAGATCTATCGGTGACCCCCGTGGGTCCTACTATGATAAAGTAAAAACGTTGGCAAATAAAGCTGATCTAAAAATATTAAAGCGAATAGAGTCCTGCAATTTAGAATATATCCACCCAAGTATACTCCGTAATTTAGAAAATGTGCAAACTATTAGTACTCTTGAACAATTGGTAGACACATTAAAAAAATCAAAAGAGATGGAATCATGAGGAAAGACGAGTTGGATTACTTGACGGAGAAATTAAAAGATCTTTTTGGTCGGAGATCCATAAACGCAGCCTTGACAAAACAAATATATAATAAAATGTCCAATGAAGAGGAATCGCATATTATTTCTGATTTCTGTAATAAAACAATAATGACTGAACCTTACGAGTCCGACTTAAAAAAAGGTAAAGTAGAATATGTGAATAATTTTAGATATTTAGAGTTTTTAAGGGATGAAGATCGGCCACTCGTTTTTGAAGAATATAATAATAATAAATTTGTTATCGCTATTGGTAAGAATACAAAAGAAACCATCCAACCTGACTGGGCTGAGATTTATGTTTTTAATGTAAACGAAAAGGATGATCAAAGGATACTTAACTTATGTGACGACCTTGAGCAATTTATGGTAGCTATATTAGCTGAAAGATTTAAAGTACCGGATAATTGGAAAGGAGATATTATAAATGGATTGAATAATTTGAAGACAAAATTATTAGGCCAAATCGAAGATGAAAAACAACTAGATGATGCATTAGGAACATATGCTGGAGAAGTATACACGACCATGTCATGCAAAGGGTACACAAATTTTCCCATGAAGGAAGAAGATATTAGGATATATATTAACAAAGTTATTGTCCAATCAAATAAAGCAATTACTGATAAAAACGTATATTTTACTATCAATAATAATTTTTTCATAAAAAAAGCACTTTTAAACATATCGAAGAATGTAAATAAAGATTTAAAATATAGATTGGATCTGCTCAAAGAAAATCTAAAAAAACTCAAATTGGTAGATACACTCAATGATTTCAGTGATCATAAAAGACCTTTATACCTGTTAAATGCGTTCGAAGATGGGTTCAATTGCGAATTATTAGTCTCATTAACTTTATACCTGATCACTTGCAATAGATCCTTGTTTTCAGAAATCACGGAAGCCGATGTATGCTGTCTCCCCCCAGAGTTTCTTAAGGAGCACGCTA
>ERZ795057.3450-NODE-3450-length-10797-cov-5.556880_pt1 | contig 10797 bp, 6 predicted proteins | sample MGYA00375141_ERZ795057 | MGnify/ENA primary metagenome ERZ795057 (study PRJEB30186, sample SAMN05720163) | activated sludge metagenome | isolation source: Anaerobic digester | place: Hong Kong | collected 2015-01-26 ... | reverse complement strand
CTGCTCTGGCGTGGACTGACGCGCCGGTCGAGGAAGATATAGTCCCTCCTGATCAGTTAATAAATACATGAATTGAATGTCATATTTTCTTGACAGGACAGGGAGGCGGACAGAGTATTAATACTATACAGTCGAACGTACCTGAAAAATCCGAGAATCACAGGATACCATGAAACTGACAATGAAGGAACCTCTTTCCCGGCTGTGGGAGGACGCAAAAGCGCACTACAACCCTGAAGAAATATTAAAATTTCTCCACAGCAACAGGCATATTCTCAAAAAACATATTGCGAGGCTGGACAACAGAAAATATCTGTACAGAATGGCGCATTGGCTGTTCTCCCTGTTCTCTGCGGCCGCCTGGATTGCCGATACAGCCCTTATGCTCTTCCATAAATTTCTGGCCCTTTTCCCCGGCAGGAAAATAATTGTCCAGAGGTTCCTCAACCTGAAAAACCATGTGAAATTCAGGGAATCCGTGGAGTTTATGCGGGCCAAGATATTTGCGCTGCGCCGCCCGCCCCATAACGAAGGCGACCTCCGGCTCATTGAAGAAATGATTCAATTCGCTTCCAAACACGGGTTCGATTACAAAAATCTTATTCCCGGGGCACAGAAAAAATTTCTCGCCATGAAACACCAGCTGCTGCAGCACAAGTTCTTCCAGGAGTTTTCCAAATCTGCCGTGGAAAAGCTGCTGGCCACCCAGTTCCTGTTTCACCGGAACATTTTTCCCGTACTCCCCGATTCGGCGTTCTGGCATAAACTGTTCGAGTTCCTTGAACGTAAAGTTGTGGTCGATATTATCCTCATGAACATGAACAGGCAGCGGACATCCTTTAAACACGGCAGCAGGGAGGAAATCGCCAGCACTGATGTGATCAAGATCCTCACCCGTTTAGCTGAAATAAAAAAGCACGGGAGGAGAATATTTTTTATAGGTCATCATGAAGGGTATCTCGGCCCTTATTTTGTGCGAAGCGTAATCAGAAAGCTCGGTTTCGATATACTGACAAAAAACTGCAACACCGTAGTCGGCCCCAGGATGTTTTCCAATGTCGTGCTGCGAAGCGGCGCGGCCAACGCGGGGAACCTTTTTGTTACCGTGCCTTCGCAGAAAACAACGCCAATCCGGACTGACGGCCTTGCCGATGAACTGAGAAAGGTTGCAAAGCGGACACAGTGCCTCATAAAAATGCCCGATGCCGGATTGCAGCTTATCCGCAACCTGGATTACACAAATTTTATGAACGCGTTTGTGTACGGCAGCAGGGAGGCAATGGAGTTCTACACGTCATCCCTCACTCCCCGGGAAGTCTCGGACCTCAACGACTTTTTCATGAACTACAATTTCCGTGAGGCCATGAAGGACTTCAGCATCGAGGACTACAATCTCTTCAGGCAGATCATGGGCGAGAGCTTTCTCATTTTCCCCGAAGGGTCCCGCTCATATACCGATCATGACGGTGCGGTGGTCATGAAATATTTTAACCCGAAATATTTTGAAGCCTACATGAGGCCCGGAGACTTTATTGCCCCGGTCAATCTTGTGGGGGGTTCAGACCTCGCGAGGGGATGGAGACTCCGGAAGGCTGTAGTGGGCATCTCAATGGATTATCCCTTTGAGGTAACCAGAAAAATGCTGAAAAACTTTGAAGAAGCCGGCATCGCAGTGATGAAAAAAATTGCCGGACTTCCGAATATAAAAGATGTACGGTTTAAAGAGGAAATTCAATTCCGGAATAAAACCGGAGAAAATACCAAAGCCTGAAACCGGCTCTTCCATGGACACTTGATTATGAAGATACGGACCCGAGTTGTGCTCATCAACATCGTGTTTCTTTTTTTACTCATCATCATGCTCCCGGGCATCATCATGTCCCCCATGATGTTTGATGCGCCGGGTTCAGAAAATTCCATTCCGACCAACCTCATGTTTTATTCTCTGATTCTGTATATCCCCGTATTTCTCACAGGATCAATCGGGTCACTGATCCTTTACATGCTGAAAAAACACCGTGCTTCCGTGATATGGTCCCTTCTGCCCCTGGTGAACATCCTCTGCTTCATTGCGGGGCTTGCAATACTCATGGTATTCTGCAATGGAAATTTCACCTGTCACGAAACATTAGTCCTCAGGTAAACCTCACTCCGGATCAACGCATATACCGGACACGATTCCTGCATGGTATACACTTACTGCGCCATAAACAGAGTTGAAGCCAGTAGCACTGCAGATTGACACAGCGGTATACTTCATACCCAACTCCAATACATTACTTCCTATACTTGAATTACATCAAGCATCAAATGGACTGTTTTTAATCATTAATAAATTATACTGAACATTTATCATTGACAGCTTATCCGAAAACAGGTATAAAGAAACTGACGCCGGAGTTATTCACAGCATCAGGAACATATGCAATATAATATGTAATAAAATCCTGTTATGAATACAACAACATACAGCCGGGAGAAACAGAATGAATGCACCGTTCCCTTTTGACTCGCTGCTTATCTTCAGCTGGCTTGGCATCATGCTTCTCGCAGGAGTGCTGTTGCGGGCTACAGTTCCATTTCTGCAAAGATTCCTTATACCCAGCTGTCTCATCGGAGGGATCATAGGAATGGTGCTGGTTAATCTTCAGATTATCAATATTGCAGGTTCCGAATTTGAGACATTCGCCTATCACCTTTTCAACATCTCATTTATATCAGTGGGCCTTACAGCCCGGAGCAGTGAGGAAACCAGGAACATCGGAAACAAAGAGATGCTGAAGGGTTCCCTGCTGATGGCATTAGTGCAGGGGGTCGTCTTTCCGCTCCAGGCTATTCTGGGCAGCCTGATGGTATTCGCATTCAACGCGGGAGGATACAGCCTGTTTTCTACATTCGGCTTTCTTGTACCTCTTGGATTTGTGCAGGGCCCGGGACAGGCCCTTTCTATTGGAAAAGCATGGGAGAAACTCGGATTTGAACATGCCGCTTCAATCGGCCTTACATTTGCGGCCATCGGTTTTCTCGTCGCATTCTTCGTGGGAGTACCAATCGTAAACTGGGGGATACGAAACGGTCATGCAAGCGACGGCAGAAAACTGCTTTCAACGGACTTCATAAAGGGGATAATTGCCCGCGGCAGCACACGTGAATCAGCAGGAGAACAATCAACACATTCCGGGAATATTGACACACTGGCGTTTCAGGCCGGAATTATCTGCCTCATTTATCTCATTTCGTATGTACTTGTATCACAAATCGGGAAGTTCCTGAGTCCCGCCCTGGCAACAACGCTGTGGGGATTCTTTTTCTTCATCGGTCTTGCCATCTCCCTTCTTGTGCGTAAAATAATGTCGATTATAGGTATCGACCACCTCATTGATCCCGGTGTACAGCGCCGTATCACAGGCTGGTCGGTGGATTTTCTCATAGTCGCGACCATCATGGCTGTAAAGTTCACACTCGTATGGAAATACATTGTTCCTATTTCAGCTATCGCCGCCGCAAACGCCCTTGCCACAACAGTAGTTGTGCTGTTCGTCGGAAGACGGATATGGCTATATAACCTTGAACGCACCGCGGCAATTTTCGGCACCGTCACCGGGACCGTTTCCACGGGCCTTCTTCTGCTCCGGATCATTGACCCGGAATTCAAAACATCAGTGGCGCTGGAGATGGGATTCCTGTTATTATTCGCATCACCCATCATCATCACCTGCATGCTCCTTGTGGGTGCCCCGCTTCTGTGGAACTGGTCCATGATGCTGACGATATGGGTGTTCACGGGAATAATGACCGCATCAGGTATCGCCATGTACGCCCTCGGCATGATAGGAAAACGGAAGTTTTAGATACGGGGCGATATAATCACTGATTACCGGCATTCAGCTGTGGTGAAGAGGAATTTCAATAAACACCAGAGTGCCCGCATTACTGCTCTCAAGTTTGAAACTTCCCCCAAGCTGCCGCTCCGACAAAAGACGGACCATGGTGAGCCCGAGGCTCCCGGGTAAATCACTGTCAAACTCCGGAGCAAAACCGGTACCATTGTCACGAACTTCAAGATGTACCCGCTGCACCGTATCTCCACCAACACCCTCGGAAAGCCTGAGCCCGATTTCCAGTATTCCTTTTTCCTGTTCGCGGAACGCATATTTCATCGCATTTGTCACCAGTTCATTCATAATAATCCCCAGAGGGATTGCCATGTCAATACCGATCATCACAGGACTCAGATTATACCGTATTTCGACAGTTCTCTCCTGTGGCGAATAATTTTTAATCAATTCCTTCACTACACGTTTCACATACACAGAAAAATCTATACTGTCAAAATTTTCTGACTGATAAAGCATTTCGTGGATATGCGCCATTCCGCGAATACGGTTCCGGCTTTCCATGAAAGCCTCCTTCAGTGCAGAATCCTTAATAGAATCGGACTGCAAACCAAGAAGGCTTGAAATAACCTGCAAATTGTTTTTTACACGGTGATGGATTTCCTTTATCAGGACCTCCTTCTCCTGTAATGATTTTTTCAGTGCTGTTTCCGCCCTCTTCCTTTCAGTAATATCAAGAAGAGACGCAATGCTTTTTTTAGTACCCGGAATCATAGCAACATGGTTTATCACATCACGCACCTCCCCGTCCCTTGTGATGTACTGAAACTCATACATCCACGGAGCATCATCAGGCACAGTGCGCCGGGTTTTGTGATACTCCTTCATGCGGACAAGGTCCCCCGGCACCACAAACCCGGTCCATGACATTTTTCCTTCAAGCTCCTCCTTGCGGTATCCCGACATTATCTCCCACTGACTGTTTGCCAGCACAATGGTGGTATCCTCCTCAATTATTATGGTTGCATTGCCGGTATTCTCAAAAATCGCACGGTACAATGTTTCCGATTCCCGTACAGCATTTTCAGCCTGCTTTCTGTCAGTGACATCACGCACCACTGCCATCAGCAATTCTTCGCTTCCAATCTCCATTTTATTCAAACTCACTTCAGCATCAAACCTGCTGCCGTCACCCCGGAGATGGACCCACTCGAAAACCTGAGGGAGTCCGGAAAAGGCCATGTTCACATACATCATGGCCTTTTCTTCTGAAGATACTCCATCAGCCTGGAAGGGAGGGGACAAATCCATGGGAGTTCTGCCAATTATCTCCTCCCTTGTTATACCATATATTTCCTCAGTTTTGCTGTTACAGTCAATAAACGTTGCTGTGGTATCTGCGATAAAAATTGCATCGTACGCCGACTCAAACAGGGTACGATACTTCTCTTCATTTTCACGCAGGGCATTTTCTGTTTTTTTTATCGAGGAAATATCTGCCGCAATTGTCAGGATGCATGGGGTGTTATTCATTTCAATGAAAACAGCAGAGAAAAGCATGTCAACAGGCTCACCATTTTTTCTCCTGAATACCACCTCGATGTTATGAATAACCCCATCATCACCAAACTCATTTATAAGCTCCGATCGTCCGGCAGGAGCAATCCATAGATTAAGATCATGTGATGTTCTGCCGATTGCCTCTTCACGGCTGTATCCAAGAATGTTGCTGAAAGCATCGTTGATCATAAAAAACCGGCCATCATCAAGGGTGGATACCGACATCAGCTCCGGTGCCAGGTTGAAAATTCCCGAAAACAGTGTATTTACTCTTTCAAGTTCCACTTCTGCTCTGTTCTTTTCTGTTATATCAACAGTAGAACTGATGACATGCTTCACGCCATCAAGGTCGATAATTTCCGCGCTAAGGAGTCCATCCCGCACTTCACCATCCTTACGTCTGAACTGTATAGTGTAATTATGCAGCATTCCGTTCTCGAGTAATTGGCCCTTCATTTGGGACAATTTCTCTGTGGAATAAATACCAAGGTCACCAATCCTTGCCCCGATCAGCTCCTCTCTGGTATAGTTTCCATATTCCAGGGCCGCATCATTGACCTCAACATACGTTCCATCCTCCAATACAGATATTGTCATTGCAGTAGGATTCGTATAAAACGCTTTGTGAAACCGCTCTTCGGAACGGCGCAGCATTGCAATAGATTCCGTCAGCTCCCGCTGGGTCTGAATCATTTCCTCATTGGCAGAGGCAATGTCCAGGTTTGCCGTTTCAAGGGCCTTTACCGTAGCATCAAGCCTGTCATTCAGTATTTCCAGTTCTGAATTTTTCTTCTGGAGCGCATTATCTGCAAGCCTTCTTTCGGTGACATCAATCTGGATACCATCCCACAAAATATCACCATTATCAAGAACAGTGGGACTTGATTCGATGCGCATCCATCGCTCAACACCATTCGGATACATCCTTCCTTCCCACACGAACTGACGTCCTGTTTGCGCGGCTTCAATGTTCAATCGGAGTAATTCATCATATTCATCAGGATGTACAAGGCGGAACACACTATCATGGTTTCTGTACACAATATCAGCGCTAAGGCCAATCAGTTGGCAAAACCGCGGGCTCGCATATTCAAATTTCATTTTTCCGTCAGCAGTTGTCCGGAAACGATACACCCCTACAGGAATATTTGTGACCAGCTTCTCATACTGCAGTCTGGTTTCTTCAAGCTCCCGTTCGGTTTCTTTTAATGGAGTAATATCATTGCCGATAGATAATACCTCCTCGATCATTCCGTTTTCATTATAGAGGGCCCTGTTGGTCCAGCTGATCCATACATGGTCACCATTTTTTCTGATAATTTCATTAACATTCACACGAAAGTCATTGGTATTATCAAATATATCCTGTAGAGTAACGGAGGTGCCATCCAGGTTTTCAACAGGGGAAATAATTGTATCAGTTATCTTATGCCCCAACAGTTCTTCCTCTGAAAAACCGAAAATATTAAGACCGTATTCATTGATGAACGATATATATCCTTCCCTGTTCCATCTCATTATTATACTGTTTGCGCTTTCAACAAGGGTACGGTATTTTTCTTCACTTATACGGGCCCTGATATTTGCTTCACGTATTTCCTCCTGGGAGCTGATCAGCTCTTCATTGATCGCCTGCAACTCCTCATTTGATGCTTCCAGTTCTTCATTCGCAGCTTCAAATTCTTCATTTAACGCATTGAGCTGCATATTCCTGTCCCGGAGTTCCTGCTCAAGGCAATGACGGTTCATAGCGGCATCAATTGTGGAAAAAATATCCGCCTGATTGATCGGTTTAAGAATATATCCATAAGGCGCGGTATCACGCGCGCGGCACACTGTTGCAACATCTGCATGTGCTGTCATAAATACCACCGGGATATCCTGTGTTGAACGCAGTATCCGTGCCGCTTCGATGCCGTCCATGTCCCCGGCAAGGATAATATCCATGAGTACCAGGTCAGGTGTCAGTTCAGCTACCCGACGTACTGCCTCCTCCCCTGTCGCCACAATCGCGATCACTTCATACCCGAGTGATGTAAGAATATTTTTTACATCGAGGGCGATAATACTTTCATCCTCAACCAGAAGGATCCGCACTGTATTCATTAATTCCCCTGCATACCCTTTTTCGATGTCATCTGACCCCCTCTCCGGAATACATCCATGAACCGTACCAGGAACAGTCTATTCATACGAAGAAATCAGTACATATAATTATACATGTAATGTGATTTTTATTCAATAATATTTTAATGTCGCCTGTGAAAACATTCTCATCCCGGCAACCAGCCTGCTATGCTACTGATATCAGCACGGAATTATCATTTAAAAAAGAATTTACGTTGACAATATTTCACGTTCCCTGAACATGGAAAAGTTATGAGCATCTCCCTCTAGAAATCAGGTTTTTCCCCGAATCACATGCACAAAACCGATTTTATCAGATGTAGTGCCCATCAGGGATTTGACCGGAATTCTCCGTACACCCCTTATACTTCACACGCATCAGGCATCACGCCCTGAGCCACAGGAAAAGAATGAAAAAATTAAAATTTGACGAACTTACGTTATCAGCCCCGATTCAGAAAGCTATTTCCGACATGGGATTTGAGGAGGCATCTCCTATCCAGTCAGAATCCATTCCGTACATAATGAAAGGCATGGACATCATCGGGCAGGCCCAGACAGGAACAGGAAAAACAGCTGCATTCGCTATTCCCACAATTGAAAAATTGGAAATCGGCAATAAAAACATACAGGCAATCGTGCTGTGCCCTACGCGGGAACTGGTAATTCAGGTCACGGAAGAATTCCGCAAGCTCACAAAGTACATGGAAAAAATATCTGTCGTTCCCATTTACGGCGGCCAGGAGATTGACCGTCAGTTCAAAGCACTCAAAAACAGGCCCCAGGTAATAATTGGAACTCCCGGCAGAACCATGGACCACATGCGGCGCGGAACAATTGTTCTTAACGATGTGAAAACCGTTGTGCTTGATGAAGCGGATGAGATGCTGGACATGGGTTTCAGGGAGGACATTGAATTCATCCTTCAGGACACACCGGAAGACCGGCAGACAATTATGTTTTCTGCAACCATGTCCCCTGAAATTCTCAAACTCACACAGCTGTATCAGAACAATCCTAAAAAAATTGACGTCACGTTCCAGAAAGTCAATGCGCCGAAGATCGACCAGGTTTACTTCGAAATCCAGGAAAAAACCAAACCGGAGGCCCTCGCACGGCTCCTTGACTATCACGACATACGTCTTGCCCTGGTGTTCTGCAACACCAAATCCGGAGTTGATGACCTTGTTGAGGTGCTGAAATCACGGGGCTACTTCGCGGAAGGTCTTCACGGCGATTTAAGCCAGAAGCAGCGGGACAAGGTTATGAACGGGTTCCGGAACGGTTCCGTTGAGATACTTGTTGCAACCGATGTCGCGGCACGGGGAATTGATGTCAACAATGTTGAAGCGGTGTTCAACTATGACCTTCCACGTGACGATGAAGATTACATTCACCGCATCGGCCGTACCGGCCGCGCGGGCAAAAGCGGCAAGTCATTTACCTTTGTGGTGGGAAAACAGGTATACGGGCTTAAACGGATTGAACGCACCAACGGTATCAAAATTATCCGAAGGCAGATCCCGTCTCTCGAAGACCTTGGCGAAACAAGAATAAAATCATTTAAAACAAAGATAAAGAAAATAGTGGAAAAAGGCACCGTAAGTTCCTATATCCCCATGATCGAGAAACTGATGGGAGATGATTATACCGCAATGGACATTGCAGCATCCCTTTTGAAACTTGCAATGGACGACAGGAATGAAAATTTTGACAGTAAACTGAAATTCGAAGACCAGCCCTACCGCGAAGAAAGAAAACCCAGGAATACAAGAAACCAGCCGCGGTACAAAAGGGCACCGGAAAAGAAAAGCACGGGAAAGCGTCAGTCAAAACCATCTTCGTCATTTGAAAAATACAGCAAGCCGAAAAAGAAGAAGAACCGGTAGGATTTCATATTTTTATTATGATGTGTTTTCGATACAGGAAATACATTACGGCAGTCCAGAACGCCAGGAACGCCACGGAATAGGCCGTGGAGGCATACAAAGGATCCAGCCACCCCGCAAAAAGGCCCTTGTACAGAAGGGCCTTTACTGTTACTTCGCCTCCCCCGTCCTGCAGCACTTTCAGGTGGACCATTAATCTTCCCGCAGCCGATGACAGGACATAAACGGCAATTGCGTTGAGGCCAAGCACCCTGAAAGGCATTCCCCATTTCACCGCACCCTTGACATCGACAAGCCACAGGAGTAAGGCCATAAGCCCCGCTGCAGCCCCTGTCATAAACACCGCGTATGCCGGGGTCCAGAGGTTTTTGTTGATAGGTATCCACCGGTCAAGGAGCAGTCCAGTGCCGACGCACAGTACCGCTGCAGCTCCGAGGAGGACACATTTTCCCCGGGCATGCCCGCTTCCATGCATTGTATCACCCGCAATGATTCCCCCTATCGTGGAGGCAACAGCAGGAACAGTGCTGAGAAGCCCTTCCGGATCAAACCCACGGACCGGGGCGTGTTCGTAGGTATGACCCGCGAAAAGGGTACGGTCTACAATATGGCAGAGGTTTCCATCGGGCCCCAGTGTCCCTTCCCCTATTCCCCCCGGGGTGATATATTTCAGCATTACACCATACAGCATCAGAATACCGATTGCGGCAATCCATCTTCCACGCCCTGTGAGGAACAGAAAGCTTAACGCCCCCAGGCAATAGCAGAGCCCGATACGCTGCAGAACACCGGGAATGCGTACCGTCGTGATATCGAACTCCGGAATAAAGTTGAGCAGCAGCCCCAGGGCGATGAGGATACATGTTCGCCTCAATATCTTCCCCGTAAGAAAAGACTTTTCCCCGTCGAGCCTCATTCGTGATGTAAATGAGTACGATATCGACACCCCCATAATAAAAAGGAAAAACGGGAACACCACATCGGCACCGCTCCACCCGTGCCACGCCGCGTGACGGAACACGCGATACACATGGGACCAGTCCCCCTGGTTATTCACGATAATCATCAGGGCAATGGTGAGACCACGAAATATATCAATTGAATGTATGCGTGTCGTATGATCCTGCATGGTGTTCATGCAGGAGAATGTGGCAAAGGACATTGTGGAATGCAATCATTTTATTGAGGGTTTCATTCTGGTATCACAGCACACGCTGCCGACTAAAACACAATCTCAACGCATGTACCCTCATTGCTGATGACGGAAATACTACCCCCGATTTGATGGACCAGGGCATTCACTATCTGGAAGCCCAGTGTTTCACTGTTTTCAAGGTTAATATCATCCCGAATCCCCGCTCCGTTATCACATATCCTCACAATAA
>ERZ795057.3443-NODE-3443-length-10807-cov-3.273624_pt1 | contig 10807 bp, 5 predicted proteins | sample MGYA00375141_ERZ795057 | MGnify/ENA primary metagenome ERZ795057 (study PRJEB30186, sample SAMN05720163) | activated sludge metagenome | isolation source: Anaerobic digester | place: Hong Kong | collected 2015-01-26 ... | reverse complement strand
AAACAATCTTCTTGTAAGCAACCTCATTGTTTACATTCAACTCGATGAAATATAAACCGGGAGCGTAATTTCCGGTATTCAATTGAATACTGTTTTCGCCGCTTGTGGAGATTCCTTCGTGGATGGTTCCAACAAGTCCTCCCATTACGCTAATCAGATTGACAGTAATACCCTGACCTCCTTCGATATTGAAGCGTATCGTTGCATTGTCTGATGCAGGATTCGGGAAAACATTGAGATCAGCATTATTCTCTGCCAGCACCCTGTCAACTCCTACAGGAACAAAGTCCAGCAGGAATTGAACACTTCTTTTCATGATGCCCCAGAATTCGTCGGTAGCTTCCGGAAAATATAAATTGGAAACATTCATATATACAATCTCAGGATCTTCGATATAGGCACATGCAATTGCCTCGTCCTGGTCAAATCCTTCAACATCGCCGGGATCTGATCTTGCAGCAGTAGCAAGGATGACATGGTTTGGATCTATGCCGTGGATATAAGGGATTCCCCTCGATGGAGTTTCGGCAAAATAGATAAAATCTTCTTCCTCGAAGACACTTGTGATATAGTTATCAACGTCTACAATTCTCCATTGGATATCCTCGTCAGCAGGTGTTCCATATCCCCAAATCCCTCCGTCATCTAAAAGGAGCGGCCATTTGGTTGTTGTGGAAGAAACATCAAAAACCCCTTCCATGGCAATACAAGGAACAGGGTAGTTATCACGCAGGGCGAAGTTCGGTACGTGAATGGAATTGATCGATTCTGAAATTATTACACCATCAACGTCTGTATACAGGGTATCTGCCGATGCAGCATTAAACTCTGTTGAAAGGTAATATTTTACAGTCTCGACCCAGGTTGCCAGTGTATCCAGCATTACCTGGTCTCCTTCATCCGGCGTGGCGTTGCCTCCAACATAAATAATTGTTCTTTCGGCCGGCTGTGCAAACAGCATACCGGTAAACATCAATAACAAAGTCAGAAATGAGTAAATCTTTTTCATTGTAGTTAGATAAAAAGTGAATAATAATAAGTAGTGATCTTTTGATGTTTGCAGGCTCCGTGAATCGGGGCTTACATATGATCAGAGTCATAAAAATAATGAAAGTAGTTTAAGAAACATTGTGTTACATGAAGGATTTTTCGAATAATATTAACATTTCGTCGATTTTTCTAAAATAAAAAACGCAGAGACCAGAGGGCCCCTGCGTTTTTATAATTTGCATGAAATAAATTATCTGACGATCATTAAAGATTTGGTCTGTACTTTATTTCCTGCCTGCAAACGGTACATATAGATGCCTGAGCTCAACGCCTGGCCTCCATCATTGCATCCGTTCCATGGAACTGTATGAATTCCTGCAGACTGGTTTTCTGAAACAAGTGTTCTGACCAGCTGACCAACCTGGTTGTAAATTTCCAGTGTCACTGTGCTTTCTGCACTCAGTTCATACCTGAATGTGGTATTTTCAGTAACAGGGTTTGGATAATTCCTCAAAGAAAGGTCATTGGCACCAGATATCTTATCATTTTCCACATCGGTCCATGCATAGATATCGGCAATATCAATTGCTTCAAGCGCTACATCATAAATACGGAATTCATCCAGGTAACCATGAAGAGCACGGCCTGTATTATTTGGAGTCATACCAAGGCACATTTTATTAAGCGGATAGGTTGCTCCATAGTAATATGATGTATCCCATACTGGCTGTCCATCAATATACAGGGCATAATATGGTCCCCAGGTGGCTGCTACGTGGTGCCATGTACTGTCGTTAACCAGGATTCCCTGTCCGGAAGGAGTATTTCCAAGGCCACCATCCCATGGGTCGGAGTACAGGAAGTAGGTTGTGGCATTTACACTGTCCCTGATGAACAGGGAAGCTTCACCGCCAGCCCATGCGCTGTTCGGGCCACCTTCAACGTGCATATGCATTTCATTTTCCGGGCCAAAGGTATTTCCGCCATATTCTGCACCCCACCAGATAACATTGATGCTTGATCCATTATTTGGCAGCAGCAACCAGAATGCTACGGTACCCTCTTCAGAGGTCATACCCATTTCGTCAGCTGGCAACGGTGCCTTATGACCATCGAAATGGAAACATCCATCCAGGTAACCGGCAGCTTCCCAGCATGTGTCGCAATTCGACCATGCATCAAAACCATTATCGGTTCTGTCAACAAGGAGTGAATCAGATGTTTCATTAAACTGGTAATGTGCCAGTGGCTGTGGAGCCTGTGCAATTGCATTTTTAGTCACGCCGAATGACATCACTGCAACAATGGTTAAAAGTGTGTAGATTTTTTTCATAATTCCAAGTTTTAAGTTTGATTTGGTTAAGTGATGAAAATAAAAATGTACTATTTAAGACAGATACAGGTTGCAGTACGTTGCTGTGCAACCTGTATCTGTAAAAAATTTTAGTTATAGCCTTCGTTCTGGTAATCCTGCTTTTCGCTTGCGGTCAGCGGCCTGATTACATCTCCGTCCTGAGTCTTAATAGCATCCAGGTGGATGATGGGAATCGGACGCAAACGGTGGAATTTCTGCAGCGAATTATATGTTCGAACATCGTTGTTGAAGGCATATGCCCTGTCAACCAGTGTGTTGGTTCGCTTCAGGTCTTCCCAGCGATGCATTTCGCCCAATAATTCACGGCATCTTTCATTCAGTAGAAAAGCAAGAGCGCGGTCTTCATCAGAAGCTAATCCGGCAGGATACCACGCAGCATCAGGAGTACTACTACCCGTGAGGTAATCGACGTCAATTTCCATGGCTGATTCAGTGCTTGATGTAAGATCCGCCATGGATCCTCCGTCATATTTGAGCCAATACGATGTTTTTTCCTCACCTTCATGATAAGCTGCCCGGCGTCTCACCAGGTTTATATAGTCCACAGCCTTGGTATAATCATGTTGACGAATAGCAATTTCAGCAGCAAGCAAATAGGTTTCAGCCAAACGTGCAAATACTACGTCCCTTGTACCAACTGAGGAATTATATCCGCCTGGCTTGAGACGGTCCCAGTACTTAATAAGTGATGGACTTTTATTCCTGTTCCATGTAGCAGACTCAAGCACAGAGGAGCCCTCAACCAGTATGCCCGATACCTCAAGAAGGTCGTCGTCCCTGTCATAAGTAATAAGTTCAACAGGGACTCCGCCTTCGGTTCTCCAGTAATAACGTGCATAAATTTTATATCCTGCAGCGATCATATCACGATCGGTCAAGGTTGTAGTTTCGTCATTCAGGAGGAATACAAGGGCGGTGTCACCCAGGTTTACCCTGTCGGCAATATCACTGGCTGTAGCAGCAGCATATTTGTATTCACCTGCACGAATGGTGTCTCCGTAACGAATGGCCCAGGAGCCATCTGCTGCGACATCATCAAAAGCAAAGAGTAATTCCTCGGTTGTCCATTTCGGAACCGAAGTAGCATCCGGGTTATTTGCGTAATGAACCTCCAGGAGGCTTTTTCTTAACCTCGAATCATTCAACCTGTCGAATATATTAACCGTATATTCAGTCATCATAAGCCTTCTGAACGGACGGCCATATTCCAGGTTACGGGTCATACCATAATCTGTATCCACATCATACTGGTTAAACCAGTACATATGAAGAGCATTTTTATAGGCAGAACCATTGGTACCATTCAGCCCGTCTACATCATTAAACTGAACTGCAAAAATTACTTCAGTGTTTGAATTAACAATCGCCTCGTTATCATCGTTCTCTTCCAGCCACAGGTAAGAATAATCGTCCATCAGGCTATGTCTTCCACCTGTTTCTATTTCTTCGATCAGTGTAGCGGCCCTCGCCAGATCTTCGGTCGGATTTCCTCCGAGATCGTAATTCATGCTATAATCTTCTGCAGTCTCAGCATCTCCCGGGTCGATTGCATAGCTTCTCGTAAGGAGCACTTTGGCCAGGTAATGTCTCACAACATCTTTATCAACCCTTCCTGTTTGTAATTGTTCTTCAGGGATGTTTAAATATGCCCAGTCGAGGTCAGCAACGATTGAATCGTAAACGACTTTCGCTTCAACCCTTGGCCAGATTACTTCCAGTCCGGAACTGGGTTCCAGTGTAAAGGGAAGTGAGCCGAATTGTTGAACAAGCTTGAAATAGTGCAATGCCCTGAGGAATTTTGCTTCGGCAATCCGCGTATTCTTGCCTTCTGGTGTAGACAGGAAGGCACGTGCATCCTCAAGCCTGCCGATTTTGTCAATTGCGACATTACACCGGTCAATGCCGTTGTAAATCAATGCCCAGAAATCACCGATGTCAGGATAACCGTCGTTATCAGAACCATCCATGTCGGGAGTATAATCATTATACATGGGCTGTGCATAGGGTTGCGTCCATTCGTAACCTTTCATGTATTCGTCCGTTCCATAGTCGAAAAGGGCATATGACCATTCATCTCCGGAATAAGACCTGAGGGATTCATAACAGGCATTTATCAGGGCCTCACAGCCCGCCTCGGAATCATAATATCCGTAGCTCAGGGTTGATACCTGCACTTCCTCCAGCCAGTTTTTACAGGAAGGAAGTAGAGCGGATACTACTATTAATATTGCTAATATTTTTTTCATCTTCTTTATTTTTCAAGATTCAGGGTTCTATATTATAATCCTACTTTCACACTGAATGTCCAGCCTTTGGTACTGAAACCATTCGGGGCTCTTTTGTCGTCACCTGTTCCAATTGCTTCCGGATCAAGGAAGGGATAATTGGTAAGCATAAGAGGATTGAAAGCCTGGACAGATAATTGCAGACTCTTGATATTTGCTTTATCCAGCAGCGACCTGGGAATATTGTAGCTCAGCGTCACATGCCTGAGTTTCAGGAATGAGACCTCACGGTACCACATCGCTTCTTCATATTTATCTCGTGTATTGGAGGGCGCAGGATGTACAGCATCTGCATTCTCGGCTTCTGTTCCCATCGGCTTATAATAGTCCACAAGGAACGGGGTACTGTACCTGGGATCCATGGTGAAATAATGCCCGTCACGGCTGTTAATTCCATGGCCCACCCTGAAGAAGATAAAGAAAGACAACTCAAATCCTTTGTAGTACAAATGATTGGTCAGACCTCCAGAGAACCTGGGAACATTGTTGCCAATGACAGTCATATCCCTCAAATCGATGGTATCGTTTTCATCAATATCTTTAACCCTGATTTTACCGGGCGCAAAGCCATTGTTACCATTTGCATTATACAAATCAATTGTAGCACTATCGCTTATCTGCCAGATTCCATCGTATACATAGTTATAGTAAGAGGTTAGAGGATGGCCTATAAACCATCGGTTATCAACATCATCGTACGGGCCATCGGCAAGTTCAACGATTTCTTCCCGGTTCATGGTAAATATATAGTCTGTTTCCCACCTGAAATCTCCGGTGTGAACATTGACGCTGTTCATCGATATCTCAATCCCCTGGTTCCTGGTTCTTCCTACGTTATCTCTAACCCAGTCATAGCCTGTGACAGCAGGGAGGTCCCTCCTCATAAGAAGATCGTGTGTATTGGCACGATACAACTCTATGGTACCTGATACCCTGTTTTTAAATAATCCGAAATCGATCCCGATGTTTGTTGTAGTCGTTTTCTCCCAGCCAACATCCCTGGTCTGAAGAAGATCAGGAGTCCATCCTTTTGCCGGGTCATCTCCGAATACATACTGGGTAGAAGCCAGCGTTCCCTGGGTTTCATATGGAACACCGGTGGTCTGTCCTACTGTTCCGTATCCCAGTCTGAGTTTCAGCTGGCTTATGCTGTTTATATTCTGCATAAAACTCTCTTCGTGAATTTTCCAGGTTAAAGCAGCAGAAGGGAATCTATCCCAGCGGTTGGTCTCGTAAAAATAGGAGGTTCCATCGTAGCGCAGGGAAGCAGTTAATAAATACCTGCCCAGGTAGCTGTAATTGATCCTACCCATGAAAGAGGCAAATTGTGACCTGTTGTAACTGGAGGATAAATTAAAGTATGTCGGATCTGATGTTGAACCCATCATGTACCATAGCTGGCTGTCAAAAGGCAGATCCTGTACATACATATTGGAGCCTTCATTTCGTGTTGCCTCAACACTCTGAAGCAGGGTGACACCAATACTGTGGGCATCAAACTCCTTGTTGTAAAACAAAAGGTTATCAATCACGTAATGTAATCGCTGGCTCTGGTTATAAGTTGCGTCGTTCAGGGTACTGGGCTGGATGGCAGATGATTCTGCATTTCGGTAAATCCCGGTTCTTGTATGTCGCCATTCCTGTCCAACATTAAAGCGGTACTTCAGACTCTTTGTAAATGCCACCTCAGCGAAATATGAACCGACGAACTTATATGTTCTGTATTCATGCGTATTCAGGATATCATCAAACATGGCGTTTTTTAACTGTGAATCTCCGGTAGGGAAAACGAGGAATGTCCCAGTTGAATCATATGGCTGGGATATGGGGAGCTGTCCTGACATATTGCCCAGTAAACCTTCACCGGGATCCGTTAATTCACTGTTGAAAACAGAGTTCATCCCAATTTTTAACCAGTCGGTTGCCTGGATTTCCATATTAAGCCTGGGGCTTATCCGCTGGTAACGTTCGCCGACCCCCATGCCATGTTCATCAATGTAACCCAATGAGAAATAGGTAGAAATCCTCTCGGTACCCCCACTAACACTGAATTGGTGATTCTGGGTCAGGGCATTGGAATTCAAGCCATGGCTCAGCCAGTCATAGGTCCTGACATCTTCGGGATTGTACAACGGAACCTGATCCGGGACGGTTTCCATGACTTCGCCCCATGCTGCTCTCTCAGCATCGGTTACATCGCGCATTACCACATCTCCGTTATCATCGTAGGTATAACCCATTTTAACGGATTCCCACAGGTTGTAGTGGGAAGCCCGGAGTAATTGATAATCATCTGCAGGATTCGGATAGGGAGTGGAATACCTTCTTGAACTTCTTTTGTTGTCCCTGGCAATTTCCATGAATTCATCACCTGTTAAAACATCCCGAAATCTCAAATGATTTGACAGTGTGGAGGAACTTGAGAAATTTACGCTGTATTGTCCGGTTTGTCCGCGTTTGGTCGTAATTAGTATAACACCGTTAGCACCCCTTGAACCATAAATGGCTGTTGCGGAGGCATCTTTCAATACTTCAACCGATTGGATGTCGCCAGGATTAAGGTCGTTAACACTACCCGACATGGTGATTCCATCCACTACATACAACGGATCATTTGAAGAATAGAAAGACCTGTTACCCCTGATACGGATGGTGGGAGTGGTATTCAGACCATAACTGGTGTTTGCAACATCCATACCGGCAACCCGTCCCTGCATTGCAGACTGAACATTCTGAACCGGCATTTCCTTGATCTGTTCTTCTGAAACAGAAGAAAGTGCACCGGTAACATCACTCTTTTTAACCGTACCGTATCCCACAACCACAACTTCTTCCAGGCCGATGAGATCTTCGTTGAGTGTGACATTTATCTGCGTCATGGTACCCACTGGAATTTCAGCGTCTGCATAACCCACATAGGAAAATATCAGGATTGAACCTGTTCCGTTCACCTTAATGGTATAATTTCCATCCAGGTCTGAAATAGTTCCGTTCGATGTGCCCTTTTCGAACACGTTCACTCCAGGCAGGGGAACGTTATTTACATCCGTTACCATACCTGTTATCGTTATAGACTGATTTTGTCCATAGACGGAATTCTGGAGTAAGCCTGTCAGCGTCAGCAGATTCAATAACAAAAGTACCAGTAGAGATTTCGCAATCTTGCTGGTGGTTCCTTTTTTAAATCTGCTTGAACCCTGAATCAACAATTGATTAGTAGTCTGATTCATGATTAAATGTGTAGTTTAGGATTAATTAGTATTAATTCATAGCAGGTTAGTTCCAGGAAAAATTAATTACCTGAAACCATATAAATTTGACCGGTCATCTGGAAATGACCTATCTAACTATTATGTTTCTTTTTGGAAATGGAGAGCGTAGTTTTTCTTCATTGCAATAGTGGTATTAGTTTATAGTAGCGTAGTTAGATACAATTTATCTGTTCAGTTATTGTAAAAATTATACACGTGGAATAACCTTTATAATAATCAAACACCTAAATATAGGTAGATTTCGTTTCAATATTAAGGTTTTTTAACAAAATAAATGATAAAAATTTAATCTGAATTAAAATAAAGTGTTGAGATAGTGAAGGGGGGATTCTTGTTATTAATTTGTATCAGAGCATATTACATGCGACAAACATTGAATGTATGTCCTGATAACTTTTTTCGGTTTTTTTATTTTTGGAGATTCCGGTATAGGAGCAGTCTGATTTAGCTCAGGATTTTTGCTATTTCCCTCCTGTCAATTTTATAGGATCGGTTTCGGGGGAAGCGTTCAATAAACTCGATACTTTTGGGGAACTCATGTTTAGCAAGAATTTTTTCTAGATCATTTTTCAATCCTGGATGTTGCAGGAAGGTTGCCTTTTCCAGTACCATAACCATTTTCTCCCCAAACCGGAGATCTTTTATTCCAAGGAATATGGATTCAATGCCCAGTTTCTCATCAATTCTTTTTTCCAGGATTTCCGGAATTATTTTCATTCCACCACTTTTAATAATATAATCGGCTCTTCCCATCCAGCGAAAATGACGCGGTCCTGATAACTCAACCAGGTCATTGCTGACAACCGGACCATTCGTTATGCCTTTAATGTCAACAACCAGGCAACTTCTCGGATCTATATCAATCGAAACTCCTTCCATTATGGTGAAGGTATCTTCCGGGTATTCGCCATTTAACTTTTTCACGGCGAAATGGGAATAGGTCTCAGACATGGCAAATGTTTCAAATACCTCTGTATCTTTCAGCATACCGATCTGTTCCTTTAAACCGGAATGAATTTCCCCGCCTCCCAGGATCAGTTTTTCTATCAGGCTGAGTTTTGTAGGTGTTTTTAAGGCTTCATACATCTGAAGGGGTACCATGGCAGCAAAGTGGACTTCCTCGTCCAGGTTAATTAATGGATTTCCACCTGGTTCAATGGTCAATAGTTCCATCCCGCCCAGCATGGCGCGTACCACCATCATTTTTCCTGCAATAAAGTTAACGGGGAGGCATAGTAACGCTTTATTACCCGGTTCAAGTTGAAAGAATTCCAGCGTATTTGAGGCCGAATTTAGCATTGCGGCACGGGAAAGTGAGATTGTCTTCGGATCACCTGTGGTCCCGCTGGACTTTTGCAGCAGGGGTATCTGTGGATTAAGAAAGTCGAGAATAAAACTATAGAGATCTTTTTCCCAGTGTATGGCAGCCGGGTTGTCCATCTGCTTTTCAGCGTAGGTAAGTAACTCTTCCTTTGTATAGGCTGTTCCATTGATCCTGAATGGTCCCTCCAATTCCTTCATAGTTTTTCTGATATGCCTGAGAAATCCCAGTGGTTTGATTTCCGAAAGTATAAACTATCCTTATCAACATACAATGGCGATGGAATATTGTTTTCATACAGGGATCCTGTACCGAGTCCCTGGGGCATTCTGTTGCCAAGAGTTGCCGTCCATTGGGCAATTGCGTTTAATCCTATATTGCTTTCGAGGGCAGATGTGATCCACCATCCAATTCCATTATCCTCTGCTATTCTGATCCACTCATTACCTGCCTTGAATCCACCGATGAGACTGGGCTTCAAAATAATATATGCTGGCCTGACATTCTGAAGAAGCTGTTTCTTTTCTAACAGATCAGAAATGCCAATAAGATCTTCATCCAAGGCAATGGCTATAGGCGACTGTATACAGATTTCGGCCATTTCGGCTATTTGTCCCTGACGGATTGGCTGCTCCAGCGAATGAATGGAAAAAGCAGAAAGCCTGTTCAGCTTGTCCATTGCCTTATCGCATTCCCAGGCTCCGTTGGCATCCAGCCTGATTTCCAGGTCGCCTGGTTTATATGCACGCCTTATTTCCTTGATTATTTCCAGCTCATCATCGAAATCTATGGCGCCTATTTTCATTTTAAGTACCCGGAATCCTGCCTCAATCTTATTTCTTATCTGCTCCAGCATACGCTCTTTAGTGCCCATCCAGATCAATCCGTTAATCGGTAAGCCTTCCGCTCCATCAGTAAAGGCTGATGGGAAAAGAATCCTGTTTCCACCTGCCTGTAAATCGAGAAGAGCAGTTTCGAGGGCGAAGGCTACTGAAGGCAGATTATTTAGCTTGGAATTGTCCTCTTTATATCTCACTATATTCTGGCAAATATCAAGGAGTGCCGATTCAACTGTAGTTGCATCTTCCGGGCTCAATCCCGGTATGATGGAGCATTCTCCGATTCCCTGTACGTCAGGTTGTTCGCTGTCCCAGACCACAAGATACCAGGATGGTTTTGACAGCAGTACCCCACGGGAAGTACCCGCAGGCTTTAAAAATCTGAGTTCGTGCTTTATGTAGCTTGCTGTAAGCATTACAATACTAATCCGATGCCAAAGGAGAGTGAATGGATCAAGGTGGTGATTGCTAGTTTTTTGAGCTCGTTGTTCAGTTCCAGCGGTACGGTGTTAAGCAATACCTTCTTTCCATCGGAAAAGAGTAAGGGCAGGGTGAGAACAAAAAGGAACTGGTAGGCAGATTTAAAATACATGATTGTATATGCCAGGCTCAGGATAAAACCGGTAACCAGAAGGGTGATATGGTACCAGCGGGCCCAGTTGAATCCCATTCTTACAACCAGGGTTCTTTTCCCGCTATTTCGGTCGTTTTCTCTGTCCCTCAGG
>ERZ795057.3441-NODE-3441-length-10808-cov-6.913699_pt1 | contig 10808 bp, 6 predicted proteins | sample MGYA00375141_ERZ795057 | MGnify/ENA primary metagenome ERZ795057 (study PRJEB30186, sample SAMN05720163) | activated sludge metagenome | isolation source: Anaerobic digester | place: Hong Kong | collected 2015-01-26 ... | reverse complement strand
ATATCTGGCCCGGCTTCTCCCGCCTCAACATCATATCCGGATTCCTGAGCAATTTTCTTTCCTTGTTCTTCTGATATAACTCCGCCAGTTCCTGCTGGATCGTGTTCTGCCATCTGCTTATAAATGACTTCGCTGTTTGGATCCCCTGCTCCTCCTACGTTTCCGCTTGCTGGAGGGGGAGGTCCTTCCATAATAGGGATAATCTCTTCTCTTGTATAGCTCTCTAAAAGGGCTTTTAGTGTTGGATAGAAACTTTCATTAATAATATCAACTTCATAAGTTCCATCCGGATTTATAGCACTCACAACTCCTTCCTGGCCGGTAGCACGAATTTTTACTTTATCTCCAACTTTTGGATCAATCTTTCCAGGCTGTCCTCCACCTTGGCCCTGGCCTTGACCCTGACCTTGTCCTTGACCTTGGCCCTGCTGAGGATCCCCCTGGCCAGATCCTTGATTATTTTGCTGGTTTGGAGGCATATTAGGCATATTCTTCTTAATATCCTCATAAATAAATTCTACAGGCTGATTAAGATATTTTTTATCGTAAAGACCTCCTAATTTTTTAATAAATGCCTCGTCAAAATCGTTAATCGTATCGACAATAAGAGGATTTATCTCTAAATCTCCTGCAACGTTAAATAATTTAGGATCCCTTCCCTTCTGACGATCTATATGAAGAAGAACGCAGTGCATAATCTCGTGAATTATAACAAATATCTTCTGATTCCAGTCTAGATCATTAGCAAACTTAGGGTTAACAAATAGTCTGATTCCATCGGTTGCCATTGTAGGAACTAGCCATGTATAGATAGGAGTGAAATTATGAACATACGGAGCAAAAAGAGGAGACTGAGAAACAATAGCTGTTTTAGCACTCTCCATTTCATTTCGAAGGTTCTTCATATCTATAGCTTCACCATCCTTAGTATAGACTGTTCCCATTTCATCAATCTTTGCAGCCTTAGGGATTGGTGATCCCCCCTTGGTCTCCATGATATGATCTTCCCATCTGGGATAAAACTCTATCATCTGATTAGTTGTAAACTTTCCCATGAATTTTTATTAATTTTCTTATTTTTTCTTCTTTAAATCTCTTAACAATATTATAAAAAGCCGGAGCTGAAGGCGATCTTAATTGAAAATCCCCCAGAACTTCTTTAGGAAATCCCTCAAGATTTTTCCAATTATTCCCTCCTGCATAAAATCCGCCGTATATCTTATTAAATTTGATGAATTCAGGTAATTCTTCCAGCTCTTCCCCAACTAAATTTACATCATCTAAAACATCGATAGTTAAGTCTTCTGCAATTCTATAGTTTTCTACTCCCTTGGAATCTAGCCACTGTGATATTCTAGCCTTCTGACCCAACTGCATATCCTTTAGAGGATCTCCTGTTTTTTCAAAATCCATCTTGCTATAAAAATTAACTGGTTCAATATATTCTCTTACTAACTTCATATTATCTATTATGGGAAAAATAGGAACCAATCTGCAGTATCATCTCCTTTTATCTTCTCTCTTAACCTCTCTAATTCTTCCTGACCTTCTGATCTCCACTGTTCAAAATTGATTGTAACATTTCCTAAAAGATTATAATTAAATGCTCCTAAGATTCTTGCCAAAGATATTTTGGATTTTGCAATCATCCATTCTATAACAACTGTATCTTCATAAGCATCCTCTTCCGGAATATGGTCCATAGCTAATACCATTAGACTCTCATTTGGTGTTCTACCAGTTATAATAAGTCTATGAGTATTAGGATTGAAATCATGATTTATATCAACCAGATTAAATCCTCTAGCTAAATCCCAGAAACTCCACTGAATAGTTCTATAAGTAATCTGATCAGATGAAAGAGGAGTTAAATATAGATCCGATGCCATAAGCCTATCAAAACTCATATCTGGATCATTAATACCAAAGACTCTACTACCGCCAGTCATTTCAACAACTTTCTTAACCCCTTCTGTGCAACCATTCATTTGCATAGTCCTGGAGTTTTTAAACTCGGGCGTTTGGAAATATTTTCTATTAATAACGTATATTTTATCCTGTAGCAATTCTCGATACTCTCTATAAAGCCACCTCATCTCCTTATCGATTATCCTTTCGATCTCTTTTGTTGGAGGCGAATATGGTAGAGCGCAGGAAGCAGTTAATTCTCCCTTTACTTCTTCAACTAATTCGGCTTTAGTCATCTTTAGTATTTAATTTTATATTCATTCCCAAATCCTTTATCTTCAGACTTGCTCATGCTCTTTATCCATTTGTAATCTCTGATCTCTTCTGAAGCTATTCCTTTAGCCGGTTCGGGAGAGAGCTTTTGACGATCCTCTATAACAGTGCATTCTTCATCAATTTTAGCTTGAGCCCCTAGGCCTGCATTTTTTATAATAGATTCATTAACTTTGCAATTAATAATTTCTCCTCTATTTATTATATATGATCTTTCTATAGTGTTACCCCTATCTGCTCGGCATCCTTCTACTAGAGAGGATTGGATCTTATTTCCTGCTACAATAACTGAATTAATTATTCTGGAATTTTCTAAATTACTTCTCCATAAATGGCAGTTTTCTATAAGCCCCGTTACTTTACAATCAATAAGATTAAGGCCTTTTATTTTTGCTCCTGATATTTCAGAATTATTTAGTTCAAATCGTCCTAAATCCGAATCCCAGTTAAAGTATCCTTTTTTGATATCCGTTTCTAGCATAAGCTTTAAGAGGGGAGATCTCATCTTGTCCCAATATGTTTTTATTACCTGCTCTCCTATTTTAAGATCCACAGAAACTTTTATATCCTTAAATTCTTTCAAAAAGAAATCAGGTTCATTATAGCATCGCCTTATCTTTGAATAATTTTCAACAATTTTATCTAATTCATGTTTCATATCCACTGTAAATCCGGATGTATTTAGAACCTGATATGTTGAAATAATATAATATTTTATAGCCTCATTGACCTCATGAAGTTTTTCGGTATATTTTCCTCCGATATAGTTAAAGCGGAGAATTCCCATAGGCTGTTCTGTAAAGTCTATAGCATAGTGTTCAGATACAGGAAGTTGAAAATTATTTCCTAAATTTGATAAAGAAGTAGAAATATTGATAAACCCATCAAATGGAATTATTCTCTTTACAGATAATGCAAAGGGAGATTTAGCCATCATAGGAAATTTATTATAGAGGAAATTCTCATCAATCTTGAGAATCATTTTTCCTATATCCATATGAGAGATGGATGAAAGAGTTTGTAAATGCCTATGATTAAAGGATAGATCTACGGCTAATTTTGTGCTGTAATCAAGAGCAGCATTTTCTTTTATCCATTCGAGAACTGAATGTAATCCAGTTAATATCGATGGATAATCCTGCTGAGCTACTTTTAATTGGTATCTAGGCCTTTTTCCATTATATTCTTTTAATAGAACAGAGGACGACCAAGTTGGAATACTTTTGAAATCACCAGTTATAACTACATTTTTTCCTAAAGCCTTTGACAGGTCTTCAGCAATAAATTCAGTCTTTTTAGAAGAAAAGAACTCGAATTTAAGTCCTATCGATGTATTACTAAAAACTTCTCTAACAGAATATTCCTTTGGACGCATAAATCCTCTTTTATTCTATTTATCTAAAAAAAGAAAGGAGCATTAAGCTCCTTCCTCTTTTTTCTCCCGTTCAAGCCAGAATGTAAATACGAGTTTCTCTCCCTCTTTAATTTCAAATAGTTTTAATTTCATCTTATCCCCTATAATGAAATTTTTAGGAGATGTGTGAGCTTTTCTGAATTCCCTATTTGGAACCACTCCAGATAGATCTTCTGCGTTAACAATAAGACCGAAATTCATAATAGCTGCAACCTCAGCATCAATAGGCTTATTATCATATTTTTCAACAAATTTGAGAATCTTTTCCCTTTTCTCTTCGGGACTCTCTTCTGTAAGTATAATTCTATTATCTTTCGTAATTTCTGAAATATAGAATTCAAGAGCATCACCAGGATTATATTGTCTATTTCTGAATTTATGATAAGTATCTTCTTTCATTTTGCTCTTGTGAAGCAATCCGGTGAAGATATCATTAAATTCTGCGAAGATACCATATTTAGAAGTTCCTGTAACTGATCCCGAATATTTCTGCGATAGAGATAGTTCTGAAATCTTCTGAGGAAGAACATGTTCAATATATTTCTTATGAGAGACTATAAATGAATTCATATCTTGTAAGAAGTCCTCTATCATTACAACGACTTCTTTTCCCACATATGATTCAAAATCAATAATCTTATTCGGAGCTGCAAGAGATCCTGGCATGAATGCCTCAACTCCTTGAACTTCTACAAAGAATCCACCCCTATTTGCCTCAATTATTTTTGCAACATAAGCTCTTGAAGGAGACTGAATTTGCTCCATGAATTCGTCCTTAATCTTCTTGATATGACCTTGCCAGAGGGAAACTTTTACGGCTGGAGACGATTCTACCACATAGGCATAGATTCCATGATCGATAAATTGCTTCCTCTTTTCTGCTGTATTAAAGGCCTCGATAAATTCGGAAATGGTATTAAATCCGTAGATCTGAATAAACCTCTTTTCCCTTCCTAAATCAACATCTATAGTTAGACCTCCTAAAATCTCCACCATCATTTTCCCAGAACCATCGATAAAGGAGAATTCCACAATAGGAACTACATCTCCTCTTTCAAGGTCTTTTCTAATAAATTTATGGGTTTGATTATTGTAGAGGTCGAACAGTTCCTGAGCATATGGTTCAAAGGAATAAACCTTTGTTTTTCGATCTTGCCCCTTTATTTTATCATTCACTCTTAAGCTTGCACCGTTCCAATTTTCGTACTTTTCCCAGTTGAAGCCTTCAAATCCTGTTTCGCTCATTTTATTTTAGTTTAATAGTTCGACATTATATCCTATATATGAAATCTTTTTTCGCCTGAAAAAGGACCTTTTTAAATAGCGGAGATATATAAAATAAAACTATAAGATATGGATTGGAGTCAAATCTACCTCGATACATTCATCCCGGAACTACCTAAATTTTGGAACGGAAACTTCTCTTCTTTTAAGAGATATTTGGATGTATTCTATGATGAAAATAGAGAAATAATTATAAAGCCTCTTGAGACAGCTGGAAGAGTAAAAGGAGCTAGAGGTGAATTTGTAACTTGTGTCGTAGATAACCTTGTAGTTAGGAATCAGTTTACAAATTTATATCAAAATACTACTACAGCGGATCTTGATTTTGTTACTTCATATCTTGGAGCAGATGTTTCCACGAGGGTTTCTACATGGGATCCTTCTGTAGCTGTTTGGCCGCAGGAGCCTTCTGCATATTCATGGGTGGATGTAAATACTCCTTATATTAAAATAGGTAACGATGCATCTTATGGGTTCCAGAATAATAACATAGGTCAGGAATTTCAGATTGTTTTTGATCTTGAAATGGCAACAACTGATCCATATACAATTCTTCTTCAATCCGCATCAACTGGTCCAGTCAAAGTTTTGAACATAGATTATGCAGATGCTTCAGCAGGAACTTGGATAAAACTAATCAATATCGCTTATGATGCTTCTTGGGGTCCAACTTGGATCGTAAAACAATCAGGCGGAACTTATACAATATCTTAAAAAAAGAAAATTAACCTAGAATATGAGCAATAATAGAATTACTCCATTTGTTAAAAGGATGCGTACGAACGGCGGAACGATCTATACGTTCAGTTCTGCTGTTGAGGATATCGGTCTTAATATTAACGAGAGAAATAATGTTGTAAAGATTTCAAACTTTGCACTTCTTAATATTCCTTCGATTCAGCAGGATCCACCAGATGGCGTGGTTCAGAATAGATTTGCAATTACAAATATTGCCGGAGCTTTTGGATATGAGCAGGGGAATCCATCTATAAAGGACGGAAGAGTATTGATAGCAGAATCATTTGAGAACTATGCATTAAACTTGGAATCCAATCTCTTAAATAGAGAAGATTATAATCCTACTCTTATTCGAACAGTTTCCGAAAGAGTATTTTGGAAATGGCTTAAAGAATCAGGTGCTATCCGATGGAGTAAGGATGTATCTGTTGGCTCAAAACAGTACTGGTCTGAAGAAATAGATGCAGATGGTTCGCTAGGTTATAATTCGGTTGTTAAGTATCTAGGTCAGGTTTCAGCGGGTAACGTTCGCACAGACTCTTTTGGAACTTATAATGAGACCTATATTCTAGTGCCCACCTCCCATGGTCAAATGGATGCATACTTCGAAATAGTCGATGATGATAACTACTACCATGGAATGGAAATAGGAGGATTAGGAGAAAAAATATTAGGAAGAGAATCATATACTCTTCCCCACCCAGACGGATTAAGCTATTTAGCATATTATGACTTTGTTGATTCTTCAACTCAGGTTGTAGCTCCTGATGGAACTTGGACACTTCAATTTGATAACTCCACGGGGGTTTATTCCGATGGATGGTGGTATACTGCGGAAGGAATAGATCCTATAGCAGCCGATAATGCATATTTAATTGATTCATCTTCTTATCAGACTACTGGAATCTATAATGTAGATCTTAAATATACCAATGGGGGAAGTACCGTTGAATTCCGTAGATCCAAAGTTGATTGTCTTTCTCTTGTCTTTAATCTTGACGAGCTAAAGGACATATATGGGGATACTGAATTGACCTATGATAAAATGGCTATTCAGAATTCTATAAATGATAGTTTCGAATTTAATGCAGTTCTTATCTATTATACAGTATGGAATTCAACGCAGGAAGAAATATTAGGAAGAAACCTATTAGGAGTTCTATTTATAGACGCTCCATCTGGTAATTCAGCAAATATTCCTCTTGACGGAATTCTTCTTCCCGCACTTGAAAAGATTCAGAGCGGGCCTTCCGGATTCGGTACATCATATTCATTACGTCTTAACATTAAAACCGATAATATGGTGGATGATACGGGAGCAACCATAGTTGATATGGCAACTTCTGATCAGCTATATGCAGAGGACTGGACCGAAGCTTTCGCAAATCTTAATACTGCAGTCAACCTATTGACTCAAAATAATAGTGTTATTCAGGGCATTTCCGAAAACTATATTGAAGTACAATCGACTCAGACTCAGATCCTAAACGATCTTCAAGCTTTACAATTCCAGGTTAATGATATAGGAAGAGATATAACGGGAACCCCAAATGCATTAGCACTATTTGCTGATGGGGATGATCCTCTTGTAGATTCTTCAGTCTATATGAAATTTGGAAATGTTGGTGTTAAAGTTCAGTATCCTAGCTATCCTCTTCATGTTTCAGGAACTACCAAACTTGATGAAGTTATTATACAGAATGCTGTAAGAGATACGTCCAATAATATAATACTTGGATATGGGTCCCCATTACAACTCGGAGCATCAACAAATTATAGGGAAGTGGATATCTATACAGGAAATCTTCTTTCTGCTCTTCATATTGATACCTCTAATAATATTCTCTTAAGAGATGATGTTTCGGTCTTAGGACATTTAAGTGTTGACGGATCAACAAAATTATCTTACTTATCTGTAGATACAATTACAAGTTCATCTTTTGATTTTGCTAAAAACTATATTTCTGATACATCAGTAGGAACTCAATTCCAGTGGATTAATGGATATTTAGAAATAATAGCTTCATCGGACGTAAGTGCTGCCGGAAGTACCGGAAATATCCAGTTTAATTCCGGCGGAACTATGGAAGCAGATGCTAGCTTTAACTGGAAAATAGCTACAAAGAGCTTGGGCATTAGAACATCGGAACCTTCAACAGCACTTCATGTGGCTGGGGATGCTAGAATTGATAGTTCGCTATATCTTAATGGCCCTATTCTTGGAAATATTGCAATAAATCATCCTGCAGTAATTTCAAATGAAGCTCTCTATGTTTATGGATTATTACACGTAGGTACTGGTACTTTAATGACTGGAGATAAGCCTATTAGCGTTACAATGCCAGGAGGACAGGAGACATCTATCGAATTATGGCAGATAGGAATAGCAAATGCAAAATTAGGAAGTAAGGCTAGTGATACGAATCTCTATCTTACTAATGATTACGCTGGAGGAGGCATAGGTGATCCGGCATATTCGCTATCTATAACAACAGGAGGACTTTTCGGAATAGGATATGCTAATGCAACTTCTAAGCTATCTGTCAATGGAGCGATGGACGTTTCAGGAAATATAACTCTTAAATCCGGCGCTCATAGAACTATAGGAATAGAATCATCCACTACAGGAACTAGCTATAATCTCTACTTAGAAGCCCAAAATTCTAACAGCTTGGGCGGAGATATTTATGTCAGGGGTGGAGCTGGTTCAGGAGGCGGCGGTGATGCTACTTTAACCGGGGGAAACTCAGGAGTAGCAACTGGCGGAAATGCTTATATTAAAGGCGGATTGGGAGCTTCTTATGCAGGAGATGGAAGAGTATTTATAGGAACAACTGATACGAGTGCTATTATCCTCGGAACAACTACGAATATTCCTACTGGTACAGCTGGAGCTAATGAGGTACTATATGTTGATACAGCAGATGGAAACAGGATTAAAAGGACTTCAGGAGGTGGAGGAGCAGTTACATCTATTTCCAATAATGTTAATAATTATGTCTTAACGGCAACTGGAGGAAGTACAATTAACGGAGAAGCTGGCTTATCATATAATGGTACTCAATTGGACGTTAGCGGTGGACTATATGTTACTCATGCTTCAACAAGAACAATTGGAATGCTGGGAATTACTGGAAGTGCAGGATCCCTAACAATAACAGGTGCAGGATCTGATACGGATGGCGGAGATTTAGTTGTAAGAACAGGCGCAGGGGAATCTTCAAGCGGCGACCTATATATAAAAACAGGCTCGACGGCTGGAACTCACGGAGATATTTATTTAGGGGGAGATAATGCAGGAGGATCAGAGTATGCTTCAAATATCTTTTTCTATGCAGGAGATGCATCTGTAGAAAGATTAACTCTAGATAGCTCGGCTTTACAATCTGCTGTACCTATAAAATTTCCGGCAAGTGATGGATATGTTATCCAATTTGCTAACGATACAGATACAGGATTCTATTGGAATAATACTAGTAGATATCTCGATCTAAATGATGACGGAAGTACTAGATTTAGATTTACTATTGATACAGGGAAATTTGAAGCTGATAACGATATAGTAGGCTATTCCTCTGTAATCTCAGATATCAGGCTTAAAGAGAATATAGAGGAATTAGAGAATCCGTTAAAAAAGATTCTTCAGGTCAGGGGAGTTTCATATGATAGAAAGAAAACTGGGGAAAGACACCTAGGTGTTATTGCTCAGGAGATTGAAAAAATCATTCCAGAAGTTGTAGTAGAAACAACCGTTCCTCTTGAAACTGGAGAGGAGGATACACTCTATAAGACAGTTAGATATACAGAGATAATTCCTTATCTCATAGAAGCCATCAAGGAACAGCAAAAAATGATTGATGAGCTTAGAAGGGAAATTGATGAAATTAATGAACTTAAAAAATAAAAAATATTTGAACCATGTCAAATAGCAATAATTCTTTTATTCAGACCGTAGCAGATTTAACTAGAAATGTTAATTTAGCTCTATCTGCAATGACAGGTATGAACGAGACATTAACATCTCAGGAAGATACTGTAACCGTTAGATTTGAAGGAACAGATCCGGTAACTGGAGATCCTTCAATATACACATATAGTATGCCGTCTTATCAGTATACATTAGAACAATTATCACGAATATCAAATACTGTAAACACATTTGTATCAGGAAATGGCGTGGTTCTTTTAAATGACGGAACATACCGAAGTGTTACAACTGTTCCTCTTTCAAAATCACCTAGACCTATTGTTGATGTTGCGGCTCCAACAAAATTCAATTGGAGAAATAACTGGTTCTTCGAGAACATGCTATTTCCTCAAATGTATGTCGAATTTGATCTTAAAAATAAAATAGATGATCGTTCGGATAGAGTCGTTGTAAGAAGAGTGATATTTGATAATTTTGATGATGCGGAAACTCAGTGGTTCAAGGATAATTTTGTCGGAAATTATTATTCATATCAGGATACTGTAAATATCTTAAACGAAAGCGGAAAAAGATACTGGATTGATGAGGAAGTTCAGGATCTTCCTCTTAATCCTAATAAATATACGGGATCCTTTATAATCCTTGATAAAAAGGTTCTTAATGGAAGTCAATGGTATTATTTGGATACACTTAACTATGGACTCACAACGGATGCTTCAGTTGTTAAGAATATTGAACTAAAAATTGGAGATCAAATTCGATATAATGAAAGTCTTTATAAGATAGATTCCATAGAGGTTACAGAAAAGAGAGTTAAACTAACTTCCCTAATTGGTATTGGAAATCCGAATTTAAATAATAAATTCTACATTTATTCTACTCCATTTACAGAAAAATATGTAAGAATTCCTATTGGATATAATGAATGTAATACTATCTTCATAAAGGGAGTTAATGATGATTTTAATGTCATTGCGGATTCTTGGGGAGATTCTATATCATTCTATACAAATGATCTTACTCTAACGAATAGCACTACAGATCTGGAGACATATTATTTTAATTATGTCGTTGATTTCGGAAAACAAATGGAGGGTCAAGCTAAGGATCGAATGATTTCGGCCTTTTATGGGGTTACCCCTGATGCTCCTGTTATTTCAGTAGATCAGTTTGCGGTTAAACAGATTAATACTCAGCTTAATG
>ERZ795057.3438-NODE-3438-length-10820-cov-4.862517_pt1 | contig 10820 bp, 7 predicted proteins | sample MGYA00375141_ERZ795057 | MGnify/ENA primary metagenome ERZ795057 (study PRJEB30186, sample SAMN05720163) | activated sludge metagenome | isolation source: Anaerobic digester | place: Hong Kong | collected 2015-01-26 ... | reverse complement strand
TTCAGTGGTTTGATTTTTCCGAGCAGAACCTTCGCTAAATCCGGTTGCAATCAAGGTAATCGATATCTTTTCACCCAAAGACTCATCCGTACAGTGACCCCATATCAAATCAGTACCAAATCCCGCCTCTTCTTGTACATAGTCCGTGATTTCACCGATTTCGTCCATGGTCATTTCCTTCGTACCGGAGGTAATGTTTAGTAATATATGTTGAGCACCTCTGATATCATTGTCTTCCAGTAATGGAGAATTGAGAGCGGCACTAATCGCTTTTCTTGCTCTTTCTTCACCTTCACTCACTGCATTGCCCATGATGGTCACGCCACTGTTCCGCATGACGGTGTTTACGTCTTCAAAATCAACATTGACAATTCCGGGTACAGTGATAATCTCCGCAATCCCCTTTGCCGCTGTCGTGAGAATATCATCTGCCTTAGAGAAAGCCCCAGTAAGACTCAGATTTCCATATATTTCTCGTAGTCTATCATTGGATATTACCAAAAATGAATCGACATTCTTCTTAAGGTTTTCAAGCCCTTCTGCGGCCTGTCGCTGTCTTTTAAGCCCTTCAAATTTGAATGGCAAAGTAACGATGCCTACCGTGAGGATACCCATTTCTTTGGCCGCTTTGGCAATGATGGGAGCCGCTCCAGTACCTGTTCCACCACCCATTCCGGCAGTGATAAATAGCATCTTGGTACCATCATTCAAAAAACTACGTACTTCATCAATAGATTCTATGCAAGCTTGTTTGCCAACCTCTGGAATGGAACCAGCTCCTCGACCCTCCTTCAAGTTGGGTCCAAGTATAATTTTGGTCGTCACAGGATTTTTGTCCATGGCTTGCTTATCAGTATTACAGACCGCAAAATCGACCCCTGTGATACCTTGATTAAACATGTGTGCAACAGCATTTCCGCCACCACCGCCGACTCCTAGAACTTTGATGATGTTATCGTCTTTTTTTGGTAAATCAAACAACATTTTAATTTGTTTTTATGAGTTTGTAAATGTTATTATTCAAATTGAGTTAAGTGTTGAATTAAAAATCGGCATCTGGTGTAGCCTCAAAAAATTCCTTGGTCATCGAGTACAATTTATTGTACCATTTGGGCTTGTCTTCTGCTTCTTCATTTTCATGATCTTGAGCCACTGGTTCTGTCTCCTTAAGATTCACCACTTCCTTTTCAGCTTTGTACTCCACATATTCGCTATCAAAGTTGCCATTTTCTATTGTGTATTTGAGTAATCCGACCGCTGTGGCATAGATTGGGCTTGCCAATTGGCTAGAGTAACCATGAGCCAGATGCTCTACGGGTTCACCTATTCTCGCAGTGAGGCCAGTGTGATTCTCCGCCAATAAGTCAATGTGCTTCAATAGAGAACCACCTCCAGTAAGTACGATTCCGGCGATGAGTTTCTTTTCAAATCCTGACCTTCTCACTTCCCAAAGGATATAATCAAAGATTTCTTCGATTCTCGCTTGTATTATTCTCGCAAGATTCTTTTCAGACACTTCCTTATGGTCTCTACCTCTGAATCCCTGTATTGTGATAATCCTATTGTCATAAATCTCATCAGCCAATGCCGAACCAAATCTCACTTTGAGCTTTTCGGCTTGTTCATTTAGTACCGCACAGCCCTCGATGATGTCTTTCGTAATGACATTGCCACCAAATGGAATCACCGCAGTATGTCTGATGATGCCATCCTTGAAGATGGTAATATCGGTCGTGCCACCGCCAATGTCCACCAAAGCGACTCCAGCTTCTTTCTCATCGTCACTCAGTACTGCGCTTGCTGAAGCAATGGGCTCAAGGGTCACATCCGCCACTTGTAGTCCCGCTTTTTCGACACATTTAATAATGTTTTTAGATGCAGATATTTGACCCGTTATGATATGGAAATTGGCCTCAAGCCTGACTCCACTCATTCCGATAGGATCTACGATATCTTGTTCGTTATCAACTGTAAATTCCTGCGGTATGACGTGAAGAATTTTATCGCCAGGAGGCAACACCAGCTTATGCATATCATTGATGAGCTTGTTAACATCCTCATTGCTGATTTCAGTATTAGAGTCAGGTCTAATGAAAACGCCGTGGTGATGCAAGCTCTTAATGTGCTGACCAGCAATACCGACATGAACTGTCCGAAACTTGCATTGGGCACTTTTTTCGGCATGCTCCACTGCTTCCTTGATAGCTCTTACTGTCTTGTCAATATTGGATACCACGCCTCGGGATACTCCTTCCGACTTAACAGTACCTACACCCAACACCTCCAATTTGCCATATTCATTTAACCTACCGGCAATGGCACATACTTTGGTAGTCCCAATGTCTAATGCGACTGCGATATTTTTGTATGGTACGTTGTTTTCATTCATGATGAAAATATTTTTGATTAAAAATTAATTACAACTATAATTTCTCAACATAAAGCAGACCTTCATAATCCAAAGTCAATACGCTGTACTGGCTCCATTCTACGATTGGTAAGCCTTCTTTATATATGATTTTTAAATTCTCTAATTTATCTTCCAAATTGTCTATACTTCCAATGCTCAATTTCTGTCTTCCTATTTTTGGTATCAACATCATCTTATCTTCCCGACCTACATCAATCTGTTCGATTAGTGATTCTAAGAAAGCATCTTGATGAATCGCTTTACTCAAGACATATAAATCTTTCAATGCATTGTCGCTTTCAGATTTTATCATCTTCTCGTCGTAAACAACCACATTGCCAGTGGCTAATGGTACTCTTATCGAAGGTCCGGAATTTACCTTTATAGCACCGCCCTCTTCATCCAAATAATATTGCCCACTCTTACTCATAACCCTTACAATAGGTTGCCTTTGCACAACCCATATTTGAAGTCTGTCATTGCTATCGACAAAGAGTTCCGCTTTTTTCACACGTTCATCTTCGTTGAGCAGTATTTCAAGTTCTTGCAGGTTTAATTCCTTGATATTGAGGTTGACCAATTCATACCCGAGATAATTTCGAAATTTCAGTTTTATGTCATTTTCGTTTATCAGATATTGATTTCCATCCAAAGGCTTTATGTAAAACAATACCCTTTGAAGTGGAGCATTGGCTTTTCGCTGAACCGATAGATATAGCAAGCCCATGATACCGATGAACGCCGCCATCAGTAAAACATTTTTTTGCCAATCTTTTAGTTTAATACTGTTCATATTTAAGCCATGCTTTAATCTCATTTACGTGCAAGTCTATATCTCCGGCACCTAAAGTCAACAAAACATCAAATTTTCTATTTTTTAATTCTTCTATTAGTTTATCAAAAGGAACGACTTTGACATTTTCATTTTTCATCTCTCCAGCAATCATCTCACTTTCCACACCCTCCATTGGCAATTCTCGAGCAGGATAAATTGGCAGCAATATCACTTCATCCAATTCGTCTAGTGCCTCCGCAAATCCCTTATAAAAGTCTCGTGTCCTGCTAAAAAGGTGTGGCTGAAAAACCCCTAATACTTTCTTTTCAGGATACATCATTTTAGCACTGCTTATCGTCGCTTCCAACTCCGTGGGATGATGAGCATAATCATCAATGTACTTTATTTTCCCATCCCAAACCAGTTCAAAACGCCGCTTAATTCCTGAAAACGCAGATACTGCATCCGGAATCCTAGCGATACTTGCAGAGCCCGTGAGCAGAACGGCCGTAATGGCTGCGACCATGTTTTTCAGGTTGTGAATACCGGGCATTCCCAATTTTAAATGTTGCAATTTGAATCCTTCATATTCATAATCGAAAGTATAAGAAGCACCCTCAACACCTACATTGGAGTAAATCACCTCAGAATTTTCACTTCCAAAACTCACGACTTTCACTTTTTTAGCACTCAATTTCTCTCGAATTTCAGGAGTTAATTTTCTTTCCACTTCGCTTGGAATAATTAAGTGACCTCCTGGTTTAGTCCTGCACATAAATTCTGCAAAAGACTCTAATATTGCACTTTCCGTCCCGTAGATATCCAAGTGGTCAGCATCCACGGAGTTAACCACACTGATGACCGGAATAAGGCTCAAAAAAGAGCGGTCATATTCATCCGCTTCGGCTACCATCCACTCACTATCGCCATCGATAAAATTGGAATCAAAAGCGTGGGCAATTCCTCCCAAAAAAGCAGTTACTTTGATATCACATTGAATAGCAAGATAGCTTACCATGGCACTCGTTGTGGTTTTACCGTGTGTCCCAGCTACCGCAATGAGTTTATGCCTTTCCGTCATCAAGCCTAGCAATTTTGCTCGCTTTACGACAGGAATTCCACTATCCAACAGGTAATTAAATTGCTTGTGATTCTTTGGAATGGCCGGTGTATAAACCACCAAATCAATATCCGTAGGAATGTTTTCAATTTCATCCTGATAATGTATGTCAATTCCTTCACTTACTAACTTTTTAGTAAGCTGAGTTTCCGTCTTATCATAACCGGAAACTTTTATATTTTTGGTATTTAGGTATCTAGCCAAGGCACTCATTCCGATGCCCCCGATGCCGATAAAAAATACCGATTTTACTTTTTCAATTGGTATCACTTTTAACTTTTAAGAGTGATCTGATGCAGTGTTTCAGCGATTTCGTTGGCTGCATTTGGCTTAGCAAATAATCTCAGTTTCTCCCCCTTAAGCTTACATTCTGCTTCATTGTCAAGCAAGTAATTTATTTTACCCTCGAGTTCGTTTTTGAGATTGGCATCACTGACCATCCATGCGGCACCTGCATCAACTAATGCCATAGCATTTTTAGTCTGGTGATCTTCAGCAACATTCGGAGATGGGATCAAGATTGCCGGTTTCTCTAAAACCGCAATTTCAGAAATGGTCAAGGCACCAGCCCTACACACCACAATATCTGAAGCGGCATAAACCATAGCCATGTCATCAATAAAGGCTACAACATTTACATTCGGCAATTTTGCTACATCGGTATCGATGTAGTCTTCATAATACAATTTACCAACCTGCCAAAACAGTTGTATATGTGGGTTCTCAAGCCACAATTCTTTGAGATGCATCACGGCTTCATTAAGCGATCTTGCTCCCAGACTTCCACCCATGATAAGGATAGTTTTCTTATTTTGATCCAAGCCAAGGTGAGTCTTTGCTTCCGAAGTCGAAATATCTTTTTTTACTATGTCCAGTCTAATGGGATTGCCACTAAACACGATTTTACTTTTTTCAAAAAACTTATCCATGTCAGGATAGGCAACAAATATCTGTTCAGCTTTTTTAGCCAATAATCGATTGGTAGCGCCAGGATAGCTGTTCTGCTCCTGAATGGCAGTTTTATGTCCTAAAAATCCGGATACTTTCAATGCAGGGCCGCTGGCATAACCACCAACGCCTACCACTACATCAGGATTAAATCGCTTTACAATACCAACGACCTGAGCCATTGACCAAAGTAGTTTGACCGGAAATAGTAAATTCCTAAATGTCAATTTTCTTTGAAATCCACTTATCCACAATCCTTTGATGGGATAACCTGCTGCTGGCACTCGTTCCATTTCCATTTTTCCCTGAGCACCTACAAATAGGATTTCTGTATCTTTATACTTTGCTTTCAAAGCATCTGCAATCGCAATTGCAGGAAATATATGGCCACCGGTACCTCCTCCACTAATTAGTACCCGCATTGACCTTTTCGATTTCAATGAGTTCATTCTTTTTGATATCCGCCTGTTCCACAAATCGGCTCACACTCAGTATGATGCCTATCGAAATACAAGTAAATATCAAGCTCGTACCTCCCATACTTACCATAGGTAATGTCAATCCTGTTGCGGGCACCAATTGCACGGACACCGCAATATTGGCGAAAGCCTGAATCACAATATTCAATGCCAAGCCTAAGGATAATATCGCTCCAAAAGCACGGGGTGATCGAGTCACCAAGCTGATACTTCTGAATAAAAGCCACAGGTACAATCCTATCAAAGCAATGCCTCCTATCATGCCATACTCCTCGCAGATGATCGCATAGATGCAGTCAGCATAAGCATACGGTAAATAATTTCGTTGCAAACTATTTCCAGGTCCCAACCCAAAAAACTCACCTGAGGCGATGGCAATTTTAGCTTGTTGCACCTGATATTCTCCATCAGAAGAACCAAAAAAATCCGTAATCCTAGTAATCCAGGTTTCTGATCTAATAAAATCAGGAAACACTAGCCCCAATGCGAAAATAAGTGCAATCACCGCCGCACCTGCCAATCCCAACATAAATACGAATCGAAGGGAAATACGACCGACAAACATCATCAACAAGCAGGTGACAAAAAGCAATGCCGCTGTCGATAAATCCATTGGTGCTATCAAAGCACAAATCAGTAAAATGGGTAAAATAATGGGTAAAAATGCCTGCTTAAAGTCCTTAATAAACTCTTGTTTCGTCGCCAGAGAACGGGCGACGAACATAATCAGAGCAATTTTAGCTAAATCGGAAGTTTGAAATGAAATGTCTATCCATGGGATAACAATCCATCTTCTGGCTTGATTTATATCAGCGCCAAAAAACAAAGTGTACAATAATAATGGTATGGTAATCGCTAGTAATATGGGGGCTAGCTTCATATATTTCATATAGTGCAGTCTGTAGCTGACCCAAGTTAGAAATATACCCAATCCAACAAATATTGCCTGTTTAATTAAATAAAACTCCGTATTACCACCTCTGTCCTTAAAAGCAATACTGCCTGTTGAGCTATAGACTGCCAACAAGCTTAGTATAGACAATAAGAAAACGATGAGCCAAATGCTCTTGTCTCCTTTTAGATTTCGATATGAAGTAATAACAGCGTTCAATGTATTTTTTAAATATGTTTATTCTTTCAATTTTAAAACTGCAGATTTGAATTGATCACCTCTGTCTACATAATTCTTAAATAAGTCAAAGCTCGCACATGCAGGTGACAATAAAACCGTCGCACCAGATTCTGCATTTTCAGCTGCAATAGCCACTGCTTCGGTCATACTTTGTGTTTCGAATACAGTTACAATATTTTCAAAAGCAGTTTTCAACTTTGTATTATCAATTCCAAGACATATCAATATCTCTACTTTTTCTTTCACAAAATCGACTACATCGTTATAATCATTGCCCTTGTCGGTACCACCTGCTATCCAAATCACGGGACTTTCCATAGCTTCAAGAGCATAATACACAGAATCTACATTTGTGGCTTTGCTGTCATTGATATATTTGACATCGTTGATAATCGCCACGTTTTCCAGCCGATGTGAATCATTCTTAAATGTCAATAAATGCTCTTGTATGACCTTATCAGACAATCCAAAAATTCTTGCAACATCAATGGCACATAAACTATTGAGAGCATTGTGCCTGCCCATGAGATTCAATGAGAAAGTACCGCCATACTGATTTTTAATCGCTGGGAGATAATTTTCTTTTGAGATTTTAATCACCTTGGCATTGATCTTCTTACTTTTAAGAATATCAGCTATAATTTTATCGTCTTGATTAAGAATGAGAATGTCTTTTGCAGTTTGTGCCTGAGTAATTTTAAATTTTGCCTCCGCATATTTATTAATATCATAATCGTACCGATCGAGATGATCAGGCGTGATATTCAATATTACAGCAACGAAAGGCCTAAATGACTTGACATCATCTAATTGGAAACTACTCATCTCCAGAACCATCACCTGAGGCTCCCGTTCTGTGAGAATTCTACAAAAGCTTATTCCATAATTGCCGCCCAACCCGACATCCAACCCAGCGGAATTGAGAATATGAAAAATGAGCCCTGAAGTCGTTGTCTTGCCGTTACTACCTGTAACGGCAATAATTTTTCCCGAATAGTGAATAGAACCAAACTCAATCTCCGAGATAATATCTCGATCTTCTATATTTAACATGCTGAAGACAGGAGCATGATTCGGCACTCCAGGGCTCTTGACAATTATGTCAAAACCAAAACCTATTAACTTTTCAATGTTGTGTCCCTCTTCTTCAAAAGGGATATTATGATTAATCAGCTCCTCTCTATGTTCGCTTTTTAGCTTTCCACGATCTGAGAGAAAAACTTGATAATTTTTCTTCTTTGCAAGTAGAGCGGCACCTACGCCACTTTCTCCGCCACCGATGACTAGAACTTTTTCTATGTTCATCTATCGGATTTTAAGAGTAATCACCGTGAGTATCGCAAGGAATATTCCGACAATCCAAAATCGAGTGACAATTTTTGCTTCGTGTATTCCCAATTTTTGGTAGTGGTGATGGAGTGGTGACATCTTAAAAATTCGCCTTCCTTCACCGAATTTCTTTTTCGTGTATTTGAAATAAGAAACCTGCATGACCACACTTAGATTTTCAACTAAAAATATTCCGCATAATAATGGGATTAGCCACTCTTTTCTTAACAATACCGCCATGACCGCAATAACACCTCCAAGCATCAGACTGCCTGTATCTCCCATAAACACTTGTGCCGGATATGAATTGTACCATAAAAATCCAATACAAGCGGCTAGAAAACAAGAAGCAAAAATTACCATTTCACTACTGTTGGGGAGAAAAAAGATATTCAGGTATTCTGCCATGATGGTGTTACCACTCACATAGGCAAAAACCGCCAATGTCATCCCAATAATCGCAGAAGTTCCGGCGGCCAAACCATCAATGCCATCCGTCAGATTGGCAGCATTGGACACCGCAGTCACAATAAAGATGATAATGGGAATAAATACTATCCACACCCAATTATCCGCATTGTCCCAAAAAAATGAAACCAAATACTTGTAGTCAAAATTATTATTTTTAAAAAATGGAACATTGGTCATCGTCGATTTCACATAAGCCATTTTTAAAGGTAAGTTAGTATTATCGGATGTGGTATAGGTTTCTACAATCTTGTATCCGCCATTGACTGCATCTTGATAGGGCATTCTTATGGTAATTTGATTGTTCCAGAGCATAACGCATGCCACTACCAAACCGAGTACTACTTGACCCAAGATTTTGAACTTTCCCTTCAGGCCATCCTTATTTCTTCTAAAAACCTTAATGTAATCGTCCAGAAATCCGATAAACCCCATCCACAACGTGGTAAATAACAAGAGTAGAATATACACATTGTCAAGTCTCGCAAAAAGCAAGCATGGGATGACTGTCGCTAAAATGATGATAAAACCACCCATCGTAGGGGTACCTTCCTTCTCTTTTTGACCATCTAGGCCTAATTCTCTAACACTCTCTCCTACTTGCAACCTTTTCAAAGTACTTATGATCCTGTTTCCAAAAACAAAGGAAATCAAGAGTGCCACAATAATGGCAGCGGCTGACCTGAAAGAGATGTATTGAAACAAGCCCGTACCCGGTAAATTGAATTCTTTATTCAAATAGTCAAACAAATAGTACAGCATCTCCCAATGTCAGTTTTCTTATTTTGATTCTTATTAGTTTCTTTTTAATTTTTCTATTATCGAACATTGATTTTAAAAAAAAACAGCTGCAAACAGACTTGTTGAATCTTTATCCGACAGAGGACTGCCGCAACTGTTAAAACCAACCTGAGAATGATAATAGAACCTATTCTTCTGTCGAGTTTTCTTTAGACCCGACTATATTTTCTCTAGCATTTCTGCCAGTATTTTTCGATCGTCAAAGGGATATTTTATACCTTTTATTTCCTGATAATCTTCGTGACCTTTACCCGCTACCAACACGCAATCTGTAATTCCAGCAAGGCTTACAGCCGTTTGTATTGCAGATTTGCGATCTAATATCTGAAGCACTTTATATTGATCATCGTCCTTGACTCCCCTCATCATTTCATCAACAATATCTTGTGGATTTTCAGATCTCGGATTGTCGCTTGTCAATATGACTTTATCCGAATATTGACAGGCTATTGATGCCATTTCCGGTCTCTTGGTCCGATCTCTATCTCCTCCGCATCCTACCACGGTGATGATTTTTGCATCATGTGGAACAACTTCCTTTATCGTCACAAGCACATTTTCTAAAGCGTCCGGAGTGTGAGCATAATCGACTATTCCTAATTTTTCAGATCCCTTTTTATATATTTTTTCAAATCTACCAGAAGCCCCTTGTAGTGAGCTCAGCGTGGTAAGAACAGTACCAGAATCCTCTCCCAATTCCATAGAAGTAGCATAGACTGCAAGCAGATTATAAGCATTGAATTCACCGGATAATTTGAAAAAAATATCATTTCCGGCTATGTCGAGATTCAATCCAAAAATATTGTCTTCCAATATCTTGGCTTTATAGTCTGCCATACTTCTAAGGGCATAAGTTTTAATCCTAGACTTCGTATTCTGAACCATTACTTTTCCCACTTTGTCGTCAATATTCACTATTGAAGTTGACTCCCTCGGTAATCCATCAAAGAACTTTTTCTTTGCGTTTATATAATTTTTATACGTTTTATGATAATCTAAATGATCGTGTGAAATATTGGTAAAAATTCCAATTTTAAAATCAGCACTTGCAATCCTATCCTGATCAATGGCATGTGAACTCACTTCCATAAAAATGTGAGTGCAATGTTCCTCAATCATCTGATTCAATAACTGATGAAAGCTTACAACATCTGGTGTGGTATGTGTTGAGGCTATCTTTTCCGTACCAATGATATTCTCCACGGTCGATATTAACCCACACTTGTAACCTAGTTTTGAAAATAGCTGGTACAAAAGTGTGGCTACTGTCGTTTTTCCATTGGTGCCAGTCACTCCAACCAATTTATATTCCTTTGATTTCAACTCATGGAATTTTGACAACATATCTCCTAATACAA
>ERZ795057.3435-NODE-3435-length-10828-cov-3.190476_pt1 | contig 10828 bp, 7 predicted proteins | sample MGYA00375141_ERZ795057 | MGnify/ENA primary metagenome ERZ795057 (study PRJEB30186, sample SAMN05720163) | activated sludge metagenome | isolation source: Anaerobic digester | place: Hong Kong | collected 2015-01-26 ... | reverse complement strand
ACATACAGCATGGTTTTTTCAAAATTATATCCATCTGCAGCCGTAAAGCGGTCAACAAGTGAATCATGTTTTGACATAAGTCCGGGAAGCTCTTCTGAATCACCGGGACATTCTGATATCTGCTGCTCCAGTTCCCGCATCTTGTTTTCCATGCGGTCTATTTCAGAAACCTGTGCGGCGGTCCGGCTGTCGGCTTCATTTGAATAGAATTCAGAGAAATCCTGGGAAATATACCCTACCTTGGAACCTTTTGGGATCATTACCCTTCCGCTGTCAGGTGTTTCAAATCCAAGGATTATCTTTAAGAGAGTTGTCTTCCCGGAGCCATTGCTCCCCACCAGGGCAACCCTTTCATTTTTCTGGACAGTCAGATCAACTCCATCCAGAATTATTTTTTCTACATATTTCTTTTTTATATTTTCAATGCTTATCAAGCTCATAGTATCCTCCGTCGTATACATGGGCGGCTTATCTTATTTCATGAATTAATGTGAAAACGATGATAAAACAACCGTTTCATGGAACCTGGCACCCAAGAAAAAATTTAACGTACAAAGAACAGCATACGCCATTCCGTGAATTCAGATAAATTTCCGGCTACTCAGTTGCTTAGGCTCCGGACAAAGCTCACCACTTTATTCTATCCCTGTACGGAGCGAAGGCCGGTTGCATTGATAAATAACATGTCCTTCTCCTTCGGTTGTTTTCAAGTGCCATTATATTGAATCCATACCAACCTGTCAAACCGGGCATATCAAATGATATGGATTTTGCGGATTCTTTGAAACCGCCCCTGGAATTTAAATGCTTTTTCAGAATCTCATTCACAGATTATGTCTATCAAGTACTTCCCTTATGAAACCTTCTGCAAGAACTGACTGTCCCCCTGCATCCGGGTGAACCCTGTCTGACATAACATTCAAGGCTTCCGCTCCCATGATATCAAGCCCATTTATGTAATGGACATTCCTGTCACCATGAATATTATATAAATCCACAATTTCGCTGAGTATTTTCCTCATGTCACTGAGACTGATATCAGTCTTTTCCCTTCTTTCTTCATAATCCGGGCAATAAATTGCAGATATAAGAAACAAAGGCGTGTATGGATGTCTTTCACGTATTGTATCTATCATTCCGATTATTGCAGGACCATAACTCCTGCTGTTATATGTTCCGTTGATTATATTTGCCGTTGGTTTGATGGTGAAAAAATCAGCCTTCAGGTCACGGAGTACCTTGATCATCATGGGTTCCAGCATGCAATTTCCCCCGAAACCAAGATTGGTCAGATGAAGGTTCCTTTCAAGGGCAACCATGGCAGGCCATGTTGTGGCTGGAGATGAGGCTCTGACGGAATGGCTTATTGAACTTCCGTAATTGACCCATCTCTTCCTTTTATCTTTTTTCTTTGACATCCGGGCACCATCATCAATCAAGACATACCGGAACCTTACAGGCCATGCCTGGTCAAGCCATATTTCTATGTCATTGGTGTCTGTAAGTTGTTGTCTGAATATATATTCATTGATACCTTGGTCCAGGACCAGGGTTTCCATTAACCGGCCATTGACGACCAGGTCCAGGGTCATCCTGCTGTGAAATCCTGTTTCATTCTGAAGCACTTCATACAGGTGGATACCAATTTTTGTTGAATCAGTTGAAAATACCAATCGAACCCCTGCCGCAGCTTCTCCTAAATGGGACTGGTTCAGGAACGGAAAGAAATCCTTCTTTTTGAAATCTATCCTCCATGGGGATGTATACATTCCATTTTCCTCAATTGATACAGCACCCTCCACAGAAAACAAGTTATCTTTGTAATATATTTTTTGCATGGTTTAATATTAGCATCGCTCATTTTTTTATTCAATATCAACGCAATCTGTTGTAACATATTGCATAAGGAGACCTCATGGATACAAGAAGAACCCTTGATTTTGATCAATATATTGTTTTTTCAGAAAAAGTGCAGGTGGAAAACCCGGATAAAGTCAGAGTCCTTGAACTTTCTGATACCGGCCGTTACCCTTTAATTTCCTTCAACCTTACGGATCCGGATTTCCCATCTTCACAAAAACAGAATGTACTGTTCACCGCCATGCATTCGGGAGTTGAATATTCAGGTGCAAACACCCTCATCATGATGATCAAAAGGCTGCTTGACGGCAGTGACTCCTCCATGAATTTCCTCAGAAACTACAATATAACGGTGGTACCTGTTGTAAATCCTTATTCCTACGAAAAAGGGGGCCTTGAAAACCAGCACCGGACGGAGTTTTCCGGAGACCCTTATTCAGACCCATGGACCGTTGAAGGGGTTTTTGAAAGATCCTTGAATATTGAAGCTGCTGCAATCCAGTCATTGATTGATGAGCTTAAACCCGAACTTTTCATAGACTGCCACGGCGTCTTCTTCAAAGACCAGCACATGATCGAAAATACCGGTGTATCTGTCCATGGAATGAGCCGTCCGCACAATGAACTGTTTCCTCACCTCATGAACAAGGCCGCTCTGGACCTTGGGTATCATTGCGAGCATCTGGAACTAAGGCAGAAAAGCCTCCCTGTGATTCCTGAACTGGCAGGAAGAAAATACCAGACCTGTTCCCGGAAGATCAACCCCTGTGTCTATGCATACCACAATTACCATACACTGGCCATGGTCATGGAAATCGGATTTGAAGAAAGCGGAGTTGCAAGACTTATAAAAGCCCTTGAGCTTGGACTTACCAGATGGGAAGGAGAGGCTTTTCCCGGTTTTCCCGTAAACAGGGTTTTCGGTGAAGGCCTCGAGGGTCTCCATCCATATTCAAAGGACATGAACGCCAGACGAAAGGAAAGGGTTCTTTTATGGAACTATATTGAAAACTATTCATATGGTGTACTGTATCCCCAGATTCCCGGAAGGGAAACCTATGCAATTATAAACAAAAAGACAGATGTCCCCTTTTATGAAAAAGCACCCGAGGGCAGTTTTCTCAGTTATAATCCAGGTGCATACCCCAAATACCCCGGTATACCATTTTCGGTATCATTCAAAATACCTTTTTCCAGGACCACAGTTGTTTCAGTTGAAGTAAATGGTGAAACAGTTCCACCCGAAGGATGGAACCTGGTGGATGACAATGGTTTCACAATGGTATATGTCGGGTTTCCATCAGGTGTAGAATCTGATACATTCATCACTGTGAAATACGATTATACCTTGACTTAGGCAGGTATATTTCAGAGGGTTTCAATCTTTTCAGGTTTTATAAGCCCCGATATAAGTGCACCAGGAATCAATACAATGCTTCCGGCGAGTATTCCCAGTTCATAGGATAATCTGCTTCCTTGAACAGGTCTTCCCTTCAGTCTTTCCTTAAGGCATCCATAGGCTATACCATAGGCATTTCCCATCATGATCATCCGTGTTGCAGCCAGAATCGCCCCGGCTTTTTCAGCACCATATTCCAAAACCAGCCTGGTCCATGCTTCTTCTTCATACTCACCCTTTTTATCTGCATAATGCTGGGCAAAGAAAAGTCCAACCCCCTCACCCTGCGGAACATCCTCAAGGCTTCCGTTCAGTATGGATGTTATTTCCTTTTCAGACATACCGTCCTTCAAAGCCTGCTCAGTATGAAAATATGAGCAAACCCTGCAGCCATTTTTCCGGCAGTTTCTCATATATCCCATGGTCCTGAAGGCATCCTTCAGAAAGCCATTGAATTCACCCACTGTAAAAATCCGTTTATTGTATTCCAGTCCCATTGGATATACCTTTCATGCTGCTGTTATCAGCGTCTTTTCTTTCTGCTGTATTTTCTTTGAGGAGTCCTCCTGACCTCTTTCTTCCTTTTGTTTACATCAGGTTTTCTTTTACCTTCAAGGACCATGTCAATCTCGCCCCTGTTTATATTTACGGAGACTACCCTGACCTTTACAGGCATACCTATGGTGTATCTGCCCGGCCCGTTTTTCATATACAGGCTGTGATTGTCCCTGTCGAAGATATAATACCCGTCAAGGTTGTCAACCCTGATAAGTCCTTCGACTGTGTTCTCAAGCTCAACGAACATACCGAACCCAGTGACCCCTGATACAACTCCGTCAAAGACTTCTCCGATATGATCCTCCATATACAATGCCTTGTAATAGTCCACGAGCTGTCTTTCAGCCCTTTCAGCTTTTCTTTCCATCTCAGAGGATGATCCGGCAATGGTTGCGGCATGGGCTTCCATCAGTCTGATGTCCCTTTCGCTGAAGACAAAGCCCTCCTTTTCAGAGTTGATCTTTTTCTTGATGAGTCTGTGGATCATCAGGTCGGGATAACGTCTGATTGGTGAAGTGAAGTGGCTGTAGTTCTCCGATGCCAGCCCGAAATGGCCTTCATTGACAGTACTGTATACGGCTTTTTGCATGGACCTGAGTACAACTGTATTTACAAGATGTTCAAATGGTTTTCCCTTTGCATCCAACAGCACCTTCTGTATGGCAGCGGGATGTATATTGCCCGGACTCTTTATATTAAGTCCCATGTTTGAAAGAAAACGGTTCAGATCATGAATCTTCTCCTGGTCGGGTTTACCGTGCACCCTGAAAATAAATGGAAATCCTATCCAACCGAATTCCTCTGCAACAGTCTCATTGCAAAGAATCATGAACTCCTCGATAATTCTGTTTGCATCAGTGATATCATATTGTTTTACTTCCACGGGACGCCCGTTTGAATCAACTATGACCTTTGACTCCTGGAAATCAAAGTCTATGGAGCCTCTGTTCCTTCTCTTTCCCCTTAAAATGACGGACAGGTCATACATATTTCGAAAGAACGGCAGTAAGTTCCTGTATCTTTCCTCAAGCTCAGGATGTCCCCCCTGAAGGAGTTTGTGTACATTGTCATATGTCATACGTTCATTGCTTCGTATGATACTTTCTGAAATATGGGATTCGGTTACATTCCCGGATGCATCTATGGTCATACGGACACTGAATGCCAGCTTGTCCTCATTGGGATTTAGACTGCAAAGGCCGTTTGACAGTATTTCCGGAAGCATTGGTATTACCCTGTCCACCAGATAGACACTGGTTCCCCGGTCAGCTGCCTCTTTATCAAGCTCTGAACCCTCCCTTACATAATGACTGACATCTGCAATATGGACCCAAAGTATATATGTTCCGTCTCCCCTGGCCTCAAGTGAAACCGCGTCGTCAAGGTCCTTTGCATCCGCACCGTCTATGGTAACAGTCAGGAGATCCCTGTAATCCTCCCTTTGCCCAGGTGTCCCTGTATTATCCATGGCAGCAATAGCCTTTGCCTCGGAAACTGCTTCAACCGGATATTCCTCACTGTAGCCGTAAAGCTGCAGAAGATATTTGTAAAAGGACCTGGGATCCGAGCTTCTTGCAATAATGGATTTTACAATGCCTGTTGCAGGCAGCCTGCCATGGGCTGCCCTGATTATTTCCACGGAAACAACGTCACCTGAATAAAAATCCACCGGTGAATCTTCAGCGATATTTATATCACCGTATCTTTTATCAAAGGGAATCAGAAATGTTTCCCTGCCTGTTCTTACTGTTCCAAGAACCTCATTACGCTGTTCATTCAGAATCTGGACAACTTCTCCGCGGAATCTTCTTTCATCACCCTGTGCCGGCAATGACTTTACAAGCACACTGTCTCCATGCATGGCTCCGTTCATATTGTCAGGGGCAATGAAAACATCATCCTTTCCCTTGTCATCAGGAATCAGGAAGAAGAATCTCCCCGCGGTTCCCTGGATTGTTCCCCTTATGAGCCTGGTCTTTTCAGGTATTACATACCTTCCTTTCCCGGAAACTCTTACAGCCCCGGACTCAACCATCTGATTGATGAGATGGTTGAACTCCTCCCTGTCCTTTTCAGGCACATCAAGCACCACATGCAGTTCCGGCAGGGTCATCGGTGTATAAAACTCACTGCTTAAAAATGCAGCTATCTTTCTTTTTCTTTCCTCACTGTGTTTCATTTAAATTCCAATCCGGCTGCCACGGGTTACTCCGGGCATCCTCAGGTAATCTTACCCAAAATGAAATAATTGAAGCTCCGTTCCTCCGAAGGTTCAAGCATTCCTGACTCCAGGATGTAAAATCCTGATTCAATCAGTTTCTCTTTGTATTTATTATATCCCATGGATGAAAAGAACCTGTACCCTATGCCTTTGGAGGTTTCAATGACACCTTCTGTGTCCCTCCCTCCGTAATTGCCTATGAATGCAATTCCATCACGGGTCATAATCCTGCGAAGTTCGCCAAGTACCTTTCCCAGGTCATCAAACGGCACATAGAGCAGGCAGTTCATTGCAAACAAACCCTGGAACATCCCGTCCTTGAAATCCATTTCATAGAAGTCCATGACCCTTGCTTCAAGCCCCTTTTCCAGACAGAATCCGACATGTCTGGGCGAAAGGTCAATACAAGTGGGCTTCAGCCCGTTTTCTTTGAAATACACACTGTCCTCGCCTGTTCCGGCCCCTATCTCCAAATATGATGTCAGACCTCTTTCCTTCATGTGGAAAAGGAATCTGTCCCTCATCATTATCTTCCACCAGGATTTCTGTGAGTTTTCCCTGAAATCAGCATTTTTTTCGTAGAACTCAACCAGCTGTTTCTTGATATCCATATTCATTCCTTCACCGTGAACCCATGTCTTCCGGGCATGAGTTTTCTTTCCGAACCGTAAACACCGGGCACCTTGAACCTTGCCTCACAGCCCTTTGGAATCTCTATATCAAAGACGGTTTCTCCGTTGCCCCTTCTCCAGGCCACGGATATCCTTCCATGCACACTTTCATGGGATGCCCGGACCCACTCAAGTCCGCATTTCACCTGAGGAACCATATCAATGACTTTGAACCCGGCTTTTTCTTCATCTGGACTTATTCCTGCAAGATATCTGAAGAAAACCGCTATGAAATCAGAGAACATATGGTGGTTCCTTGAACCCTCGCCATTCCAGCACTCCCACAAGGTAGTTGCTCCCCTGTCGATCCAATTTCTGAATGAGGGGTAGGTCGGATTATTGATCATTCGCAGTGACAGGTCCATCAGACCATGCTCCCCAAGGGTATTGTGAAGATACTTGTTGCCCAGGATTCCCGTATCCTGATGGAAATCATTTTCCTCGATCATAGCCATAAGCTTCCTGAGCAAGGCAGGTTTTTCAGAATCATCCATTAGACCCTGGTATATGGCACATGCTATGGAAGTCTGGCAGTCTCCAAGTACATCTCCTGTCTTTTCATCAATGAAATGCCTGCGAAAATCCTTTTTGATTTTTTCAGCCTTGTCACTGTATAACCTTGAATCTTCATTGTTCCCAAGAACTGTGGCAATTTTTTCAATTGTCTTTGCAGTATTATAGTAATATGCAGTATCCGTGACTTCTACAGGACACTTGAATGATGACATGCTGATCATCAATGCCCTGCCCTCAAAAGGAGGACACCAGTCGCCTATTCCATAACTGACAATACCGTCTTCAGCCATGGAATCCATGAATGCGAAATGCCTGCATATTGCATCGTAGTTCTCTTCCAATACTTCTGTGTCACCACTAAATATGTATATGTACCACGGTATCAAAGTAAGTGCACTTGACCAGTCGGGACCATTGCCCCAGTTATATCCCCATCCCGTCGATGGGACGACACAGGGTATGGAGCCATCAGGTTTTTGTGAGTCCCTTATATCTCCAAGCCATTTTCTGAGCATTGGTGCTGAATCAAAGTTAAAGAGTATCTGCTCAGCAGAAAGAGATATGTCTCCGGTCCATGCATTCTTCTCCCTGTGGGGGTCATCAGTAGGAAGTCCATGGAAGTTTGAAATGATAGACTGATTCGAGGCTTTGTACAACGCATTAAGTGTTTCATCAGAACATTCGAACCATCCGTGTCTTTCCATGTCCGTATTTATCATAAGGGCTTCCACTTCCGGTTTTTCAGTACATCCTGTAATTTCAGCATATTGAAATCCGTGATAAACAAAGTCAGGATGCCAGTACTCAACGGAATCACTTCCCTTTATATATCGGTCGGTCTGAAAATCCCCGCTCCTTACAAAACCTGAAATTGACCCCTGGTTTATATGAACACCATCTTTATCAAGGATTTCCGAATATCTTATGGTTGCCTCTGTGCCTGCAGGACCGGTGAATCCTATCCTGCAGAATCCTGCCATGTTCACTCCCATGTCGAAGATCCAGGCTCCTTCAGGAGTCTCCCATGAGTTCACCGGCATGAATGACCTTGTGATTCTTATGGGCTGCGCATTGAAAGGTTTCAATATCCCGCCGGGACTTCTTGCAATTACAGCTCTTCCCCATCCTTTGTCATCATATTCCGGAGTGTCCCAGTTTTTCTTTTCGAGACGGGCATCATAGGTTTCGCCATTTCGGATGCCGTTGAAAACAATGGGTCCGTCTGAGCTTCTCCATGATGAATCACTGATGATTGTCTCCTTGCTGCCATCTTCATAGGTTATATGAATCTGTACAATCAACTTTGGAAGACTCCTCCATGTGGCTTCCCTGGAATTCCACACATCCTTGGTGAAGCAGTTGTACCAGCCGTTTCCCAGTATCACACCAATCACATTGTTTCCTTCACGAATAAGCTGTTTTACATCATATGATGAATACAAAATGGTGCTGTCATACTTTGTATATGGCTGTGCCAGCACTTCATCGGATACCGCCATGCCGTTGACCGACGCCTTGAAATATCCAAGCCCGGCAATATACATGACAGCTGACCCAACAGGTTTGCAAATGGAGAATGTCTTCCTGAAATAGGGAGCCATCACTGCTTCATCCACCTTTGACATAAAGCATGCGCTGACCCATTTTGCCTCCCATTTCATTCCCTTTGGTTCACTTATCATAGAAATGTCCTCCTGACTGCTTCAAGATATCCATATCCATAAAGGTCATCCGGCTGCAGATAACTGGTTTCCGTCCATTCATTCCAGCTGTTTATGATTATGAGAGGCGGTCCGGCATGGCTGTCAGAGTATTCCTTTGCCATTTGAAGGGCCTTTTCTATGTTTTCAGGAGTGTTGTTCTTCGTAACCCCCGGTTTGAAATCAATGAACCTTGGGTTGTTGTCCCACCCCAGGGATATGGACGGATAATACGGAAGATAACCCTCCTCATCAATGGAATCCCACTCCTTTTTCACATCCTTCAGTATTTCTGTATAATCCCTGTCGATGTCAGTAAACATGGCAAACTGGTAATGGGTCATGCTGTCATATCCCAATTCAACAATTACATCCATGTCCGCTGGTTTTCTCATGATATATTGGAAATGAACTCCGGGCAGTCCTGCTTCCATGGCCCTGTTCCTCATCCAGTCAAGGGCTGCTTTTGTTTCGGCAACTCCACCAAGGCCTCTGACCAGGGTATCCGTATCAAATATGGAAAGAACCGGCTTCCCCTCAATCCTATAATACTGCGGGTGCAGGAAGTATTTATTTATAAGTCTGTTGGTAATTTTTTTGAATTCGGGAAAATCAACCGCTCCATCCCATATCATGCAGTCAATGTGCGAGTTGCGTACATCCCAAAGATAATCAGCATTGTGATTTGCCCACATTATATAGAATTTCATCTTATTGTTGTTGCCGGCCTTCAGAAAACCATCATTCAGGCAGTTTTCAAGAAACGGCCTCCGGTCATACCAATACCAGTCGTAGATGAATACATTTACACCGTGGGAAACCGCCTGGTCAATCTGCATCTCCATAACCTTTGACTCTGCCTCGTTGACATATCCCCACACCGGCTTCCTTGGCCATGTATGTCCCGGGAATTTACCCATGGCATTTTTAACGGATTGCCACTCACCGATTCCATCAGGCCAGAATATCCTGGTCCTTGGCTCATCGCCCGTATAGGACGGCCATACATATGCAGCAACATCATATTTCATTGAATATTCTCCTATATTATCCTTGCCTGGCCCATGCCCTCGACGGCATGATGCCTGACCTCCAGTTTTTCCATCCATCTCCTCACTTCCACTGTCTTGAAATGATGTGAGTCAAACTTGTTCTTCCTTCTTTTGTCCCTATACCATAGATTGTTGTCATACAGCCACATTGGCGCCGTCCACATGCATATTTCAGGTCTGACCAGTTTATAAACATCCTCACCGGCTCCGTTCTGTCCATGGTGTGCCATCTGCACAATCTCACTTTTCAGCTTTTCACCGAAGCGCTTTGCAAGCTTCTGCCCTGCCCTGAACCCAAGGTCCCCCAGAAACAATGCCCTTTTGCCGTTTGGAAATATAATCCTGAAAACTACACATGTGTCATTGACAGTTGAGCCCCCGGTATATCCCGGATCAAACTCCAGATAATCATCAGGAACTTTCATGATATCGATCATCATACCGTCAACGTCCAGTTCATCACCTTCATTGAGAATCATTGCAATGTCATCGAACATGGGAAGGACATCAAAGAACACCATGTTGTCCTGGGCATACTGGGGTTCCGCTTCAAGTATCCATTCAGCAGGCGGAAAATTATAACATAATTTTTCTATTGTAATACCCCTCATGTCTTTGCTCCCGGCAATGTCTACAAGAGCGTAGTAATGGTCACTGTGCACATGGGTTATTATCCAATATGATACAACGGAGCCATATTCATGTATCTTTTCTGTCAGATATGCCGAATCTCCCCTAAGTCCCCCGTCAATGACAACCAGTTTTCCATTCGGAGTGACTATAAGATAAGACATCATCTGGGTCTTTGTCATATTTGGTGCCTGGATTATGGTATATCCCCCAAGACCAAT
>ERZ795057.3433-NODE-3433-length-10836-cov-6.371951_pt1 | contig 10836 bp, 7 predicted proteins | sample MGYA00375141_ERZ795057 | MGnify/ENA primary metagenome ERZ795057 (study PRJEB30186, sample SAMN05720163) | activated sludge metagenome | isolation source: Anaerobic digester | place: Hong Kong | collected 2015-01-26 ... | reverse complement strand
GAACGCGAAGGGCTTGAAGAGCTTCTTCTCGGTGAACTCCTGCGTGATGTTGTTCAGGTCGAACTCGATCTTGTTGTAGGCCTCGTAGTCGTAGGCCTCGAGCTTCTCCCGGTTGTTGGCGGGCTTGTTGGCAATGACCCGCCGCAGGATCGTGTGTGCGGGGTTCTCGTCGCTCGGTTTGATCACCACTTCCTGCAGCTGCACCTGGCTGGGCTCCAGGGCGATGTCGATGCGCTGCTCCTGGTCCTTCTTCACCGCGAACGCGGCCGGGATGTAGCCCACCGAGCTCACGCGGATGGAATCGGTGGCGTAGTAGGTGTCCAGCTCGTAGTTGCCGTCGAAGTCGCTCGTGGTCCCGATGCGGCTGTCCGTGAAGGCGATGTTCACGAAGGGCAGGGCCTCGCCGGTCACCGCGTCCGTGACATGGCCGGAAATGCGGGTGGTCTGCGCCGTCAGGACCCCCGCCAACAGCAGCCCGGCGATCAGCAGCACCCGTCGCCCCCGGAGAAGGGCGCCTGGAATGGTATGCCGCGACAGCATTCCCATGGTTCAACGGGCCGTCATGCCTGAAGTTGCCGTTCGGGCACGCTCCATGCGGCGCAAGGTGCGGGCGCTCAGCAGGATACTGCCTTCATACAGGAACATGAGCGGACCCGCCACGATCACCTGGCTCACCACGTCGGGTGGGGTGAGCACGGCGGAGAGCACGAGCAGGCCCACGAAGGCGTGCCGGCGGTAGGTACGCAGGACCGCGGGCCCCACCAGCCCGAGCCGGGTGAGCACCATGATGGCCAGGGGCAGCTGGAACACGATCCCCGTCCACAGGGTCACCGAGGCCACCATGGCGATGTAGCTGTCCAGCGCGATGGTGTTGGTCACCGCGTCGCTCACCCGGTAGGTGCCGAAGAACTGGATGCTGAGCGGGGCCAGCACGAAATACCCGAAGGCCACGCCGGTCAGGAAGAGCACCGATGCGAAGGCCACCCCGCCGCGGGCCGCGCCCCGTTCGGAGGCGTGCAGGCCGGGTGCCAGGAACAGCCAGACCTGCCAGAGGACGAAGGGAAAGGCCACCACGAGGCCCGCGGCGAAGCTCACCAGCAGGTGCGAGAAGAACTGCCCGCTCATGCTGATGTTCTGGAGCTCGAAGGTGCCGTCGGAAAGGCACAGGGCCTCCCCGGCGCCCACGTAGCGCCCCAGCGCACAGAAGGCCCGGTAGGTGATGAAGTCGGCCTGCTTGGGGGCCAGGACGATGCGATCGAAGACGAAGTCCTTGGCGATGAAGGCGGCCACCATGCACACCACCACGGCGACGGCCGAGCGCACCAGGGTCCAGCGGAGCTCCTCGAGGTGCTCCAGAAAGGTCATCTCCGCCGTGGTCCCGCGTTCCGCCATGCCGCCAAGCGCGCGGGACCAAAGATAGCCGGGGGTGTTCCGGAGGGTCCCGCCCGGCGGGGCAGTTATCAACGGCCCCTGCGGGTGCAACATCGTTGACAGTGCACCGTTCAAGACCGGGAAAAAAAGGCGTCGCGCAAAGCGGTCGGATGTCCTACTTTTAAGGACGACCGGGCCACGGTGCCCGAAGACCTGTGAAGGACAAGCATGATCAACGTTGAGCTAACGCCGCGCGAAGCACTCGAGCAATTCTTCGGCTTCAGCACGTTCAAGGGCGAACAGGAGGCCATCATACAGAGCATCCTCGAAGGGCAGAACACCTTCGTCATCATGCCCACCGGCGGGGGCAAGAGCCTCTGTTACCAACTGCCCGCGCTCATGCGCGAGGGCACCGCCATCGTGGTGAGCCCCCTCATCGCCCTGATGAAGAACCAGGTGGACGCCATCCGGAGCTTCAGCAACGACGAGGGCGTGGCCCACTTCCTGAACAGCTCCCTGAGCCGCAACGAGGCCCAGCGCGTGCGCCAGGACATCCTGGACGGACGCACCAAGCTGCTCTACGTGGCCCCGGAGTCGCTCACCAAGAAGGAGAACATCGAGTTCCTCGCCGAGATCCCCATCTCCTTCTTCGCCATCGACGAGGCCCACTGCATCAGCGAGTGGGGGCACGACTTCCGCCCGGAGTACCGCCGGCTGCGGACCATCTTCGACGAGATCAAGCGCGTACCGGTGATCGCCCTCACCGCCACCGCCACCCAGAAGGTGCAGGAGGACATCCTGAAGAACCTGGACATGCCCGGCGCCCGGGTGTACAAGGCCTCCTTCAACCGCCCCAACCTCTACTACGAGGTGCGCCCCAAGCGCGACGTGGGCACCGACATCATCCGCTTCATCAAGCAGCACAGCGGACGTAGCGGCATCATCTACTGCCTCAGCCGCAAGAAGGTGGAGGAGATGGCCGAGATGCTGAACGTGAACGGCATCACCGCCCTGCCCTACCACGCCGGCATGGACGCGGCCCAGCGGGCCCGCCACCAGGACAAGTTCCTGATGGAGGAAGTGGACGTGATCGTGGCCACCATCGCCTTCGGCATGGGCATCGACAAGCCCGACGTGCGCTTCGTGATCCACCACGACATCCCCAAGAGCCTGGAGAGCTATTACCAGGAGACCGGACGTGCCGGACGCGACGGCGGGGAAGGCAAGTGCGTGTCCTTCTACAGCTACAAGGACATCGAGAAGCTCGAGAAGTTCCTGCAGGGCAAGCCCGTGGCCGAACAGGAGATCGGCAAGCAGCTGCTGCAGGACACCGTGGGCTATGCCGAGACCAGCATGTGCCGGCGCAAGTACCTCCTCCACTACTTCGGCGAGGAGATGGACGGCGACACCTGCGGGAACTGCGACAACTGCCTGGACCCGAAGAAGCCCTTCGACGCCACCGATGCCCTGGGACTGCTGCTGGAGGCCGTGGCCGAGAGCAAGGAGCGCCACCGCGCCAAGTTCATCTGCGACCTGCTCACCGGCACCCAGAGCAGTGAGGTGAAGACCTACAAGGGTTCCGGCATGGCCAGCTACGGCAAGGGCAGCGAGCACGACAACCGCTTCTGGATGGCCGTGCTGCGGCAGGGCCTGGTGAACGGCTTCCTGAGCAAGGACATCGAGAGCTACGGCAACATCGGCATCACCGAGCAGGGGCGGAAGTTCATGAAGAAGCCCTGGAAGGTGTCCTTCACCGAGGAGCGCGACTTCACCACCGACGAGGTGCCCGGGGCCAATGGGTCCGCACGCGGCACGGCGGACGAGAAGCTCATGAAGATGCTCCGCGACCTGCGCCAGCAGGTGGCCCGCAAGCAGAACCTGCCGCCCTACGTGATCTTCCAGGACCCCTCGCTGGACGAGATGACCATCCGCTACCCGGTCACCATCGAGGAGCTCACGCAGATCACCGGCGTGGGTCCCGGCAAGGCGCAGAAGTACGGCAAGGCCTTCGTGGACCTGATCGCCAACTACGTGGAGGAGAACGAGATCGAACGCGCCGAGGAGGTCACCGTGCGCTCGATCGTGAACAAGAGCAGCAACAAGGTGCACATCATCCAGAACGTGGACCGCAAGATGCCGCTCGATGCCATCGCCCGCGCCAAGGGCCTGAGCATGGACGACCTGCTGCAGGAGATGGAGCACATCGTGAACAGCGGCACCCGCCTGAACATCGGGTACCACCTGGACGAGATGCTCGACTCCGATTCGCAGGACGAGATCATGGACTACTTCAGCGAGGCCGAGACCGACGACCTGGAGGCCGCCAACGCGGAGTTCGATGGCGACTACAGCGAGGAGGAGATCCGCCTCATGCGCATCCGCTTCCTGAGCGAGGTGGCGAATTGAGGGGGGATGTTGGGAGTTGGAGGTTGAACGTTGGAGGTTGAGACCCTCCTGTCAACCCTTCACTTCCCGCAGCGCGGCCAGCGCCATCAGCCCCGTCCCGATCGGCAGGGCGTCCTCGTCCACATCGAAGTGCGGGTTGTGCTGGGCGTGGTCGCTGCCCTTGGCGGCGTTTCCGGTGCCCAGGCGCCAGAAGCAGGCCGGCATCACCTGGCTGTAGTAGGCGAAGTCCTCGGCCCCCATGCGCCGGTCGATGGTCACCACCCGGTCGCTGCCCAGGTAGTCCTCGGCCACACCGCGTAGGCGGCCCGTCAGGTCCGGATCGTTCACCAGCACGGGGTATCCCTTGCGCACCTCGAACTCACAGCTTCCGCCCATGGCCTCCGCGATGCCCTCGGCCATCCGGGGAAGCAGGGTGTGCAGTTCCTCGCGCCACTCCTCGTTGAAGGCACGCAGGGTGCCCTCCAGCTTCACCTGATCGGGGATCACGTTGGTGGCCCCTTCGGCGGTCACCTTCCCGAAGCTGAGCACGGTGGGATCCCCGGGCTTGGCGCGGCGGCTCACGAGCTGTTGCAGCCCGGTGATCAGGTGCGCGGTGATCAGCACGGGATCGATGACCCGGTGCGGCATGGCCGCATGGCCACCCTTCCCCTTCACGGTCACGTAGAGCTCGTCCGCACTGGCCATGAAGGGCCCCGGGTGGAACCCCACGAGGCCGGTGGCCAGCTCCGGCGTGATGTGCTGTCCGATGATGACGCCCTTGGGGGGATCGCCCAGGGCCTTCTCCTTCAGCATCAGGGACGCCCCACCGGGAAGTTTCTCCTCACCCGGTTGGAAGAGCAGGCGCACGGTTCCGCCCCAGTCCTTCCGCAGGGCATGAAGCACCAGACCGGCACCCAGCACCATGGCCGTGTGCGCATCGTGCCCGCAGGCATGCATCACGCCCGGCACGGTGCTCTTGAAGGGAAGGTCGTTCAGCTCCTGGATGGGCAGGGCGTCCAGGTCGGCGCGCAGGGTCACTTCGCCGCCGCTCCCCTTCCCTCCTTCCAGCGTGGCGATGAGCCCGGTGCCGGCCACGCCTTCGCGCACCTCGATGCCTGCCTCACGCAACCTGCCGGCCACGTGGGCCGCCGTGTCGTGTTCCTGGAACGAAAGCTCGGGATGGGCATGCAGGTGGCGGCGTACGGCCAGCACCTGGTCCTGCACCTCGCGCGTGCCTTGCCGGACCTCCTCGATCACCGGCTGAGGATGAGCTTGAGCGCTCCGATGAGCATGATGAAACCGAACACCCGGCGCACAACGACTTCGGGCAGCACCAGCGCCCATTTGGACCCGAAGTATCCACCCGCCACGAAGGCCGCGGCGATGATCAGCGCGTAGCGGATGTCCAGCTGACCGCTGCGGTAGTAGTTCATCACCGCCAGGATGCCCACCGGCAGCAGCAGCACGCCCAGGCTGGTGCCCTGCGCCTCGTGCTGGGAGAGGCCCATGATGTAGACCAGGGCCGGTACGATGATGAGGCCGCCGCCCACGCCCACGAAGCCGCTGAGCACACCGGCCAGCAGGCCGATGATCACCAGGAGCAGCAGGGTGGTCAGCGACATGACGCGTGGGTCAGATGTCCAAGCTAAGCGAAAAGTAGAAGACCGACGGGAGCTGCACGCCATCGTCGATGCCCCAGGCCCAGTCGGCGCGCATGAAGTAGCCCAGCAGCCGGGTGCGCACCCCGAAGCCGTAGCCCGCCACGATGGGCTCGCGCTGGCTCTTGATCTCGATGGTGAGCGGGTTGCGCGAGATGGTCTCGGTGTTGAAGTCGTTGTCGTCCGCGTAGGGACCGGAGCCCGTCCAGGCCGAGCCCACATCACCGAAGACGGCCAGTTGGAGGTTGTTGAAGAAGTCCGATCGGACCGGGCGGTCCACCAGCATGCGCACGAGTGGCATGCGCAGCTCGGTGTTCAGCACGCCGAAGCTGTTGCCGTTGCGGGCGTTGTAGTAGAAGCCCCGCATGGGCACGCCCATGGCCTGGTAGAAGTAGTTCTGATCGAAGTCGATGGGGATGCTGTTGTCCACCTTGGCGAAGAGCCAGTTGTCCACCCCACCGAGGAAGTAGACGATCTTGCGGCTGCCCAGCGAGGTGCTGCCCGCCAGGCGGTTCACCAGCATCATGTCCCGCCAGATGTTCAGCGAGTGGCGCACGTCCAGGCCCAGCACCTGCATGTCGCCCTGCTCCTCGTCGGGCTGCTGGTAGTACTCGCCGAAGAACTTCACCTTCCACCCGGTGTACAGGTTCAGCCCGCGGGGGATGGAGCTGTCGTAGACGTACTCCACCTTGGCACCGAACATCTGGTCGTAGAAGTTGTCCGCCTGCAGGCTGAAGAGGTCGGTGCTTTGCAGCACGTAGCGGTCATGGCGGTACAGCAGCGAGGTGCGCAGGCTGGCCAGTTCGCTGAAGGGCCAGCTCACCTGGTACTTCGCCTGGTGGGTGTGCACCTTCACCACACCGAATTCGGAGGTGCCCCGGTAGCTCTGGCGCTGCACGCTGATGGTCTTGTCCAGCCGCCGCTTCAGGTTGGTGTAGCTGACGCGGTAGTCGTTGTTGTTCAGGTCAAGCGCCAGACGGAAGCCACCCACGATCTTGTAGTCCTCGAACAGGTCGCTGATGCCCATGCTGATCAACCCGCTGAGGCCGGGGTTGAGGCCTTCGGGACCGGTGAAGGGCTGATAGAACTGGTCGGAATAGGCGTTGCCCAATTGGGTGAGCACCTGGTCCGTGGCGAAGTTGACGTTGTAGTTCCGCTGCTCGGGGAACACGAAGGGCTTGGCGGCAGTGCTGTCAGCGGTGGCTGCACCGGGCACGCCTGCGGCCACCACGGTGGGCCCATCCGCGACCGCGCTGCCACCGGTCACCGGCCGATCGGCGGGCTTGCGTTCCTCCTTGGCCAATGGACCGTCGGCTTCGTCCGTGAAGCGATAGTCGGTGATGTCCACATCGTCCGGCGTACGCTGCCGGGGCACCTGGGGGTCCACCTTCACCACCGGGGTCAGGTCGTCGGTGAGCACCTCGCCGGGCATCTCGCGCGTATCCGGTCCGGGAGCCGCCTCCCGCTCCTGCAGCGCCGTGCCCCCCTGACCGATGCGCCCCTGGTAGAACCGGTACTTGCCACCCTCCTTCAGCAACTGCGTGAAGCGTCCGCGCTGGGCATGGAAATCCTGCTCCAGAATGGAACGCCGGTAGTCGGTGAGCCGCTCGGTGTCGGTGACGTAGCGGTAGTGGATGGTGGTGTCGATGTGGCTCACCACGCTGTCGAACGTGAGCAGGTGCCGGTTCCACAGCCCGCCCCGGTCGCTCAGGTAGGTGAAGGCGAGCGTGTCGTAGGCCGAGGGCATCACCTCGTTCACCCCGGGGGTGTTCGTGAGCCGCTTCAGGATGTTGCTGCGGCTCTCCAGGTCGTAGAGGAAGAGGTCCTTGGTGCCGTTCACCAGGGCCACGGGCGCGTTGGCGCGGAGCGTGTCGTCGGTGCGGTCGCTGCTGAAGACGATGGCGGTGCTGTTGCGCACGAAGTGCGGGTCCAGGTCGTCGTACTGGTCATCGGTGAGCTGCTCCTGCCGGTTGCCGATCACGTAGTAGAGGTAGATGTCCGTACGGCCCTCGCGCACCGCGCTGAAGGCGATGTTGCGGCCATCGTCCGAGTAGTCCATGCTCAGGACCTTCTCCAGGATGAAGATCGGCCGGCGTGCGGTCTTGCCGTCGTCCACGGTGTAGGTGCTCAGGTAGAGCTCGCCCTTCTTCTCGAACGCGTAGCTGAGCGCGCGGCCGCTGGGGTGCCAGGCCAGCACGGGGTAGGTCCGGTCGATGATCCGGTTGAGCTTCTTCTCGCCCTTGTGGATGCGCTTGAGCTTCTCCTTGGACACGTCGTAGAGCCACACCTTGTACTGGCCCATCTCGTTGCTGACCCAGGCCAGGTAGCGGCCGTCGGGACTGCTCTTGAACTGGGAGTAGGTGCGGGTCTTCTTGGTGCGCACGTCCAACGGCTCCAGGGCCACGGGCTGCTGCTGGCGTTCCTCCTCCTCGAAGCGCAATCGGTAGTAGCTCAGACATTCATCGGTGAGGGTCTTCAGCGACACGCCCAGCACGAAGAGGAAACCGCTCTCGGCGTTGCGGCTCACGCGGGTCATGTACAGGATGTTCGGGATCACGCTGGGCCCGTACACCTCGCTCACGTAGGACCAGATGGCCTGCCCGGCGCGGGTGGCGTCCTCGCCTTCCAGCCGGTTGAACTTCTCGTACTTGCCGCTGAGCACCCCGTCGCGGATGTGGCTGCGCGTGGTGGCGCTCCATGGACCGGCCATGTGGGCCACCAGCCCCTTGTCGAACCAGGCCGGGATGTTGAGCAGCGTGGAGTTGCGCAGCACGTCCTTCCAGTTGCCGCCGTACATCATCTGGTCCAGCATCACCTGGGCCAGGCCGGCGCGCACCTGCCGGTCCAGCAGGGTATGATCGCCTTCATAGTACACGAAGATCTTCCCACCCACGATGCGGTTCACCCCGCCGATGTTGTACTGATCGTCGTTGGTGAGGCCGATGTTGCTCTGGCGGAAGTCGGTGAGCGAGTTGTAGACGATGAACTGCACCCGCTCGTCCATGGTGAAGTCCAGCTGTTGCTCCAGTTCCTTCAAGTGCCGATGCCCGCTCATGGCCACGTATTGCGCCAGGTCGCGACCACCCTTGTAGAAGTAGGTCTCCAACCGGTCGAAGCGGTAGTACTGCCAGAGGAAGTCCTGGTACTGCACCCGGTTCTTGCCGTACTCCTGCTGGGTGCCCTGGTAGAACTGGGCCTTCGCCCCCGGGCACAGCGCGGCCACCGTCATTAGCGCGGCAAGGGCTTGGCGAACGGAGGAGCGGAGCACTGGGGGTTGACTACTTTCGGGCCGCGTTCAACGGCCTTGTTCCTGCGAATTTCGGGCTTTTCCGACCATGTTCCGCATCGCACCCTTCACCTTCAACCCGTTCCAGGAGAACACCTGGGTGGTGCACAATGATCGCCGGGCCATCCTGGTGGACCCGGGATGCGCCGACGCGGAGGAGGAGCGGGAGTTGGAACACTTCCTCGCACAGAACGCACTGGAACCGGTCCGTCTTGTGCTCACGCACGCCCATGCCGACCATGTGATGGGCTGTGCCTGGGCCGGGCGGCGCTACGGGCTGCGTCCCGAGCTGCATCGCGATGCCCTTCCCTACCTGGAAGGCGCACCGCGTTCGGCGGCGATGTTCGGGGTGCATTGTGAGCCTTCGCCGCCGCCCCAGGGTTTCCTGGCGGAAGGCGACCTGGTGGAACTCGACGGGGATGTGCTCCGTGTGCTCTTCGTACCGGGGCATGCCGAGGGACACATCGCCCTTTACTGCGAGGCCCAGGGCTTCGTGCTGGCCGGCGATGTGCTCTTCCAGCGCAGCATCGGCCGGACCGACCTGCCCGGCGGCGATATGGAGACCCTGCTCGCAAGCATTCGCGAGCAGCTGCTGACCCTGCCCGACGCGACGGTGGTGCACAGCGGCCACGGACCGGACACGACGATCGGCGAGGAGCGGGCGCACAACCCCTTTCTGCGCGGCCTTTAGCCCTATGGGTGGTAGCTGTCCGGCTTGTACTGCTTGCCTTTGCCGCCCTCGAACTCGTTGTGCTTGATGGCCGGCGGGCAGGCAAAGCCCTTGGGGTAGCGCAGGAACAGGAAGCGCACGCTCAGGATCAGCGGGCGGTACTCGCTGCTGAACCAAGGCAATGCACCGAAGCGGCCATCGTCCTCCGGCACCACGCTGAACACGGGCGTTTCGATGGCCGGGATCACCAGCAGGCGTTCCGTGGCCTTGAAGCCGTAGCCCACCTTCACGTGGAACTGTCCGATCAGCTCCGGCGGGAAGTCCTGCCGCGTCGGCACCTGCAGGCCGTCCTGTTCGCGGCCGGTGCCGAACCGCCAGTCGGCGTTGGCGCCGAGGCTCAGCTGCACGAAGCTGCGGTCGGTGGTCTGGATGAACTTGTTCGCGTTGACGTGCAGGGTGAGGTGCTGGTCGTTGAAGGCGTTGTCGCTGCTCCACTCGCCCAGCGTGTCGGACACCAGCAGGGTGCCTGAACCGGCCTCACCGCCCCGCAGCTGCTTGTAGGCCAGGCCCACGTCCCAGTAGTCGAGGATGACCGGGTCCCGCGTGGCCAGGAACCAGCCGGCCTCCAGGTACAGTCCGAAGCGCCCCTCCGGGTCGTAGAGGGCGTTGTACACCGTGTCCGGCTCCGTACCGAAGGTCTCCTCCTCGTTGTTGAAGCGGGTCAGGGTGTAGGTGACGCCCGGGGCGAAGTAGAAGCCGGTGCGTCGCATCTTCCCGTCCAGCGGGATGATGTCAGGCCGCTTGCGCTCGAACAGGCGCTGGGCGTTCATCAACGAGGCAAGGCCGAGCCAGGCGAGCAGGACCAGTGGAAAACGCCTCATGCCACGAAATTCGGGACCACCAAGGCACCAACGGAAGGAGACCGGCACAAAGTGTACACCACCCGGTGTGTGTCCTAACTTGGCAGGGTCCGAGAACCCTTCCATCCGCCCATGTCCCTCGATCGTTCCTCACTGACAGCCCTTCTTGCGATGCTCGCTCTTTCATGCGGGCATACACCCATGAACGAACAAGCGGGCGAAGCCAGTGCTCCCGGGGCCAATGGACCGCTTGTACGCATGCTTGATGCGACACGGACAGGTCTTGATCTGGTGAACGACCTCCGCGAGTCGCCTGAGATGAACTATTTCACCTACCCGTACCTGTACCACAGCGGTGGCGTGGCCATTGGTGACGTGGATGGCGATGGTGCCCCGGATGTCCTGATCACCACCAACCGGAACGGGACCCGTTTGTACAGGAACCTGGGGGACCTTCGCTTCGAGGATGTCACAGAGCGGTCCGGCATCGCCACCGGAGAAGCCTGGTGTACCGGACCTTCCATGGCCGACCTGAACAACGACGGTCATTTGGACATCCATCTCTGCGTGGGCGGACCATCGCTTGAGGCCGAAGGAAGACGCGAC
>ERZ795057.3421-NODE-3421-length-10860-cov-3.156594_pt1 | contig 10860 bp, 9 predicted proteins | sample MGYA00375141_ERZ795057 | MGnify/ENA primary metagenome ERZ795057 (study PRJEB30186, sample SAMN05720163) | activated sludge metagenome | isolation source: Anaerobic digester | place: Hong Kong | collected 2015-01-26 ... | reverse complement strand
ACGCCACAGGGGAAACAAACAACTGGTTTTCGGAATTCACTGCAGCGGCATATCTTTCCGGCAACAGGTTTTATTATCCCAGCATCAACGGCAAGTGGGAGACCTTGAGCGAAAGCAGCGGTCAGGCCCTCAGCGGAGGAACGGCAGGTGCACAGCCGGTGGAGACCATACTTGCCATAAGGAGCTATTCAACTAAAAATCCTGAGCAGGCGGCAGTAATGACACCGGCTATGATGGATGAAGAAAAAAGCTACAGATTCTGTACGGGACAAACACCAATAAGCGAGTATGTGCCCACCACCATGAATGATGTCAGCTCCAAGGATTCGGCAAAATGGATATTCGGAATAGATGTCACTCTTTACGGTTCTTCGGAAAGAGAAGATCCCAATGATCCAAATGATATAGTCGGCAGTGAAAAAGATTCAGGAAGCATGAAAGACAGCGAATCAACCGGTCTTTTTGCCAGAGAAGTGACTCTGGGGGCAGCCGTTGAAGATGAAGAAAAAACCATGAAAGACAGAAAAGAAATGTCCGAAAATGCCGAGGAACTGGCGGCAGAAGCAAGAGATCCAAAGGCCCTGGCCATTGCAGGAAGCGTGGCAGGAGGGGCTCTTATGACCGGGCTTTTTGTCAAACTTATATTATTTTTGAAGGAGGTATGAGGACTTGTTTTCTGATACATTAAAAGAAGTGTTAAGAGCAGTGGCCAGTGTTATGCAGGTGCCGGTAATGATAGTGCTGCTGTTGCTTATGGTAGTGACCGTTATAATGCTGGGTAGCATAGTAATGGAGTATTTTACCGAACGCAGACGCATGAAAGCAAAGATACCTTCCCTTGTAGATGAAATACAGGGCAAAAATACAGATGAATTAAAAACCCTTGTGGAAGAAAGCGGCCTTCTCAAAAGACAGAAGGCAGCTCTGCTGAAAGTCGTAGAAAGAAAAAACCTGTCTGATGATACAAAGGATGCTTTGGCAAGACAGATAATATTCCAGGAGCAGGCATATTATGAAAAAGTCTCAAAGATAACAGATGTAATAGCAAGGATAGCTCCCATATTCGGACTTCTGGGAACACTTATACCTCTTGGGCCGGGGCTTATCGCTCTGGGTCAGGGTGACACAAAGACACTGGCAGCATCCCTTCTTATAGCCTTTGACACAACAATAGCCGGATTAATAAGTGCAGCTTTTGCATATTTGATATCATCAATAAGGAAACGCTGGCATGAAGAATATATCGTAGCTCTGGAAACCATAATGGAAACCATACTTGAGCAGCAGAGCGAAGAAAGGGGAGAGAGATGAGAGTCACAGGCAAAAGCGGACGACTTCGCATAAACAGAAAAAAGGATGAAATAAATCCCATGGACGGTCTGGCCAACATGGCAGATGTCATGCTGGTATTCGCATGCGGACTTCTGATAGCACTGGTAGTGAACTGGAATGTGGATATAAACACCCTTTCTGACAGTGATGTGCCGGAAAAGGCCAAATATGAAGTCGAAGACATACAGGAAGAGGCTTCCGAAGAAGTAACCGACAAAGGCCGGCTGGAAGAGCTGGGGAAAGTTTACAGGGACCCCGATACGGGAAAATACTACGTGATAGATGAATAAGCGGAATTTCGGAAAATCAATATTTGTTTTTTTTGCAGGGTTTTTTGTCATACTTGCCTTTTGCGGCTGCGGAAATCCGGATATAGACATTTCAAAATATGAGGACAGTGTTATCGTTTTTTCCGGACTGACTGACAAGGACATAAAAATAACAGTCAAGGAATTGAAGTCAATGGACTGTGTCACTGTAAAAACAAAGAGTACAAGTGATAAGATAGGAGAAATAAAGGCCACCGGGCCACTGCTTGATACGGTGCTTGATGCCTACGATGCAGAAAAACAGGATTTCAGGATCATCAATATATACGGCTCGGATAAATACAAAATATCACTGACGGAAAGCTTTTTTGGAGAAAATGATCTTATCCTGGCCTTCGGGATCGATGAAAAACCTTTGGAAAAAGGGTCAAGGCCCATAAGGCTTATAATACCCGGATCGGATTCAGCTTACTGGGTACGCCTCGTGAAAAAGATAGAGTTCATTCGCTGATGTTATTTTTATAAAAAATGTATTGAATTTTTATATATAATTATAGAAAAATCTGTTGATTAAAGCACCTTTAACTGATAAACTAATAACAATCGTGAATCCGAGTTTCGATTCTAAAGGCCAAAGGCCCATGAAGAGAGACCGATAGGGCAGGCGGGAAACTGCTGAGCCTTCCGTATTTGAAAAGGAGCCGCGATCACTGAAGCCGCAGATTTAAGGCTGCAGACTCCTTTTTTGTAAGGAGTTATTTTTTTGGCATAAAGCAGGCATAGGAATAATGGTAAAGAAAGCAAAGACAAGAATTATTACGACTATCACGGCATTAGTGATGATTTTTTCAGTGGGGATGTTTTTCCCGGATTTTGCAAGTGCAGACAGCCTGTTTGACCAGAAAATCGCAAGAAACGGACTCGACTATGAAGAGGTAACAGGGGATAATGCTACGGTATTTACCATATTTGTTTCAGATGCAGCCAAAGATTTCAGTAATCCACAAAATAGAGGAGACGGATTTCAGGGTAGATGGAAGATGCTGACTCAAAGTCAGCTTGATTCTCTGGATACAACAGATGGGATCGTGCTCATATTCGGAAACCAATCCACCCATCAATGGCTATACGGCCCGGTATATTATTCGCGTTGTACAGCCGAAGGAGCCTATGAGCAGGATATTGTGGCTAAAGGGTTAAAACTTGAAGCAATAGCCTATGCAATGGGCTATAAACCGGATAACGATTCCAAAACAAGAATAACGGCTATAGGAGCGGACGGGACAAAAACAGATGCCGGCAGCAAGGCTTTCATAGAACGGTATTATTATACTCAAGATAATAATGATCCGGGAGTGCCGGTTTTTGAAATACTGAAACTGAATGGTACAGGCAGTTTGCCATCATTCAGGATGGGGCAGGAAACCCCTACAGATAAAAACAAATGGAAAGATAATATAAAAGGAATACAGATCGATGCGGTAACGACTGCCACCCAAAAACGAGATGTGGTTTATACAGTCAGATCCGGCAGTACAATTTCCGAATATGTCATGAATGACATAGTTGATGCGGGAGAATATAAGGCGAAATATTATTATTATAACGAAAACTCAAATGAAGTGACTGCTGATGTTAAAGGTGCACCTTTGAAAAATGTTCTTTCACAAAAAGGAATAGTTCTTGGCAAGAATGATGCTATTTCAGCCGAAAATAAAAGAGGTACTTTAAAAGAGCTTTCTACGGGGGATGCATCGAAGTATTTTCTTGCATACAGCGGCACAGAGAAAACAGGAGAGACAGAAACTGCACTGGAGAGCGATAGCGAGTTTTGTCTTTTCGGTCCCGGAAACACGGTGTCGGAAGTCAAATTCAGAGATATTTACGGGATCAAGGTGACCAGGGCACCTCAGGCTCCCCAGATCGCAGCCTCATCGAAGGGATACAGGAGTATAAAGATATCCTGGAACATAAAGACAAATGCTAAAGGATATGAAATTTTTAATATTACAGCCAACAAAAAAATATATGTTTCGGGGGGAACTAAAACATACTATGTTCAAGAAGGGCTAAAAACAGGCAAAAAATACACATATAAAGTCAGAGCATACAACCTTAAGGAAAACGGAAGCAAAGTATTTGGTGATTATTCTTCTTCCAAGGCAGCAGTTCCCGTACCTGCCAAGCCGTCAAGCATCAAACTTTACAAAAAAAGCAGAGCTGTAAAGGTAAAATGGTCGGCAGTCAAAGGCGCATCGGGATATCAGGTGTACATGGCCACAAAGAAAAACGGAAAATACAAAAATGTGAAGAATATAAAGTCGGCTAAAACCAAAGTTTACACAAAAACAAAACTCAAAAAAGGGAAAAAATATTATTTCAAAGTCAGAGCCTATAGAACCGTAGGCAAAAGCAAGATCAAGGGGCAATGGTCTGCGGTGAAATATAGAAAATTATAGTATTACAAGGAGGAAAGAATGAGAAGAAAAGCAACTAAAAAGCGCATGATCGCTTTTATTGTTTCCCTGTCTATGGTGGCATCCCTTATCCCTGTCATGGCATTTGCAGATGTAACGGAAGTCTCTCTTAACAAGACGAAACTCACCATGGAAACTGAAAGTACATACGATTTAACGGCTGATGTTACAGTGACTGAAGGAGAAGCAACTACCGTAACCTGGTCAAGTGATGATACGGATGTGGCTACGGTTACGGACGGTGTTGTAACTGCAGTATCAGAAGGTACAGCGGATATCACAGCAACTTCCACTGCAGACGACACAAAAATGGCTACATGCCGGGTGACTGTGTATGAAAATGCACTTACAATAGTGTTGGGAACAAGGGCAGATCCCATAGTAGTAAAGGAATTCAGAAATGCAGATATCAATGCATTGACTTCAAGCGGACCATTTATGTATGGAGGCTTCAATCACTATTTTACCTGGTCTGCCACAAAAAACAAATCAACAGGTGTAGATGAACCCAAATCGGGTCCCAGCATAGATACTATTTTTGAAGCGGCCGGAATAGATGTGGATGCCATTGATGATGATACAGTTATTTCATTTATACCCTCCGATGATACCACCGGACAGTATACAGCCAACTTCACGAAGGCCCAGCTTTTTGCAGACAGATACTATTACAGATATTCAAGCGAACTGACACAGGGAGGATTTTTGACAAGCGGCAAGGAAGTTGTAAGAACAAAAGTCGAAACCATAATAGGCAGCGACGGCAGACACTATTTCGGACAGATAGGCTGCAACGAAAGAAGCTGGGGCTCATCAAGCAAAAACATGACAACCGGAGCAATGATCGTAATTGGCAGCAAGGCAGAGAAGACAGCAGCAGATGTGAGCGCCAGTAAAAAAAGCGGATCGACCATACAGCCCGGAGCAGAAATAGCCCTTGATTCTCCCAGCATACTTTCTAACGATATTTATTACACCACGGACGGCAAAACTCCCACGATGGAGAAATCCCAGTTATATAATTACCTGACAAAGGGAGATGACCCGGTACCTCCCCAGACAAGAACCATAAATGCGCCTCTTACGGAAGGCACTTTTACAGTCAAGGCACTTAGTATCTGCTACGGAAAAACTGACAGCGATGTTCAGACATTCACATATAGAGTTAGCAGACTTCCCGAGTTGGGCAAGACATATACTGTGGGCAGATATAAATATAAAGTGACAAAAACAGGAGAAACCGGCGGTAAAGTTACCTTTGCGGGAATGACTAAGAAAACATACAAAAAAGCTGTTATACCGGCAAAAGTAAAGATAAAAGGATACAGCTTCGATGTGACCGCCATAAACAAAAATGCATTAAGAAAATACACAAAACTTACAAAAGTAACTATAGGAAGCAATGTGACAAAAATAGGAAGTCGTGCTTTTTATGGAGATAAAAAATTAAAAAGCATAGTTGTAAAAGGCAAAAAAATTACTAAAACATATAAAGCGGCATTCAAAGGAATAAATAACGATGCAAAAATAAAAGTTCCCAAGAGCAAAATGAAGAAATATAAGAAGATTTTCAAAAACAAGGGACAGGCTAAGACAGTAAAAATAATAAAATAGACAATTTTAATATGAACAGAAATTAACATATCGGAGCGTATTTTCGCTCCGATATGTTAAAAAGGCAGAAAGAAAAATCACTATGAAGAAAAAAACAATCCTTTTATTAATAATTGCGATCTCATTGATATTTTCAGCAATTCCTATGCAGGGATATGCTGATGCCGACAGTCCAATTGTATTAACGGTCAAAGAAGAGAATAGCACAGAAGAACCATCTACATTTACCTTGGACGAGCTGAAAATAATAATGAATGAACAAGAAGGAGTCCTCACATATCAGTATTCGGGATATAATACTTATGGTACCGCAAAAGGGCCATTTGACGGCAGAGGGCCTGATCTCAAAAGCCTTTTGAATAATGCGTTTGGGATGGACGAAGGATCGGATTATCTTGAAAGCCTTGCTGACAATAAAGTAATAAAGTTTGTAGCGGGTACGGATTCTTATATGGTCAGAATGACTGTAAAACAGTTAAAACAGACAAGATATTATTATCCCAATGGGCCGGATGGGGCAGAGATCCGTGATACTGCAAAGGGTTCAAGGGGAAGCGAAGCATCAAGACAAGGGGCAATTCCGGTACCGGTAAGAATACATCTGGGTGAAACGGGAGCTGAAGGTGGAGAAACAGTATTAAGAGTCGGGCAGGTAGCTCCCAACGAGCAGAACTGGCCTCTTGCAGTAAAAGATATTGCCCAGGGGACAAACGGCGGACAAATAATAATTGAAGCCAGCCCCGCACAAAAGATCCCGAGCCATATAACAACATCTGTAAGCGGCAGAACAGTAGTTTATCCCGGAGAAAATATAAAACTGTACTCTCCACAAATAATATCCACAAAGATATATTATACGACAAATGGCATACTTCCCACTATGGATTCGGATATTTATAATTATAATACTTATGGGACATTATCCAGCAGAACAATAACAGTTCCGGCTACTGTCGGTGGTACATTTACTGTCAAGGCATTTTCAATGAAATACGGCAAACTTGACAGCGATGTTCAGACTTTTTCATACAAAATAATTTCCCTTCCAAAACAAGGAGGGACATATACGGTGGGAAGCAGTAAATATAAAATAACAGGATCTGCAGCATCAGGCGGAAGAGCAGCATATATGCGCAGGATCAAAAAAACATATAAAATTTCATCTGTACCGGCAAGTGCCAAGATAAACGGATATACCTTCAAAATAACATCTGTGGCAGACAAGGCATTCAGAAAAAATAAGAAGCTGAAGAAAGTGACAATAGGAAGTAATGTAACTAAAATTGGCAAACAGGCCTTCTACGGAGATAAAAAATTAAAAACAATAGTCATCAAGAGCAAGAAAATAACCAAATGCGGGAAGGCAGCATTCAAGGGAATAAATAAAAAGGCAAAAATAAAAGTGCCCAAGAGCAAGCTGAAAAAGTACAGAAAGCTTTTCAAAAACAAAGGGCAGGCAAAAACAGTCAGGATCGTCAAGCTGTAAAGACAGTTTGGCGATTTTGTTTATGTAGTATATAAAGGTAAATAAAGGATAAAGATATTGAAAGCAGTGTATTCGAGTGATATAATTTATTTAATATTCGGACACAGGAAGGAGTAAAAAAATGGGAAACGATATGTTTGGCGGACTAATGAAAGGATTATCCAGCGTTCTTCCGCAGGATGATCCCAACATAAAAAAATTTACTGCACAAAGCAAGATCAACGACCTGAAAGAAGAAGAGACCGGTATTTATGCGGAATTGGGGAAAAAAATAATAGAAGAGGAACCCGGCAAATATCCGGGATTTGAAGAAAGACTAAGAGCGATCCGGATAGAACTTAATGAGGCGGAGAGCGGAGCGAAAAAGGCAGATATGGAAGCTAAAGAAGCTGAGAAAGTCAAGGAAGCAGAAAATGCAAAAAGGACATGCCCAAACTGCGGGACTATCAACGAAGAAGGGGTAAAATTCTGTTCTGAATGCGGCACAGAGATAGGTCAGGGACTCACGTGCCCCGGATGCGGAGCGGCTCTTTCTCCCGGAACTAAATTTTGTGGTTCATGCGGAGCTAAGGTAGGAGAATAGAGATGGCTACATATAAGCAGCCCTGCATACACTGCGGAACATTTATTGAACGCAGTAGCAGTTTTTGTCCGAAATGCGGCAGCAACAGTCCATTCGGCTACAGCTGTCCCTCCTGTGGTCAAAGCATAGAAAAAGAGCAAAAGCGGTGCTCAAGCTGCGGCAGGGATCTTTATGTGTCCTGCCCGCATTGCGGTGAACTGACTTTTGTACAGGAAAAATGTGAGGTCTGCGGCAAAAGCCTTATGAAAATATGCGGAAACAGAAGGTGCAAGGCAGAACAGTTCTTTGATTTGGTCAAATGTACTGCCTGCGGCAAAAGCCTTATACCGGAGACCGAAAAAAAGGGATTTTTCAATAGAAAAAAGCAGGATGATTGATTTGGAAGGAGACTAACAAAATGATGAAAGCATTTACAAGGAATTATGATGATAATTCCACCGAAGCCGGCTTTCAGTTTACATTTTATTGTGATATATGCGGCGATGGATACAAAAGCAGTTTTATAGAATCAGAAACATATGACAAAAAACAAAAGATACAGGGAGTAGCCAGAGGAGCAGGTATACTTGGAAGCCTTATGGGCGGGGTAGGATATAACACCGGATGGGCAGCAGAAAGAGCCGGAGACGTGATGGCTGAAAGATTTGAAGAAAGAAGCCCGGAATGGCGAAAAGAATACGAAAATGCATTCAACAGAGCGCAGAATGAGGCCCAGCAGCATTTTCACAGGTGTCATGCCTGCCAGAAATGGGTATGTGATGCCGATTGGAATGAAGATGAAGGAATGTGCGTAGAATGTGCGCCAAGAACAGAGATATATACCGCAAAAGCCAAAGCTGATGCCATCAAAAGGAATATAGATGAAAAGGCGGCTGAAGCTACCATATGGGACGGTGATCTGAAAAGCACCACTACTGTCTGCCCTTCCTGCGGGAAACCTGCCGGTAACGGCAAATTCTGCAACAACTGCGGTGCGTCACTTGAACTGAACAAATGCCCGTCTTGCGGGGCCGAAAACGCTCAGGGGGTAAGATTCTGTAATCAGTGCGGAGCCAAAATGGACGGACCAAAAGTCACAAAATGCCCGGGATGCGGCAAAGAGATGGAACCGGGAGCCAAGTTCTGTGGAGAATGCGGAACAAAAATTGAATAAGAATAATAGAGAACAGATAGAAACAGATAAACTATCACCATTTATTGAAAACCTTTTCGGCAAAGCCGGGAAGGTTTTTTATTTTAAGTAAAGTGCCATCGTCGAGAACTGCCTTGCCTGAAAAACTGCCGAACACCTGATGCTGATTTGAACATATGATGCCCAGATCCGTGCGGGAACTTCTGTCTATGACAGGAATAAAGTCCATCTCGAAACGGCCGTCATCGGAGGTGAAGCTCCAGGGAGAAAGAAAATCTTCTCCGCCCATTTTATGATCCGACTGTTTCATACCGGGTTTGTCGGGGATATTGAATTTGACCCGGGATATTTTGTGACCTTTATTTTTATAGATGATCATGTTTTCAGTGGCGGCACTTGTGTCGCCAAAGCCGTATCCGATATTGAAGCCGAAAGGGCTGCCCTCATGAAGACCTGATGCGCTTCCCCAGAACCAGGTATTTTTATAGGTCCAGACGCCCCTTCCCCAGTCCAGGACACCAAAAGAATCCGAAGGATCAAAGATATGATCCCGTCCGTCAAATTTCACTATGCCCGAAGCGGGCATACAGTTTATTTTTTCGTTATAGTAAAATGCAAGGTCGTCTTCGTTGAAAGGGGTTGCTATGACCATGGAATCCATATCGGGACATTTTAGGGTCAGATCTCCCTCTATGGGCTTTCCTTTATAAAAGTCATCCATATAAAAACTTAAATGCCTGATAGAACTCCTGTGTTCAAAACATATAAAATAATTTTTGCCTTTGGTTTTGACATTGCCTTCAAGGGTGGAGGAGGGCATTTTCTTTTTACCGAAAGTAAAAGGCTGCATTGGGCTTTTTGTGTGCTGCCAGGGTCTTAAAAAATCCAGAAGGGAGATGCTGTCAAGGCCCATATATGAGTTGTCTGCCACAGTTAGAGCTATGCCGTATTTTTCATTTCCTATATAGTAATAATCCCATTCCTTGATCCTTCTTCCGGAAGCCTTGATGTGGCTGCGGTTATATACCTGCAGATGACGTCTGGAATAGCCGGGAGCGGAAAGATGTCCTTCCGGTGTCAGCAGATTTTGTTTTTTTGTTATTTCTTTCTGACCGGTATTTTCATTTATAAAACTGTTTTTCATAAGACCTAATCCTGCATGCCTTCATATACTGTTTTGAGTATATGAACGATCAAAAGTAATAACTACAAAATAACAGGGATCGATTTTCTGAAGTTCATCCTGTACTTTTCCTTTGATTTCTTTCTCTTCTGTCTTGCACTCATGATCAAGCACCAGGTCAAAAATTATGTTTGTATGGGTAGGACCGGGAACTACGCGAAGATCATGCATACCTGTGACTCCGGGAAATGATTTTATTGTTTCTGTTATTACAGGTTCAACTTTTTTTACAGCAGGATCGTTTCTTTTGATTGGATCCATATGGGCCACGCAATGTATTCCGAGGGTTTCACCGATCTCCCGCTCTATATTATCCACCATATCATGGCTTTTCATTATATCCTCATCGGCATCGACCTCTATATGTATAGAAGCAAAGACTTTGCCGGGACCATAGTTATGGACCACAAGGTCGTGGATGCCGATAACTCCACCGGGAGCAGAAGCCATTTTTTCTATCTCACTTACCATGTCCTCATCGGGGGCTTCTCCCAGCAACGGACTTGAAGTCTCCTTTATTAGAGTTATACCGGACCAGATTATAAAAAGTGCAACAAGAGAACCCAGCCATCCGTCCAGTTGAAGACCTGTGAATTTCGTTATTATTACGCCGATAAGTACAGCACTTGTGGCGATAACGTCGTTTCTGCTGTCTGTTCCCGTGGCTATCAAAGTCATGGAATTGATTTTTTTGCCCACATACATATTGAAAAAAGTCTGCCAGACTTTGATCAATATGGCCAGAATCAGGACTGTTATAGTTATATAGTCAAAAGAAAGAATT
>ERZ795057.3410-NODE-3410-length-10882-cov-13.645793_pt1 | contig 10882 bp, 9 predicted proteins | sample MGYA00375141_ERZ795057 | MGnify/ENA primary metagenome ERZ795057 (study PRJEB30186, sample SAMN05720163) | activated sludge metagenome | isolation source: Anaerobic digester | place: Hong Kong | collected 2015-01-26 ... | reverse complement strand
AGGGTGTGGACGTGCCCGCCCTCGACGCGGTCATGTTCCTCTCGCCGCGCAAGTCGGTCGTCGACATCGTGCAGTCCGTCGGCCGAGTCATGCGCAAGGCGCCGGGGAAGCAGTACGGCTACATCATCCTGCCGGTCGGGATTCCCGCCGGGATGACTCCCGAGCAAGCGTTGCGGGACAACAAGCGGTATGCCGCGGTGTGGGAAGTCCTGCAGGCTCTCCGCGCGCACGACGAACGCTTCAACGCGATGGTCAACCGGATCGAGCTGGTCAAGCAGCGCGACGACAAGATCAACGTCATCGGCGTCCCCGGGCCAGATGGTCGTGGCGACAACGGCGGCGACTCCACCGGCACCCAGGGCGCCCTCGGGCTGACCTTCCTCGACGAGTGGCGTGAGGCGATCTACGCGAAGGTCGTCGCCAAGGTCGGCTCCCGGCGCTATTGGGAGGACTGGGCCAAGGACATCGCCGACATCGCCCAGCGCCACATCACCCGCATCACCGCGCTCCTCGATGGTGGCAACACCACGGTCACTGCAGAGTTTGACCGCTTCCTCACCGGCCTACGCGGCAACCTCAACGACGGCATCACACGCGGCGATGCCATCGACATGCTGGCCCAGCACCTCATCACCCGACCCGTGTTCGAGGCCCTCTTCGGCGGCTACGACTTCGCCGCGCACAACCCCGTCGCCCAGACCATGGAGCGGATGCTGGTCGCGCTCGACGAGCACAACCTCGACGACGAGAACCACTCTCTCGAGAAGTTCTACGACTCGGTCCGCATGCGGGTGCAAGGCGTCGACACGGCCGAGGGCCGGCAGAAGCTCATCGTCCAGCTCTACGACACCTTCTTCGCCACCGCGTTTAAGAAGACCGTCGACAAGCTCGGCATCGTCTACACCCCGGTCGAGATTGTCGACTTCATCCTCCGCTCGGCTGACGACGTCCTGCGCGAGCACTTCGGCCAAGGGCTGACCGACGAAGGGGTGCACATCCTCGACGGCTTCGTCGGCACGGGCACCTTCATCACCCGGCTGCTGCAACTCGGGCTCATCGAGCCGAAGGATCTCGCCCGCAAGTACGCGCACGAGTTGCACGCCAACGAGATCCTGCTTCTCGCCTACTACATCGCCGCGGTGAACATCGAGACGACCTACCAGGACCTGCGCGGTGAGCTCGGCGATCCTGGCGACTACGAGCCCTTCCCTGGTCTGATCCTCACCGACACCTTCCAGTCGTGGGAGGAGGACGACACCCTCGACACGACTGTCTTCGTCCAGAACAATGCCCGCCTGGAGCGGCTCAAGGCCCTCGACATCCAAGTCATCGTCGGCAACCCACCGTGGTCGGTTGGTCAGTCGTCAGCCAACGATGGCAACGCCAACGAGGCCTACCCCACGCTCGACTCCGCGATTCGCGACACGTACGCCGCGAGGTCAACAGCGACCCTAAAGAACAGCCTGTACGACTCCTACATTCGCGCGATCAGATGGGCGTCGCTGCGAATCGCGAAGCGTGGCGTCATCGCATTTGTCACCAATGGGGGTTGGCTCGACTCCAACACGGCCGACGGGATGCGCCTTACGTTGGCCGACGAGTTCAGCGATATCTACGTGTTCAACCTGCGGGGAAATCGTCGTCAGGGAGGAGCCGAAGGTCGCCCGATCTGGGAGGCGTTTGCGCGCAATCGCGGGGGCTCTATTGCGACGGTCGGCATTCTGGTGCTGGTGCGGCGACCAGAGCACGTGGGCACAGCAACTATCCACTACCGTCAAGTGGGCGACTCCACGACCGCGCTAGAAAAGGTTAGGGAAGTGGTTGATGCCACAAGTGTTGTAAGGATGGATCCGAGTCCGATCATCCCGAACAGGGTCGGCGACTGGCTGAGCCAGCGACGTGACGACTTCGGCAGTTTCCATGCCATCGGCGGCAAGACCCAGCCTTCGATCTTCGGCGTCGTGTCCGGAGGCTTGAAATCCAATCGGGATCCGTGGGTGTACAACTTCAGCACCGCCAAAGTCATCTCGAATGTCTCCTCAATGGTCGAGTTCTACAACGGCGAGGTAGCCCGGATCGCGGGGGACGACTCGTCACTGAACCTTGACCCGACGCGCTTCAGTTGGGACCGAGCGGATCGCTCCAACCTCTTGAGGGCGCGCAAATACGTTGTGCGAAGCGAGTCATTTCGCAAAGGGAGCTACAGGCCGTTCACGCATGCGGCTGTCTGCTTTGACCGGACCTTGAATAACACCATCTACCGGCTCGAGGAGTTGTTCCCTGTTCCTGGTCTCCGCAACTGGGGTTTCACCCTGACAGGACCTTCTTCTCATTATGCCTTCTGCCTCTTGACGGCCGACTCTTTGCCCGACCTGCATCATCTCGACACGGGACAGTTCTTCGCGCGGTGGCGGTACGAGAAGGTGCAGGCCGAGGAGGGGATGCTCAGTCTCGACACGGCATATGACGATGACGCCGAGGTGATCGACGGCTACCGGCGGATCGACAACATCACTGACCACGCGTTGACCACCTTCCGCGCGGCCTACGGCGACCGCATCACGAAGGACGACATCTTCTTCTACGTCTACGGGCTGCTCCACTCCCCCGACTACCGCGAGACCTACGCCGCCGACCTCAAGAAGATGCTCCCCCGCATCCCACTCGTGACGGACCCGTGGCCCTACGTCGAGGCCGGTCGCCGACTCTCCGAGCTGCACCTCGGCTACGAATCGGTCGATGTCTATCCCCTTGTGGGACTGGACGATCCGGCGCCGACCGGCGACGCGGCATACGACCACTTCCGCGTCGAAAAGATGACCTTCGCCAAGGTCCGCGACCCCGAGACCAAGAAGCTCGTGGCCGACCGCTCGACGGTCGTCTACAACTCGCGGATCACGCTGAGCGGAATCCCTGAGGAGGCGTACCGCTACCAGCTCGGCAGTCGCTCGGCCATCGAGTGGATCATCGACCGGTACCAGGTCAAGGTCGACGGCGGTCCCAAGGGCTCCGGGATCGTCAACGACCCCAACGACTGGTCCCGCGAGGTCGGCGACCCGCGCTACATCATCGACCTGCTCGCCCGCATCGTCACGGTCAGCCTCGAGACGCTGAAGATCGTCGACGCACTCCCGCCACTCGATATCCGATCGGAGACAACATGAGCGCCGCATGGGTCGTCAGGGCAGGTCGGTACGGAGAGCGCGACGACTGGGCCTGGGAGACGGGGCACTCTGGCGGCGGGTGGATGGAAGTCCCGGATCTTTCACCGTTCACGACTCGGGCAGAGATCGAAGAGGTCATCGCCGAGACGTTCGGAACGGACTCTGCCGGCAAGGTTGCCGGCTACACGGGCCAGATGTGGGCACTCAGACACCGCATTCAGCCCGGTGACCTCCTCGTCCTCCCCATGAAGACGACTCGAGAGATCGCGCTGGGTCGAGTGACCGGCGGCTACCAGTACCTTTCGGATCAGGAGGATCCCAACTGTCGCCATGTCGTCGCGGTCGACTGGCAGAACCGCGTCCCCCGAGCGGTAGTCAAGCAGGACCTGCTCTACACGCTGGGGAGTGCCATCTCAATCTTCTCCCCCAGTCGCAACAACGCTGTCGCCCGGCTCGAGCACCTGCTGGTTCACGGCGAGGACCCGGGTGCGCTGGGAGCAGGGACTGCACCTTCGACTCCGACTCAGCACCCCGAGGACGTCGTCGACGACCCGGAGTCCAAGCCGAACGTGGCCGAGGTCGCGGCCGACCAGATCACCACTCGGATCGGGGAGGAGTTCTCCGGTCATGGTTTCGCCCACCTGGTGGCCGAGTTGCTCCGGGCCGAGGGCTTCGAAGTGGATGAGGCTCCGCCCGGGGCCGATGGTGGGATCGACATCACCGCGGGTCGAGGATTGCTCGGGCTTGAATCGCCGAAGGTGATCGTGCAGGTCAAGACCGGGCAGATCGGCTCCGAGGTCGTTGCTCAGCTCAACGGCCTCGTGAGCACGCATGGAGCCGACTACGGCCTCTTGGCCACCTGGACAGGCCTGAGCAAGCCGGCGAGGGACGCGGTGAAGCACCAGAGGTTCCGCGTGAAAGTTTGGGACTCGACGGACGTCATTGATGCTCTGCAGCGGAACTACGAGCGTCTGCCGGAGGACATCCGCGCGAGGGTCCCACTCCAGCGGGTGTGGATGCTCCGCGACGAGAGCTGATCACCCGATCTGGATGTCCCGCTCGTGGCCTATCACGATCTCGATTGGGGCGTGATCACTGGCGTCGTGGCACTCGACGGGCTCTCGCAGGACTCGCCACGAGGTGACCAGCGATTCCGTCTTGGCGTCTGCAAACACGTGGTCGAGCTGGAAGGGACGTCGTCCCTCGCGGAAGAAGGTCTGCACCTCATCTGCCCAGTGGCGAGGCCTCGTGTCGACGTAGCCCTGGTCGGCGAGATTGGAGAAGAGCCGAGCGTTCTCCTGAGAGCGAGGAGAGTCGAACAGCAGTGCGCTATTGAGGTCCCCTCCGCACAGGAAAGGCGACCCCGACAGAATGGGTCGCAACTCGTGCGCGGCAGCCTCGACCTCCCAGATCTCGGTCTCGCTGCAGCGAGGGATGCCGTCAGTTGACGGCATCGCGTCATACCAAGGGTGGTACTTCCTCCCGATCTCGTAGATGCCCATTGCGTCCGAGTGAATGCTGACCAACCAAGGCAGTGTTGAGTCCACCGGCTCGGCGACCGCGACAGCGCCGCCAATCCGTTGGAGCCAGGGCTGGTCGGCACTGGGAGTCCAGGCTCGATACCCACCCTCGCGCACGAGAACGGCACACCCGTGCTTCTTGTACTTGCCCTTGAAGATGACGGAACCCCAGCTCGACAGGTGCTCCTCGTGGGGGACGACCTCCTGAACAAGCGCGACGTCTGCATCCTGCTCGTTGAGCCACCGCCACGCCCGTTCGTGGCGTTCACGGTTATAGCCGTAAGCAGCGGCCATGTTCCAGCAGATGAGCTTCACGTCGTCAGGGTACGAGAGTCTCGAATGCTTGCGACGGTCAGTGATCCGCCAAGCTGGGACCGTCGCTTTCGGATGACGAAGGAGGACTTGCCATGACACTCAAGACCCGTCGTCAGTTCGAAACCCTCGCCCGTGCCGCCGAGCGCACCGGACTCAGCACGAGGACCCTGCGCCGTCGCATCGCCGCCGGAGACCTCGTCGCCTACCGGAACGGTCCGCGCGTCATCCGTCTCGACCCGGATGACGTCGACCGGCTGATGATCCGCATACCCACGGCTGGATGATGCGCTTACGGCACGGTGTGTGATGTTCGCGTCCGGCCAGCCATGTCACTGCGAGTTGGGATAGTTCACTCATGCGCGTGGGGATCTACATCGATGGCTACAACCTCTATTACGGCGGCCGAGGCATCTGCGGCCGCGGTGTCGCCGGATGGCGGTGGCTCGACCTGCGCGCAATGCTGGAGGCCGTCATCGCCGCGCAGTCGCCATGGTCGGCAGTGGTCGGCAGTCGTGTGGTGTTCTGCACAGCGAGGATCCGCGGTCGTGACAACGTCAGCAGCCAACGCGACCAGGACACTTATCTGAGAGCGTTGGTCCAACACGGTGCCGTGGACGTGATCGAGTACGGGAACTACGTGGCACGGACAGCCACGGCCCCGCTGGCCACAGCCGACCGCCGCGGCCGACCCGTCCTCACGGAGGCGAACTGGCCCCTCATGGTTCGAGACGCCCAAGGGTCCGACGTTGCCCATGCGACCTTCATGGCCTCTGTCGCGCGGCGTGAAGAGAAGGGCAGCGACGTCAACGTCGCAAGCCACATGCTCGTCGACGTCCTGGGCGGCGCCGTGGACGCTGCCGTCGTCGTGAGCAATGACAGTGACCTGAAGATGCCTGTTGACGTTGTCCGACAGCACGTGCCGCTCGGACTGATCAACCCGACCAAGGGCTATCCCGCGGGGGCTCTGAACGCTGACTCCACGACCGGGGTCGGCGGCCACTGGTGGTACCAACTCACGGCCGCAGACTTCACGAGACATCAGATGCCTACCATCGTCGGTCGGCTCAGCAGACCTGTCGGCTGGTAACACGAAAAAACCCGGCCCCTGAGGGGCCGGGCGGTATGGGGTAACTGTACACCCCCCGCGCGCGCCGCCGGCGGCCGCTTGCCCCTACGATCGGTGGCGAAGACCCCGGAACGATCCCTGGCGGAAGCCACATCGCCGGGGTTTCGTCACTCGTGGGCGCTAGGCTCACAGTGGCACGCCACGCGTAGCGCCCGAAGGGCTGTGAGCCTAGCGCCCACGACCTTCACGCTGCTTCGCCCACTTCTTGGCAGCCTTGGACATCCGGGCCGCGATCTCGGCGTCCCTCCCCCGCGCAACGTGTTGATAGCGCAACGCCATCTGCGGAGTGGAGTGCCCGATCCTCGCCATGAGTTCGGCAAGAGTCGCGCCCGACTGTGCCGCGAGAACGGCTCCGGTATGCCGCAGGTCGTGCACGCGCAGGTCGGGGCGGCCAGCGGCCAACCGGGCCTTCAACCAGTGTCGTCGCAGCGTGTTCGTGTGCACCTGCACATCGGGATCTTTGACGGACGGGAAGAGCAGCGCTTCGCGACCGAGCGCGACATGCTCCTTGAGATGCTGCTCGAGGATCGGCAACAGGTGTGGAGGCACCGCGATGTCCCGGACCCCCGCGATGTTCTTCGGTTTGCCGACGGTGACCTCCTTGCCGATGCGGACGACTCCGCGCTTGACGTGGATGGTCTTGGCCTTGAGATCAACGTCCTTGCGACGAAGTTCCGAGACCTCACCGAACCTGAGGCCACACCACGCGCCGATGAGCACCAGGGCGCGATACGGCGCAGGGATCTTTTCCAGCAGCACCTCGAGCTCGGCAAGGGTGGCCGGCTCGATCGACCGGACGCGCTTGGCCGAACCAGCGCCGCGCACTCGACAGGGGTTCGAGGCGAGGATCTCGTCGGTGACCGCTGTCGACAGAATCGAGCGCAACAGGCTGTAGGTGTGCGCCCGCTGGGTCGGTCGGCTCGAATCCAAGCCGCTGTGCCAGGTCCTCACCACTTGCGGGGTGATATCCCTAAGGGACACCTCCGCGAAGGCGGGCAGGATGAACCGATCCAGGAGTCGCCGATACAGCGCCCTGGTCCGCGGCTTGAGCTCCCTCTGCTCGAGCCACGCCTCGGCATACGGCCCGAACATCTCCGTCGACCGCACGACCTTCGCCCGACGCGACTTGCTCGGCGACCACTCGTCGTTCTGCATGAGTCGCCGCTCGGCCGCGAGCCAGGCCTCGGCATCGACTTTGGCCTCGAACGTCGACGGAGCTCGATGGAAGGCCTGGTCGGGCCCCATGTAGTAGGCCTGCCAGCGACCGTTGGCCCGCTTGCGGATGGTCCCGAAGTCCCGCTTGGCCCTCGTCATCGCGTGCCACCGGCGGACACAAGAGGACATAATTGGGGCATAACTAGGGACATTTCGTGTCCGCTTGTGCCCTGTCCTCTCACGCGTTAGATTTTACGTCACCGCAGGTCAGATGCCTACGGTGCAGGTCGAAGCACTAGAGCCAAATGAGCGCGTGAACAGTTCAAATCCTGTCACCCCGACCAGTTGGCTCTAGGGCTCTGACCTGCGGAAACGCGGTCAGGGCCCTTCTGCTTGGCTCCCGGCCGGCAGGACGAGGCGGAAGGTGACGCCGCCCTGGGGAGGCGACAGCGCGGCATACCGCCCGCCGTGCGCGGTGACGATGCCCGCGACGATGGCCAGCCCGAGGCCGGTGCCGCCGCCGGCCCGCCCTTGCGAGACCCGCGCGAACCGGTCCCAGACCCGCGCCAGCTCCTCCGGCGGGATGCCGGGGCCGTCGTCGCTCACCTCGACCACCACCTCGCCTCCGATGGCGTATGCCGTGAGCCGCACCGCGGCGGTGACCGGGGTGTGCCGCAGGGCATTCGTGCCGAGCGCCATGACGGCCTGGGTGAGCCGTTCCTCGTCGGCGACGAGGCGCACACCGGGCGCGGTCTCGACGGTCACCCGCCGCTCGGGTTGGGCCACCTGCAGGTCGGAGGCGACGTCGTCGAGCATGCGGCGCACGTCGACGGGCCCGAGGTGGAGGGTGGCCCGGTCGAGGGAGGTGAGGGTGAGCAGGTCCTCGACGAGCCGGTGCATCCTGGTCGCCTCGGCGCGAATCCGTCGCAGCGCATCGGCGGTGTCGGGGTCCTCGACCCGGCCGGCGTGGAGCTCGGCATAGCCACGCAGGGTGGTCAGTGGGGTGCGCAGCTCGTGCGAGGCGTCCGCGACGAACTGGCGCATCCGGTCCTCGGAGTCATGCGTCGCGTCGAGCATGGCGTTGAGCGCGTCGCCGAGGTGGGCAGCCTCGCTGCCCTCGGGTGCGTCGGGGATGCGCCGGTCCCGCTCCCCCGCCGTGATCGCGTCCGCCGCATGCGTCATCTCCCGGATCGGCGCCAGCCCGAGGCGACGCACCCATACGACGATGGCGCCGACCACGAGGAGCACCGCCGCGCCCGCGAGCGCCAGGGTCAGGGCGAGCCGCCCCATCGCGGCATCGGCCCGCTGGGTCGGGACCGCGACGACGAGCAGGGTCCCGCCCTTGAGGGGGCCCGTCGCCACCCGCACCCGCGGCGCGTCCCCGGCCGTCGTCGAGCGCCCGACGGGCACCCGAAGGACCTCGCCCGGGGCGACCCGCGGCAGCAGGCCCGGGTCGCTGGCCGGTGCGAGCACGGTCGTCACCGCGCCGGTGGGTGCCACGGTGCCGATCCACACCTCGCTGAGCACCCCTCCGCGCGCGCCGGCCGCCGCCCGCTCCGCGAGGGACAGCGTCGCCTGCGGTCGCGCGACGAGGGCGGCGACCTGGGCGTCGAGCTGGCGCGTGACATACCGGCGCTGGCTGAGCAGGACCAGGCCGCCCGCGACGACGAGGGTGACGAGCAGGGCCGCGACCGCGACGGCGAGCCGCCGCTGGAGGGTCATGGCGTCGGCTCGCGCAGGGCGTAGCCCACGCCGCGCACGGTGTGGATGAGCGCCGGCCCTCCGGGAGAGGCGGCCTCGAGCTTCTTGCGCAGGGTGCTGACGAAGGACTCGACGATCGCCGACTCGCCCGCGAAGTCGTAGTGCCACACCCGGTCGAGCAGCTGCGCCCGCGTCACGACCCGGCCCGCGTTGCCGAGCAGGCAGCGCAGCAGGGTGAACTCGGTGGCCGTCAGGTGCACCTCGGTCGCGCCGCGCCACACCTGGTGGGCGTCCTCGTCGAGGACGAGGTCGGCGACGGCCAGCCGGTGCGACTCCTGCCGGGCCGCGCCGCGACGGGCCAACGCGAGCTGCACCCGGGCCGTCACCTCCTCCAGGGCGAACGGCTTGACGATGTAGTCGTCGCCCCCGCTCGTCAGCCCGCGCACCCGGTCGGCCGTCTCCGAGCGCGCGCTGAGGAAGAGCACCGGCGCGTCAATCCCCCTGCCCCGCAACCGCTTCAGCGTCTCGAAGCCGTCGAGGTCGGGCAGCATCACATCGAGCACCACCGCATCGGGCGGGTATGCCGCGGCGTCGGCGAGCGCCTCCACGGCAGTTCCGGCGATGCGCACCTCAAGGCCGGCCAGGCGAAGGGCCGAGGCGACCAGGTAGGAGATGTTCTCCTCGTCGTCGACGACGAGGACGCGGGCCGCGCTGGGAAGGGCGGCGGGCGGCATACGCCCCACTCTGGCACGGCGGCACGAGGGAAGGCTCGGGGTTTGCTGGAGAGTTCCTGTGGGTCGGAGAGGCCATCTGCAGAAGATCGCCAGCCGTCCTTGGACCCCTCGCGAGGTGGCTACCGGAGAGTCGGTGCTGTCCATCCCGGGCCCAGCGAAGGGCCCGGCACCCACTGAATGAAAGGCCACCCCCATGTCCGCTCGTTCCGCCCTCGCCGCCGGCGCCCTCGTCGCCGTCTCCTTCACCGGGCTCGCCATCGCCGTCGGCGGCTCCGCCAACGCGGCCACGCCCCATACTTCCTCCGCCGTCGGCGTCGTCTCCGCGGCTGCCACGACGACGACCGACACGGCCGCGCCGAAGCTCGGCTGGCGCTGGTGGGCCGGGCTGAGCAGCGACCAGCAGCAGTGCCTGGCCAAGGCCGGCCTGACCCGCCCGGCCTTCCCGCTCACCGATGCCGAGAAGGCTGCGGTGCAGGCCGCTGTCCGCGACGCCGCCCAGGGCTGCGGCATCACCCTGCCCACGGGTGAGCGCGCGGCAGCGCTCAGGACGTGGTGGGAGGGACTGACCGACGACCAGCGCACCTGCCTCAAGGACGCCGACGTGACCCGCCCACTCGGCCCGCTGACGGCCGCTGAGCGCAAGGCCGTGCGCGAGAAGGTGACCGCCGCAGCCACGTCCTGCCACGTCACCCTGCCGACGCTGCCGAAGACCGGCGCCAAGGCCTCCGGGGGCAGCGGCTCCTGACCGTGGCGACAACGCCGGGCGGCGGGCCCCAAGGCGGGCCCGCCGCGTGTCACGATGCACCCCGTGGACCCCTCCCTGCGCGGGCGCCTCGAGCGACGGATCGGCCTGCTCCGGGACCGCTACGCCGGCGCGATGTGGCAGCGCGTCATGCACCGCGACCTCGCCGCCCACTCGCTCGCGCTCGCCGCCCAGCAGGTGCTGAGCAACCGCTCGAGACTGATGACGACGAAATCGTCTTCCAGCCCGAACAGCACTGACGTACTGTCGATCATGCTCGTGGCCTCGTTGCTGCTGACGGAGTAGAGACCAACAGCATGACTGGGGCCACGAGCCCCCTCAGGTCAGGGCACCCCGCTCAAAGTCGAAGAGCCCCCAAACTGGCTCATCACAATCCAGGGTGTAGGCGGGACCTTGATCCAAGG
>ERZ795057.3408-NODE-3408-length-10888-cov-3.910828_pt1 | contig 10888 bp, 11 predicted proteins | sample MGYA00375141_ERZ795057 | MGnify/ENA primary metagenome ERZ795057 (study PRJEB30186, sample SAMN05720163) | activated sludge metagenome | isolation source: Anaerobic digester | place: Hong Kong | collected 2015-01-26 ... | reverse complement strand
GCGAGATCTCCTCCTGAACGCCACCGTCGGAAATGAAAGCGTAGGTTTTATGAGCCATCCATTCACCAAAACGTTCAACCAGGAACCGCTCAGCGATTGCAGCCCCAACAGCCATAGTATGGCCCTGTCCCAGTGGTCCGGAGGTGTTCTCAACCCCCCTGGAAGGATCAACTTCCGGATGCCCCGGAGTCGGACTTCCCCACTGTCTGAAATTCGACAGTTCTTCCATGGTATAGGCACCTGTCAGCGACAGAACAGCATAAAGCATGGGAGACATATGTCCGGGATCAAGGAAAAACCGGTCGCGGAACGGCCAGGTCATATCATCCGGATCGAATTGCAGAAATTTGGAGTAAAGTACTTCTACAAAATCAGCACCACCCATTGCACCGCCAGGATGACCGGATTTTGCCTTCTCAACCATGGCTGCTGCCAGGATACGGATATTGTCCGCCGCCAGTTTATGAAATTCTTTGCTCATGTTCTTTGTTTTTCGGAATTTTAGTTAAAAGTGTAAAAATAACAATTATTCCCTAACCTTCAGCCATCCTCGGGAATCAATTTCAGCCAGGAAAGGGCGAAAGAGTATCATTACGGAACTTTTGGGAAAATAATAATTTTTCATTGTATTTCATGCAACTTCGGATAACTTGCCTTGTCCTTTAGGTTGAAATTCTCTTTGAGTTGACGACAAAATACGAAGATATACATCGAGATGTAATCGAATTGTGCATGCAGGGTGATGCCGGTGCACAGTACAGGTTATATGCACTGTATTCCAGGGCCATGTTTAATATATGTTTTCGTATGACAGGCAGCCAGGAGGATGCGGAGGACTTATTGCAAGATGCATTTGTAAGTGCTTTTGGAAGATTGTCTGGTTTCAGGTTTGAATCATCCTTTGGTGCCTGGTTGAAAAAAATTGTAGTCAATACCTGTATCAACCATTTAAAGAAGAAAAGAGTTGATCTGGTATTACAGGAGGAAATGTCTGACGGGAATCCGGAGGTGGATGAAGTTGATTATGGAGATATTGAGATGAAAGCAGAACAGGTTCGCCAGGCAGTGGAAAAATTGCCTGATGGATACAGAATTATCTTCTCATTGTACCTGCTGGAAGGCTATGATCACAAAGAGATATCTGAAATACTGGGTATCTCTGAATCTACTTCCAAAAGTCAGTTCCTGAGGGCAAAGCAAAAGATTAAGGAAATACTGGAAAGTCATGAAAGATAGATTGGAAGAATTTGTAGTACAGCACAGGGCTGATTTTGATGCCAGGGAACCTGATCCTTCCCTGTGGCTTAAGATCAGTGCGAATACTACTGTTGTTAAAACGCGAAGGTCACTGGTCTGGTTGCGATATGCGGCTGCTGTTGCAGTCCTGTTTGCAGGTTTTTCTGCAGGGCTGTATTATCTGGCCGGGAATAATACCAACCGCCTGGCTAATCCTGTTTACCAGGAGGTTGTGGAGACTGAAGCCTATTATACCGGTATTATCAGTGAAAGGTACCAGGAGCTTCAGCCCTACCTGGTGGATAATCCCCAGCTAAAAAACGACCTGGATTTTGATATGAAAGAACTTGATGAGATCTACTCCGGCCTGAAAAAAGACCTGTCGGATAACGTGGCCAATCCGGAGGTGATCGAAGCAATGATTCAGCAATATCGTATGAAGGTTGAAATCCTGGAACAGTTACTGTACCAGCTTAAAGAAAAGGAGAATTACAATTATGAAAACGAAAAAAAGGTTTCCCTTTAATCCCGGGCTACTGTTGTTTGCCTTCCTGGTTATCCATGGATCACTGGCTTCAGCACAGCATGTTAGCGATTCAAGGTCCAAAAAGGAGACTTTCGGTGTAACTCCTGAATCGACCCTGGAGATAGAGAATAAATATGGAACAATTCTCATCGTACCATGGGATAAGGACTCGGTTCAGATTACAGCTGATATCTACCTTGAAGCTAAAAGTTATTCCAAACTTAAAAGTTTGAAGAATGATGTCAGAATTTCCTTCTCCTCTTCCAGGAATTATATAATCGCACGCACCATTATTGGCGATGAAGGATCACGGGTGGTGTCGGAACTTCGCGCACTGTCAAATACACTGGGAACCGGTTCAGTGGTGGAGATAAACTATACGGTTTTCATGCCGCAGTATATGAACCTGGTACTTTCGAATAAGTACGGTGATATTTATATAGATGATATCAATGGAGATGTGGATATATCCTTGTCCAATGGAGTATTAAAAGCGAACAGCCTGACCGGGAATAATTCCGTTGAGCTTATATTTTCAAAGGGAGCGATCAGGAATCTGGGTAATACATCACTAACACTGTCATATGCAGATCTGGAACTGAGCCATGTAAGTCAGTTGGATCTTGTCGGAAAGTCCTCCGAGCTCCGGATTGATACGGTGGGCGTAATGAAGATCGATTCAAGGAGAGACGGAATCAGCCTGGGTGAAGTGGAATACCTTTATGGAGTCAGTAGTTTCTCCGATATAAAAATTTCAACTTTTATCCGGGAAGCTGATTGTAATCTGAAATATGGCTCATTCAGGATTGATAATGTCAGACAGGAATTCAGCCGTATAAACCTGGATTCTGATTTCACGGATATACTCCTGTATTTCAAAGATAACAGTGCCTATCTTGTTGATATTCTTTATAATGAAAAGGCAATTGTAAATCTTCCAGGCGGGAATTCAGGACTGGAGACCAGGAAGACTGGGGAGGAATTTTATTCTGTAGAAGGATACGTGGGCAATAATAAGACAGATAAGAGACTCAGCATTAAAGCTGATCATAAATGCTATATTACGATTTCCAACAGATAACTATCATGAAATATATCTACCTGATTATATTGTTTTGTTTGCCGGTTAGTGTCTTTTCGCAGTTTTATCCGCTGGAGGCAGGACTCGTGGGAGGACCTTCAACGGGCATGAATTTCAGAGCCTACCTGGAGGAAGATATCTCTTATGAAGCATTGTTGTCCTTTCGATACCGGGGAGCCCAGCTTCATTTATTCAGACAACAACATAGTGAACTTGAAATGTTCGAAAACGGGAACCTCTACCTGGTTTATGGATACGGTGCTCACCTGGGGATATATAATACGGATCATTACAGGATCTTCTTCCAGGAAATTAACTTCGGTTACAATATTATTACACCCGTGGCCGGACTGGATGGATTTGCCGGTGTGGAATACAGGTTTATGGAACAGCCTTTCAGTATAGGTCTGAACTTCAAGCCCTATATGGAATTGTCACTGCGCCAGGTATTTGCTGTAAATATCTGGGATGTGGGGATAACGGTGAAATACCGCTTCAAATCTCCCACGGGATTTTATCAATAGAATTAAATAGCATGGTTATGAAAAAGACTGCTCATATTATAATCCTGGTGCTTGTTGTGAATACCATTCAAGCCCAGGACAGGATGGTGAAAGAGAATAATTATCGAGACAGGAATGAAATACATACCTTATTCGGCCCTTATTCCGGTGGAGGAGGGTACGGAGCCGTGACCCTGGGATTCTCGGAAATTGACGGGCGCAATGGGATTGTCATGGGAGGAAGAGGAGAATGGATTATTGGCCATGGTTTGGGACTGGGAGTTGGGGGATATGGATTTTTGAATGAGCCTGAACTGAATGGTATGGACAACCTGTATTATAACCTGGCCGGCGGATATGGTGGTTTGATCATTGAACCCATCCTGTTTGGCCGTTGGCCTGTGCATATTGCTTTCCCCGTCTTACTGGGTGCCGGGGGGATTGCCCTCTCATCCTTCAGCGAGGATTTCTTTATGCAGTTTGAGTCCTACGAAGCAAACTTTGAAGAAGGTTCAGCCTTCCTTATAGCTGAGCCCGGAGTGGAACTCGAATTCAACCTGGTAAGGTGGATGCGTTTGTCTCTGTATGGCACCTATCGGTACACCACCAGTATAATTTCAACCGGAACCATTCACGAAAATGCCCTGGAAGGCTGGAGTTCCGGAATAACACTGAAGATCGGATCGTTTTAGAAGGGTGTGGCCCCAATCCGGACGCTTTCACCCTTCAGGGAAAGGTCCCGGATTGGGGCCACATTCAACATTCAATATTCAATATTCAATATTCTACATTCTACATTCTACCTCCCCGCCTTCTCCAGCCCTGCCTTCATCCATGCCAGGTAACTTGCAACATTCAGGTCGGTGCCTTTGGGCTCATGGACCACTTTCCCATCGCTGTTCATGATCACGTACAGAGGTGAAGTATTTGTTTTGAACATGGATATTTCATAATCCACGTTCTGTTGTCCAATGGTTTTTTTAACCTTACCATCCAGGTCAGAAGTGTACCATTCAGATTCCGGTAGTTTAATATTCACATCAGTATAGAGTGATATCATTACGAAATCATTTCGTAGCATTGCCTGTACCTGTGGATCTGACCATACCGCAGCCTCCATTTTTTTGCAATTGGAACAGAATCTTCCTGTAAAGTCCAGGAAAACAGGCTTACCTGTACTTGCAGCGCAAGCCAGTCCTTCTTCCAGGTCATAAAAAGCATTGATTCCATATGGAGTATGAAACTCATCGGTAAATTTTTCAGGCATGCATTCTTCGCTGTTAATAACAGGAGTCAGCATTGTAGTACCAAGCGGCCGGGTCAGGTCAATCCAGCTTTCGGACTTGGGAGGTATAAGTGCTGAAACCATTTTTAGCGGTGCACCAAACAATCCCATGAACATGAATATTGCGAAAGCAAAGGATATAATTGCCAGGAATAACCTGGGAACTTTTATATAGGGAAGGTCACTATCGTGTGAGAATTTTAATTTTCCAAGCAGGTACATTCCCATCAGGAAGAAGAGAATGGTCCAAACAACCAGCACTAATTCGCGAGAAATAATTTTATGTCCCGGATCAAGTGGTTGTAAAAATTTCATACTGAATGCAAGTACGATGAATCCAAGTACAACCTTGATTGCATTCAGCCATCCGCCGGATTTCGGCAATCCTTTCAGCAAGGATGGGAAAATGGCAAATATGGTAAATGGAATAGCAAATGCCAGTCCGAAGCCAAACATTCCAAGTATGGGTTTCAGTGCCAGTCCACCTGCTGCCTCGACCAGCAAGGCTCCGACGATTGGACCTGTGCAGGAAAAAGAAACAAGTACGGTTGTAAGGGCCATAAAGAATGCGCCTGCAATTCCACCTTTATCTGCTCCCTGATCGGCTTTATTTACCCAATTTGAAGGTAGCACGAGCTCGAACATACCCAGGAAACTGAATGCAAAAACTACAAATAATAAGAAAAAGATAAGGTTTGGTATCCAGTGTGTACTGAGTGCATTGGCAGCATCCGGCCCCAGATTTGTAAGGCTGACAATTACACCAAGTAAGGTATATATGGCTATGATTGAAATACCAAAAACAGAGCCTTTGGAGACACTCCGGGCCTTGTTTTCACTTCCCCGCATAAAGAAACTTACTGTCATAGGGATCATAGGGAATACGCAGGGTGTTAGAAGAGCCAGGAGCCCTGCCCCAAATGCCAGCCAGAAAAAGCGCCAGACAGATTTTTCTTCTTCTACAGGGGAGCTAAAGTCCACCACATTAGTTGTATCTGCCTGGGAAAGCATGGCTTCCTCAATCTCAAATACCGGTCGCTCAGCTGTTTCATCTTCAACCTTCGCTGCTGTCTCTGAATCCTTTACCGGTTCAGCTGGCTGCACAGTTGCAGCTACTTTCTCTCCTGAAAGTGTAAAAGAAAAATCTGCATAAGCAGGGGGAAGGCAGTTAGCATCATCGCAAACCTGGTACTCCACGGCCCCGGCAATGGTAACGTTTGTTGCATGTATTTTTACTTTTTGCCTGAATTCAGCCACCCGTTCAATGGTCCCTATCTCCATCTGGAATCCCTCATCAAATTTCTTCTTAGGTTTGGTGATTTCAATAATGTCTTCAACCAGTTCATATTCATCGGTAACCTCGTAGCTGGCATTGGTCGCAATAGGTCCTCCTTCGGGGATGTATGCAGAATAGAGATGCCATGGAGGCATAATTGTTGCTTTGAACACCAGTTCATAATCATTAGGGCCCGTCTTTTCGGATGAAAACTTCCAGGTTACGGGATCAACCGGCTGAGCCAGCGATGCCATTGATAGAATAATTCCTAATAATATAAGTGCAGTTTTCTTCATCATTTTCAACAAGTAAGTTTTACTAAGTAATAACGGTCAAAATAATGAAATGTTTGGGATAGCAACTGTGACTTGTGTCACATTCCAGGTCCGATAGCAGTTTCTTAACGGGTTCTGCGCAGCAGTTCTTCCCCGTTTGTATCGAGGACGACGAATTCAAGGTAAGTACAAGAATCCAATGCTTCCACTTTGATTTTGCATTTAAGGTCCTTGCTCCATTTCTTGATAATTGAACGGAATCCCTGTTTCAGGTATGCAGCGAAGAATGGATGTACCTGCAAGATCACGTGATCTTTCCTGTTTGTTTCCAGGTAGGTTGCTATCTCAGCCTTCACATGTTCTTCCAACAGGATGGCGGGTTGGATCTTTCCTGTTCCATTGCATGTAGGACAAGCTTCTGCTGTTTCCACGTGCATTTCCGGCCTGACCCGCTGCCTGGTAATCTGCATTAATCCGAATTTGCTCAGAGGGAGAATGTTATGCTTGGTCTTATCCCGAGCCATAACCTCTTTCATGTGGTTGAAGAGTTTCTGCTTATTATCGGGCCTGTGCATGTCAATGAAATCAACCACGATAATTCCACCCATATCCCTGAGCCGGAGCTGCCGTGCAATTTCTTCAGCCGCAGCAAGATTCACATCAGTAGCGTTGGTTTCCTGATCAAGTCCGGATTTGGCCCGGTTGCCACTATTCACATCAATTACATGCAGGGCTTCGGTATGCTCAATGATCAGGTAGGCTCCCTGTTTAAAGGAGACAGTATTGCCAAATGAAGCTTTTATCTGGCGTTCGATCTCGAATTTTTCAAAAATAGAGGTCTTCCCTTTATAAAGCTTAACTATTTTTTCCTTTTCGGGAGCAACTTCGCTGATATACTGACGAACTTCCTGGTAGACATCAGGATTGTCAATAAAGACATTCTCGAAATTGCCGTTGAGGTGATCCCGGATTACAGAGGTTGCCCTGCTCTGTTCTTCCTGGACAAGCTGGGGCAGTTTCTTAATATCGATGTTCTCAAAGGCTCCTTCAAACTTCTTCACAAGGTTACGCAGTTCCGTATCCAGTTCAGCCACCTTGCATCCTTCGGCAACAGTACGTACGATCACCCCGTAATTTTTGGGACGTATACTGTTTATGAGGTTACGCAACCTGTCACGCTCTTCCTGTGATTCAATCTTACTGGAAATGGAAACCTTATCGGAGAATGGCATTAATACCAGGTTCCGTCCTGCGATGGATATTTCAGATGTAAGCCGGGGACCCTTTGTAGAGATAGGTTCCTTGGCAACCTGCACAAGAACAATGTTCCCCGATTTGAGGACCTCATTGATCTTTCCGTGCTTGTTTATGTCCTTTTCCCGTTTAAATTTTGAAACGGAAACATTTTTCACCTTACGGTTCAATGCCTGGACAAGGTATTTACCAAGTGTACTGAACTGAGGACCCAGGTCCAGGTAGTGTAAAAATGCGTCCTTTTCATAGCCAACATTAATAAATGCGGCATTCAGGCTGGGCATGATCTTCTTAACCCTGGCTAGATAGATATCTCCAACAGAAAATTTCTGTTCCGGTCTGGACCGGTTTAACTCAACAAGTCTTTTATCTTCCAGCAGAGCAATTGAAACCTCCTGCTCAGAGGCTTTAATGATCAATTCACTGCTCACTATTATTTCTTTTATATGCTAGTTATATTATATAACTTAACAGAAATAAACCTAAAGCGTTTTTCACTTTAGGTTTATTTGAATGTTTTAAAAAGAACAAATATATTATTTCCTCTTCTTGTGCCTGTTCTTCCTCAAACGCTTCTTGCGTTTGTGGGTTGACATCTTATGTCTTTTCCTTTTCTTTCCGCTAGGCATGATTCAAATTTTTCAGAATGAATTACTTAACGTTTGTTTTAACTTTGCTGACGAAAGTTTTAGCAGGTTTGAACGAAGGAATGAAATGTTCAGGAATAATAATAGTAGTATTCTTGGAGATGTTCCTTGCAGTTTTCTTTGCCCTTTTCTTCACGATGAAGCTTCCAAAGCCCCTGAGATAAACATTTTTATTTTCGCTCAGCGAATCTTTGATCGAGTCCATGAACGCTTCAACTGTCTTCTGAACAGTCACCTTTTCTATTCCAGTACTTTTGGAAATCTCGTTAACGATATCTGCTTTAGTCATTTTATAAAACCTTTAATTATCAATGATTTACGATAGTTCCGTTCAAACAATGTGCAAATATAATTGTTTTTCACAATTATTTACAAACGAAATGAATTAAATTTATTTTCAAGGTGATACCTGAAAATTGTGGGGCGAAGATAATGAAAATAAGCGATATAATATCTGTCTGGTATAAAAAAAACAAAAGAGTTCTTCCATGGAGGGAAAACAGCGACCCTTACAGCATCTGGTTATCCGAGATAATACTGCAGCAAACCCGTGTGAATCAAGGCTTAGCGTACTATAAAAGTTTTATTGAAAAGTACCCTGATGTGCATATGCTGGCTGAAGCAAATGAGCAGGATGTTATGAAATTATGGCAGGGACTTGGGTATTATTCCAGGGCAAGGAACCTTCTTTATGCGGCAAGACAGGTTCGGGATGAGTATAATGGTGTATTTCCAACTGCCTATAATGATCTGATAAAACTTAAAGGAGTGGGTCCGTATACAGCCGCCGCTGTTGCCTCTATCTCATCCAATGAAGCTGTGCCAGTGGTGGATGGCAATGTAATACGCGTCTTGTCACGCATCTTTGGGGTGGAAGAGGAAGTAAATACAGGGAAAGGTCAGCAGGAAATCCAGCGGCTGGCCTGGGAAATACTGGATAGGCAACATGCGGGGGAACATAACCAGGCGCTCATGGAATTCGGGGCCCTTCAGTGTGTTCCGGGAATGCCCGACTGTATGAATTGTCCTTTGCAATCATTATGTGAAGCAAACAGATCAGGCAGTCAAACCAGATTGCCACGTAAAAAGTCGGGCCCTGCTGTAAAGGAACGCTATTTTTATTACCTGGTGCTTACATCCGCAGGATATACCTATATATATAAGAGAACAAAAGAGGATATCTGGAAACATCTTTTTGAGTTCCCTCTAATTGAATCATCAACACCACTGACAGACAGTCAGTTGATGAAGAAAGTAGGAGAGATGCCAGGGATCGGAGGTGAGAAATTCACCCTCCGGTCGATTTCTCCGGAGGTCAGGCATCAGCTGAGCCATCGCACCATTCATGCCCGTTTCATGAGAATCGAACTTAAAGGGGACAACATTGCACTCCCCGGAGAATGGATCAGGATTGCAGTTTCATCCCTTTCCGACTATCCTGTACCTCGCCTGATAGACCGATACCTTGAAGAGACGGATATAACTTCCTATAATTGATAACTAATTCGTATCTTTGAACCCATAAAACAATTATTCAGTAATGGCAGTAAATAAAGTTATCCTGGTTGGAAATGTTGGAAAAGACCCGGATACCAGGTACCTGGATGAGAACACTCCTGTATGCAAATTTCCTCTTGCTACAAGTGAAAGCTATCGCAACCGGAATGGCGAAAGAGTAGAACAAACCGAGTGGCATAACATTGTACTCTGGCGCGGCCTGGCCCAGGTTGCCGAAAAATATGTTAAGAAAGGCACCCAGGTCTATATCGAGGGAAGGATTAAAACCCGCTCTTATGACGATCGCGACGGTGTAAAGAAATACATTACTGAAATTGTAGGAGATAGCATGCAACTGCTTGGCCGGAGACCGGAAGACGGAGGTTCTTCCGACTATCCCAGGAATGAGGGGAGTCAGGGTGGTTATAGCGCTCCTACGGCACAACCTTCTAATCAGACTTCACGTCCTCAGCAGGCTCCAACGGCAAATACTGAACCTGCGGACGATTTCATCGGACCTTCGGATGAACCCGATGATCTGCCGTTCTAGTTTCACTAAGCTTTAATTATTTTGGAGACGCAACTCTTGCATTTGCTTCAACTGGTATTTCACCCCATAAGCACACCGATTATTTTCGCGATCATTGTGGTACTCGTTCTGTTGTTTTGTTCAGCAATGGTATCCGGATCGGAAGTTGCTTTCTTTTCCCTTTCACCGGCAGAGAACGAAGAGCTTGTTAGTCGCGAAGGTCGCAGCAGCAAGCTGGTAATGGAACTTCTGTCCAAACCGGAAAAACTATTGGCCAATATTTTGATATCCAATAATTTTATCAATGTTGGCATAGTCATTCTGTCCAGCTTTATTACCAATTCGCTGATGGATGCGGCAGGTGCTCCGGCACTGGGCTTCATTATACAGGTAGTGATCATTACATTTATGATCCTGCTTTTTGGTGAAATCCTTCCGAAAATATATGCCGAACGATTTTCTGTAGGTTTTGCATTGATTATGGCATTTCCATTAAGTATCACAGGAAGGCTTTTTAAACCCCTTATTTTGTTGCTTACCCGATTCACTACGCTGATGAGCCGGCGCAGTGCAAAGCGAAAAATGAATATTTCCATGGACGATCTTTCTGAAGCACTGGATATAGCTACAGATGTGTTTTCAGAGGAAAAGAAGATGCTTGCCGGTATTGTTAATTTCAGTACACTGGAAGCATCTGAAATTATGAAACCCCGGATGGATGTCACCATCATTGATGTTAACATAACAGATCGGAAGAGCGTCGTGTAGGGAAAGAGTGT
>ERZ795057.3405-NODE-3405-length-10895-cov-4.361993_pt1 | contig 10895 bp, 13 predicted proteins | sample MGYA00375141_ERZ795057 | MGnify/ENA primary metagenome ERZ795057 (study PRJEB30186, sample SAMN05720163) | activated sludge metagenome | isolation source: Anaerobic digester | place: Hong Kong | collected 2015-01-26 ... | reverse complement strand
TCAAGGCTGTGCTGGCCGATGGCGTAGGGCACGTAGAAGGCGATGGCCACGATGCCCCAGGCCACGTAGAAGCTGCCGTTGGTCACGCTGTCGACGTTGGTCAGCACGATCACCGGCAAGGCGAAGTAGGGGGCCTGGTAGGCGAGCGTCGACACGTAGTTGATGGCCGAGTAGCGGGTGGCGGCACGGGCTGTGGGCGGCGTCGGTCCCAGGCGGTAGCGGCCGTCGGTGATGCGGTTGATGAGGGCCATGCCCACGAATCCCGAGACCGCCACCGGCCCGGCCAGGTTCTTGCCGCCGGAAAGCTGCGGTGGAATGGAGTAGGGCAGGCCGGTGGATCCGTACTCGTTGCGGAAGATGCCCTGGATGATCAGCGCCAGGCCGAAGGTGAGCAGCAGGCCGTACAAATGGTCCAGCTTGTAGAGCCGCGCCAGCATGGTGCGCTCGATGACCACGCCGGTGGCACCCACCACGATCGGCACGATCAGCAGCGACCACCAGTAGCTCAGGCCGAGCTTGTTGAGCAGCAGGTAGGCGCCGAAGGCACCCAGCATGTACTGGGCGCCATGGGCGAAGTTGATGATGTTGAGCAGGCCGAAGATCACGGCCAGGCCCAGCGACAGCAAGGCGTAGAAAGACCCGTTGATCAGCCCGATGAGGAGCTGCCCCATCAGGGCCTGGATCGGAATGTCGAACATCGTGCGCTGTTCCTACGCCTTGCTGCCGGGCCGGGGCCGGCTTACTTCACCAGCGGGCAGTTGCCCTCGTTCAGGGGCCGGAATGCCTTGTCGGCCGGGATGGTCTGCAGCACCTTGTAATAGTCGTACGGGCCCTTGGACTCGGACGGCTTCTTGACCTCGACCAGGTACACCGGGTGCAGCTTGCGGCCGTCGGCGCGGATCATGCCCTTGCCGAACAGGATGTCGTCGGTCGGCAGCTTCTTCATCTCGGCCACCACCTTGGTACCGTCGTCCGATTTCAGCGAATCGACCGCCTTCAGGTAGTGCAGGATTTCGGCGTACACGCCGGCGTGGTCCATGGTCGGGTACTTGCCGCCGTTGGCCGCTGCGAAGCGCTTGGCCCAGGCGCGGGTGTTGTCGTTCAGGTCCCAGTAGAAGGCGGTGGTCACCTGCAGGCCTTGTGCCTTCTGCAGGCCCAGGCCGTGCACATCGGACAGGAACACCAGCAGGCCGGCCAGCTTCTGGCCGCCCTGGACGATGCCGAACTCCGACGCCTGCTTGATGGAGTTGATGGTGTCGCCGCCGGCGTTGGCCAGGCCGATCACCTTGGCCTTGGAGGCCTGCGCCTGCAGCAGGAAGGAGGAGAAGTCCTGCGTGTTGAGCGGCACCTTCACGCTGCCCAGCACCTTGCCGCCGGCGGCCTTGATGACCTCGGTGGTGTCGCGCTCGAGTGCATGGCCGAAGGCGTAGTCGGCGGTCAGGAAGAACCAGCTGTCGCCGCCCTGCTTCACCACCGCGCTGCCGGTGCCGTGGGCCAGCATCCAGGTGTCGTACAGCCAGTGCACGGTGTTGGGCGAGCAGTCCTTGCCCGTCAGGTCGGAGGTGGCCGCGCCGGTGTCCAGGAAGGCCTTGCCCTTCTCGCGCGTGACCTGGTTGATGGCCAGCGCCACCGACGACGTGGGCACGTCGACGATCACGTCCACGCCTTCGGAGTCGAACCACTTGCGGGCGATGCTGGAGCCGACGTCCGGCTTGTTCTGGTGGTCGGCCGAGACGACTTCCACCTTCAGCTTGGAGCCGCTGGCCTTCAGGTAGTCTTCCACGGCCATCTTGGCGGCGACCACCGAGCCGGGGCCGCCCACGTCGGAGTACAGGCCCGACATGTCGTTCATCACGCCGATCTTGACGACGTTGCCGGAAACCTGGGCGTGGCCCAGGCTGGCGGCCAGCAGGCCGGCGGCGGCCAGCAGGGTGGACAGCAGTTTGCGCTTCATGAATGTCTCCTTGGATGGGTGCACTGCGAAAAAGAGAACGCTAGACGCCGAGGTATTCCTGCAGCATGGACATGTTGTCCTGCAGCTGGTCGGCGGTGAACGTCTGGACGATCAGGCCGCGCTCCATGATGTAGAAGCGGTCGGCCAGCGGGGCGGCGAAGCGGAAGTTCTGCTCCACCATCAGCACCGTGAAGCCGCGCTGGCGCAGCTGCAGGATCATGCGCGCGAGCGCCTGCACGATCACCGGTGCCAGACCTTCGGAGATCTCGTCCAGCAGCAGGATCTTGGCGCCGGTGCGCAGGATGCGCGCCACCGCCAGCATCTGCTGCTCGCCACCCGAAAGCCGGCCGCCGGGGCTGCCCCGACGCGCCTTCAGGTTGGGGAACATCTCGTAGATCTCGTCGATGCTCATGCCGCCTTCGGCCACCTTGGGCGGCAGCATCAGGTTTTCCTGGCAGCTGAGCGAAGCCATGATGCCGCGCTCTTCCGGGCAGTAACCCACGCCCAGGCGGGCGATGCGGTGCGGCGGCATCTGCACGGTCTCGACGCCGTTGATGGTGATCGAGCCCGTTCGCTTGCCCACCAGGCCCATGATGGCGCGCATGGCGGTGGTGCGGCCGGCGCCGTTGCGGCCCAGCAGCGACACCACCTCGCCCGGCTGCACATGCAGGCTCACACCGTGCAGGATGTGCGATTCGCCGTACCAGGTGTGGACGTCCTTGAATTCGATCGCCGGCGTGCCGGCGCCCTGGCCGGCCGCGCGGGCCGGCATTGCCGCGGCTTCAGCCATGGGCACCCTCCAGTTCGGCTTCCGAGCTGCCCATGTAGGCTTCCAGCACCTGCGGGTTGCGCGAGACTTCCGCGTACGGCCCTTCGGCGATCAGCTGGCCGAACTGCAGCACGGAAATGGTGTCGGCGATGCTGCCGACCACGCCCATGTTGTGCTCCACCATGAGCACGGTGCGGTTGGCGGCCACCTTCTTGATCAGCTGCGTGACCATGTCCACGTCTTCGTGGCCCATGCCCTGCGTGGGCTCGTCAAGCAGCATCAGCTTGGGCTCCATGGCCAGCGTGGTGGCGATCTCCAGCGCGCGCTTGCGGCCGTAGGGCAGCTCCACCGCCGTGAGGTTGGCGAAGCCCGACAGCCCCACGGTGTCGAGCAGCTCGAGGCAGCGCTCGTTCAGCGCGTCCAGCGAGCGCTCGGACTTCCAGAACGAGAACGCCGTGCCCAGGTTCTGCTGCAGCGCCACGCGCACGTTCTCCAGCACCGTCATGTGCGGGAAGGTGGACGAGATCTGGAACGAGCGCACCACGCCGCGGCGCGCGATCTGGGCGGGCTTTTCGCGGGTGATGTCGTGCCCGTCGAACAGGATCTGCCCGCGCGTGGGCTCCAGGAACTTGGTGAGCAGGTTGAAGCAGGTGGTCTTGCCGGCGCCGTTGGGGCCGATCAGGGCATGGATGGTGCCGCGCCTAACCTGCAGGTTGACGTCGTTGACGGCCACAAAGCCCTTGAACTCCTTGACGAGTCCGCGCGTTTCCAGAAGGATGTCCGAAGCCATGCAGCTCGCCAGCGTCCCTGTTACTACAACAATTCATTATGCGGACGGGGCTGGGGTGTGCCGATAGGGGTTTCTACCCGCTGAAGGAGCCGTGCCGGCGCAGGGCGGCGCGTGGCGTCACGAGGGTGACAAGTCGTTCAGAAAACTCGAGGCGACGTGCCCGATTAGCTCGCCCCGCAGCGCCTGCGCGATGGCTTGGCTCGACAGCTTCACGGTCGGTGGACCGGCGAGGCCAACCATCAGAAATTCAGAATCAGATCATCGTTTTGCCCAGAATTGACGGGCGCAACCAGCTATTTATAAGATAGCAATTGACGAGCCCGGCCAGGCGCGCAACAGCGGCTCAGCCGCCACCGGCTGCCGGCGGCCCGTCCGCCTTGTCCGAGCCCGACCAGCCCGGCGGCACCTCGGTGGCCGATTCCGGCGCGGCCGCGGGCGCGTCGGCCTGGCTGGGCTGCACGGCGCTTTTCGGCGCCGCCGCCGGCGTGGCGGGCGGGCGCAGCTGGCGCGCCACTTCCCAGGCCGAGGCCGGCGCGTTGTTGCCGCGGCCAGCCGGCGGCGTGCCGCGCAGGTCGGCCACCACCTCGCCCTCGCGCGGCTCCTGCGGCGCGAAGCTGTCGGCGCTGGCGATCGGCCAGTAGAGGCGGAACACGTTGGGCAGCCGCGCCAGGTCGTTCAGGATCGCGCCCTCGGCCACCGTGGGCATCAGGCTGGAGAGCTGGCGCACTTCGGCGTCGTCGATGCGGCGCACGATGTGGTGCGGCGTGAGCTGGTCCGGGTGGCTCAGGCCCGCAGCCTGCAGCAGCTCTTTCAGCGCATGCAGCGTGTTGGCGTGGAACTGCGCCACGCGCGGCGCCTTGTCGCCCACCACCAGCGCCTTCTGGCGCTGCGCGTCCTGCGTGGTCACGCCGGTGGGGCAGCGGCCGGTGTGGCAGGTCTGGGCCTGGATGCAGCCCAGCGCCATCATGAAGCCGCGCCCGCAGTTGCACCAGTCGGCGCCCAGCGCCAGCGCGCGGGCGATGTCGAAGGCGGTGATCACCTTGCCCGCGCAGCCGATCTTGATGCGCTGGCGCAGGCCGGTGCCCACCAGCGTGTTGTGCACCAGGCGCAGGCCTTCCTGCATGGGCGTGCCCACGTGATCGGAAAACTCCACCGGTGCCGCGCCGGTGCCGCCCTCGGCGCCGTCCACCACGATGAAGTCCGGCGTGATGCCGGTGGCCAGCATGGCCTTGACCATGGCGAACCATTCCCACGGGTGGCCGATGCAGAGCTTGAAGCCAGTGGGCTTGCCGCCCGACAGCTCGCGCAGGCGGCCGATGAAGCGCATGAGCTCCACCGGCGTGGAGAACGCGCTGTGCGAGGCCGGCGACACGCAGGCCACGCCCACCGGCACGCCGCGCGCGGCGGCGATCTCCGGCGTCACCTTGGCGGCCGGCAGCACGCCGCCGTGGCCCGGCTTGGCGCCCTGGCTCAGCTTGATCTCCACCATCTTCACCTGCGGCTCGCGTGCCTGCGCGGCGAAGCGTTCGGCGCTGAAACTGCCGTCGTCGTTGCGGCAGCCGAAGTAGCCGGAGCCGATCTCCCAGATCAGATCGCCCCCGTGCACGCGGTGGTAGCTGGAGATCGAGCCCTCGCCCGTGTCGTGCGCGAAGCCGCCGGTCTTCGCGCCCTGGTTGAGCGCCAGCACCGCCTGCCCCGACAGCGCGCCGAAGCTCATCGCCGAGATGTTGAACACGCTGGCGCTGTAGGGCTGCGTGCAGGCTTGGGCCGATGGCGACGGCGCATCCGGCGAGCCGCCGATCCAGATGCGGAAATCGTGCGAATCGATGCTGGTGGTGTGCAGCGAATGGTTGATCCACTCGTAGCCCTCGGCGCCCACGTCGAGCTGCGTGCCCAGCGGCCGCGCGTCGGGCTCGCCCTTGGCGCGCTGGTACACCACGGTGCGCTGGGCGCGCGAGAACGGCTGCGCTTCGGTGTCGCTTTCGATGAAGTACTGGCGGATCTCCGGCCGGATGAACTCCAGCGCAAAGCGCAGGTGTCCCAGGATCGGGTAGTTGCGCAGCACCGCGTGGTGCGGCTGCAGCAGGTCGTACACGCCCAGCGCCACCAGCGCGCCCGAGCCCAGGAACCACAGGAAGCCGCGGCCGAAGCCGATCATGGTGAACAGGCTGAGCAGCAGCACCACCACGCAGAGCGCCAGCGTGCTGTAGCGCAGCGGGCTGTTGGGCGGGACGGAGTAGGAGGCCATGGGCAGGCTCGGTGAGGGGATGGGGCGCACGCGGACGGCGCGCGCAGGGCGGCGCGGCCCATGTTAGCGAATGCGGGTGGCGGGCCTGGTCAGCCAGTCGCGCCCAGCCGCGCCAGCAGCCCCAGCAGCGCGTGCGCCACGGTCTGCTCGCGCACGGCCGCGCGGTCGCCGTCAAAGCGCTGGCGCTCGGCGCTCACCTGGCCGTTCACGCACCAGCCGAACCACACGGTGCCCACCGGCTTGTCGGCACTGCCACCACTGGGGCCGGCGATGCCGGTCACCGCCACGCTGGCCTGCACCGGCGCGTGCGCGCAGGCGCCGCCGGCCATGGCGCGGGCCACCGGCTCGCTCACCGCGCCGTGCGCGCTGATCAGCGCCGCCGGCACGCCCAGCAGCTCGGTCTTGGCGGCGTTGCTGTAGGTGACGAAGCCGCGCTCGAACCAGTCGCTGCTGCCGGCCAGGCCCGTGCAGGCGCCGGCGATCAGGCCGCCGGTGCAGCTTTCGGCCGTGGCCATCATCCAGCGGCGCGCCAGCAGCGCGCGGGCCAGGGCTTCGACGAGGGGCTGGTCATGCATGGCGATGGCTTGCTTCGGAAGTATGAGAAAAACAGGCCTTTGGCCCTTGACTGGCGGGCGCAGGCAGCTATCAAAATAAAAGCAAACCGACGGTGGTCACCGTTCTGCTCAGGCCCACACGCGCAGCCACAGCGCCATCACCAGCAGCGTCAGCGCAGCGGCCACCAGGTCGTCGATCATGATGCCGAAGGCGCCGCGCCAGCCGTCGCCATGGAAGGCCTGGTCGGCCCAGCGCACGGGGCCGGGCTTCCAGGCGTCGAACAGGCGGAACAGCGCAAAGGCCACGAACTGCGTCCACAGCCCCGCCGGCAGCAGCAGCCACAGCACCAACCAGAAGGCCACGATCTCGTCGATCACGATGCAGCCCGGGTCGCCCCCGCCCAGGGCGCGCGCGGTCACGCGGCTGGCCCACCAGCCCACCGGCAGCGCCGCCAGCAGCAGCCAGCCCAGCGCCGCGGGCGACAGCCACAGACCCAGCGCCCACCACGCCAGCCAGGCCCACAGCGTGCCCATGGTGCCGGGTGCCACGCGCGACAGGCCGGCGCCGCAGCCCAGCGCGATCAGGTGCGCCACGTGGGTGAACATAAACACTGGCATCGGCCGCCCACGCGCTGCGGCAGCCGCCGGCGCGGGCACCGGTTGCGGCGCGGGAGCCTGGCGCGCCTCGTGCACCTCGCGCACTTCGCGCCTGGCCTGCACGTCGGTCACGTCGTCGGGGGCATCGTCCATGGCGGCGATGCTAGCAGCGCCGGTCGGTGCAGTTCAGCCGTGGGCCCGGGCCACCTCGATGGCGCCCTGTATGGCCGCGCGCGCCTGCGGGCTGTTCTTCCAGCAGCTCGATCCGCTGAGCCTGGCGCCGCGCGCCAGCAGGTCACCCGCGTTGGCCTTGGCAAGGTGCCCGAGCGATTCGATACCCATCTGCTCCAGCCGGGCGATCACCGTGGGCCCGACGCCCCTGACGCCCAGCAGCAAGCGCCGCTCATCGTGCGCGAACGGCACATTTACTCCTCTTCCGGGGCCGCCGCGGCCTTCATGCGCACGCCGTCGGCGTCGTCCAGCGCGTTCGACAGCAGGCAGGCCTGGCGGTGGACGATGGGGCCGCAGTAGTCCTCGAACGCGGCGCGCCGCTCGATGGTGTTGAACTGCATGCCCCAGTTGAGCTGCGCACCCAGGTACAGGTCGGCCGCGGTGAAGCGGCCGCCCACCAGGTACCCGCCGCCCTGCGTCACGGCGTGTTTGGCGGCACCCTCCAGCGTGTTCATCACATCGTCGTAGGTGCCGTAGCCGGCGCTGGTGCGCCGCTCGATGGGCGCCAGCAGCCCCAGGGACTTGGCGGTCACGGCGGCTTCCAGCGGGCCGGCGCCGAAGAACATCCAGCGGTAGAAGCTGCCGCGCTCGGGGTGCCCACGGGCGGCACCAGTTCCTTCTCGGGCACCAGGTCGGCCAGGTAGGTGCAGATGGCGGCCACTTCCGTCACCACGGTGTCGCCGTGCAGGATGGAGGGCACCTTGCCCATGGGGTTGAGCTGGGTGTAGCTCGGGTCCTTCATGCTGGTGCCGTAGTCGAGCAGCCTGACGTGGTAGGGCAGGCCGGTTTCCTCCAGCATCCAGCGCGCCATGCGGCCGCGCGACCAGGGGTTGGTGAACAGCACGATGGATGTCGACATGGGAACTCCCTTTTTTCGGCTCCGGGCCGGAGCGGCTGGACGCCGTCAGTGTGGCCGATGCCGCAGGCGCCTACCAGCCCACCCGCTCGTCGCTGCCGCCAAAGGCCGGCGGAAAACCCTTGAAGTGCGGCAGCTCGTCCACCACCGGCAGCACCGCGTGCTGGCATTGCACGTGGAACTGCGGCTGGAAGGCGCCTTCTGGCAGCAGCCAGGCGTTGACGCTGCGCAGGCCGACGCTGGCGACTTCCGAGAACAGGTGCGTGCCGCAGGCCGCGCAGCTCAGCCGCGGCGTGCGGCGCACCGCGTGTTCGGCCAGCGCGCCGCCGCTGGCCTGCACGGCGGCGGCCGGGTAGATGGACGCGGCCACGTAGGCGGCATCGTGCGCGGCGCGGCAGTCGTCGCAATGGCAATAGAGCTGCACGGCCGGCTCGCCCTGGATCGTCAGGTGTACGGCGCCGCAGCGGCAGGAGGTTTCGATAGTGCTCATGGGTAAGGCTCCTTCAGGCTGAATGGGTTGCGGCGGCCACGGGCCAGCCGAATTCGGAATAGGCGTTGCCGCCGGCGATCTGCGCCAGCGCGTGGCGCACGTAGGGCACCATGGGCTCGGGCAGCGCATCGCGCGCCAACCAGCGCAGCTCGCTGCATTTGTGGGGCTCGCGGTTCACCGGCTCGCCCTGCCAGCGCGTGGCGCGGAAGAACATCGACATGCGTTCGCCGTCGCTCAGGCGGTGGATCAGGTGCACCAAGGTCAGGTCTTCAGGCGCGATGGTCAGGCCCGCCTCTTCCCAGGCCTCGCGGCACAGGGCGGCGCGGGCGGTCTCGTGGCCATCCACGTGACCGGCCACCAGGCTGTACTTGCCGTCCTCGTAGCCGGTGTTGGCGCGGCGCAGCAGCAGCACCTGGCCGGCGCGCTCCAGCACGAGGTGGACTTCCGGGATCAAGGTGAAGCGCGGCATGGTCTGCAGGGCGAGTGGGACGAGCCCGCCACCTTACCGCGCTGGGCCCCTGCCTCCGCCAGCCGTTTCAGCGCCGCCAGCACGTCGGGGAAATCCGCCGACACGCCGGCGCCGATCTCGGCCGCGCCCGGGCCTTCGACCTCGGTGCGGTAGGTCACCCGCACACCGCCTTCGGACTGGGGCGCGAGGGCGTGCGTCACGCGCACCACCACGCCGTGGAAGGCCGTGACGTCGGTGAAATACCGGCCGGGCTGCACGTCGGCCAGTTCGCTCTGCAGCAGCGGGCCGCCGTCCGGCAGCTGCATCTCGAAGCGGCTGCCGGTGGCGAAGGGGCCGAGCAGCCGCGCCGCGGCCACGCCGGCGTTCCAGCGCGGCCAGCCGGCCACGTCGGCCAGCAGCTGCCACACGCGTCCGGGTGATGCGGCGATGTCGGTCTGGGCTTCGGTGTTCCACATGGCGGGCTCCTCAGGCGGGTTGGCTCGGGCGCTGCTCGGCCCACTGCATCACGTAGCAGGGGTGGCCGTCGGCGTCGTCGATGCTGAAGATGCGGCCGAAAGGCAGGCTCCTGAGCGGCATGCGCACGCGCGCCTGGTCCTTCAGCGTCTGCCAGGCGTCGTCGATGTCGGCCACCAGCCAGCACAGCTCGGCCGCGCGGTCGTCGCCCAGCGGCGCGTCGCTGGCCAGCGCGAAGTGGTCGAACTGGATGAAGGCGGCGTGCTCGCGCTCGGGCTTGAGGCCCAGCACGTTGACATAGAAGTGGCGCGCGGCCGGCATGTCGTGCACATAGCGCACGGCGAGGGCGAACTGCGCGGAAGAAGGGGTAGGCATGGTGATCTCCTGCTGGACAAGCGGCCCAAGACGGACCGTGCAGGCAGTGTGTGCCCCGGCGCTGCCAGTTTCTGTCAGCAGCGTGGAGCGGCCACGAAAGCCCGGTGCAGCGACCGGGCCGCGCACCGTGCCGGAGGTGGAGCGCTAAGCCGATCGATGGGTGCGTCAGGGGCGCGGCTTAGGAGGCGTCGCGGTTCTCGCAAATGGAGATGGGGTGAGCTCGGCCGATTCCAGCGTCAGCAATGCGCGCTTCTCGCCCAGAAAATCAATCAGCGCCCGAATCTTGGCCGGCATCTGCGCACGCGAGGGCACATACAGGTAAAAGCCCGGAATCGGCCGGCACCAGGCGCCGAGCACGCGCACCAGCGAGCCATCGGCCAGATGCTGGCGCACGCACAGGTCGATATGTTGCACCAGCCCCACGCCCTGCAGCGCAGCGCGCAACATGCTGTCATCGTCGTTGAACACCGCGCTGCCCTTGGGCTCCAGCACCACCGTGCGGCCCTCGGCGCCGGGCGAGGTGAAGGACCAGCGGTCGATGGTGCCGCTGGAGGTGAAGCGGTAGGCCAGGCAGTTGTGGCGGACCAGATCCGCGGGCGTGTCGGGCACGCCGTGCCGCTCGAAGTACGCGGGTGATGCGACGATGGCCATCGTCAGCGGCGGCGTGACGGGCACGGCCACCACGTGCTCATCCAGGCTTTCGCCCAGCCGGATGCCGGCGTCCGCGCCCTCGGCCACGATGTTGGACAACCCGTCGTCCATCACCAGGTCCAGCCGCAGCCGCGGGTAGCGCGCCAGCAACTCCCCCAGGTGCGGCTCGATCAACAGGCGTGCCGCCACGCGTGAGGCGTTCATGCGGATCAGCCCCGCAGGCTCGGCCTGCGCCACCCCCACCTCGGCCACGGCCCGCTCGATGGCCGACAGCGCGGGCTGCAGCACCTCCAGCAGGCGCTGGCCTTCCTCCGTCAGCGACATGTCCCGCGTCGTGCGGTTGAGCAGGCGCACGTTCAGCTGCCGCTCCAGCCCCTTGAGGTGCTGCGACAGGGCCGCACGCGTCACCTCCATCTCGGTCGCCGCCTTGGTGAAGCTGCGGTGCCGGGCAATGTGGG
>ERZ795057.3404-NODE-3404-length-10900-cov-5.839465_pt1 | contig 10900 bp, 10 predicted proteins | sample MGYA00375141_ERZ795057 | MGnify/ENA primary metagenome ERZ795057 (study PRJEB30186, sample SAMN05720163) | activated sludge metagenome | isolation source: Anaerobic digester | place: Hong Kong | collected 2015-01-26 ... | reverse complement strand
CGCGTTACACGAACATGGAGACTGAAGGTTCGACCATGCAGGAAATCCTGCGCGGTGTGGCCCGTTTCGTTGCGCCTAGCAAGGAAGACCTGCTCTCGTTCAGCGACCTTGACCAACAGGACATCGACGGAAACCTATTCGACACCACGGCGATATCGTGTAACAACCAACTGGCTGCAGGACTGCTGGCGTATATGTGCCCGGTAAACGAAGTCTGGTTCTCGATGGAAGGCAACGAAGAGATCGGACAGTATGACGACGTAAGGTCGTACTACAATACGTTTTCCTCACGTGCACGCGTCGCGATGGCCCGCAGTAATTTCTACCTGGAGCTGCACGAAGCGTTCCTGGACATGGGTTGGGCAGGACTCGGAACCATGTTGTCTGAGTGGCGTAAGGGCGAAGGACTGTGGTTCAAGAAGTTTGATGGCGGGAGATATTTCATCGCGGAAGGAAACTACGGAGAAGTCGAAGCGTTCTGCCAAAAAGTAGAACTGACGAACTCACAGGCGGTGTCCAGGTTCGGCATCGAGAAACTGAGCGAGGCAGTGCGCGAGGAATACGGAGACGGCACCAAGGCGGACATGGTAGACCGCAAGCACGAATATGTGCACATGATAATGGTGCGCCCTGACAGGTTCCGTGAATCCGGAAAGCTGGACAAGGCGAACAAGCCTGTGGCCGACATCTGGATTGAACTCGGGAACAAGCACATGTGTCAGAACGGCGGTTACGATGAGATGCCGATATTCGTCATGCGCTGCAACAGAATCCGGAACAGCGTATACGGCAGAAGTCCTGCGATGGATGCGCTGCCGGCGATCCGTGAATTGAATTTCATCAACTCGGCGATGGATGCCATGCTGGAGAAGCAGACCGACCCATCGATGTTGGTACCAGACACGCTGCCATACCCGATCAACAACTCCCCGGGAGGCGTCACATATTACGACGGCAACAGACCTGACGCACTGCCGAGAGAACTGAACACACGCGCTAATTCGCTGGCCGGCGAACAACAGCGCCTGATGTATGAGAACCAGATCAAGGCCCTGTTCTACACGGACGTGTTCAACGTATTCAGCGAGACATCGAAGCGCATGGCGACGTTCGAGGCGATGCAGCTCGCGGACGAGAAGCTGACAATTTTCCACCCCATGCAGGCCAGGTTCTACTCAGAATTTGCAGGGCCCCTGCTGAAACGAGTCTTCGCGCTGATGGTGCGCAACGGTATGGCACCGCCGCTGCCGCCGCGCCTGCGTGCGTATGCAGAACGGAACGGGCCGAACAGCCTGATCCCAGAGGTAGTCTACAGCAGTAAAATCGCCCGTGCAGCACAGGCGGTGCAGACCAAAGGAGCGTTCCAGGTGTTGCAGGTCTTGCCGACGCTGGCAGCGTTCGACCCTGGCGTGGTTGATAATTTCGATTTAAACAAGATGATCCGCGGCATGGCTCGCGCGTTCAGCGTATCCGAAGAATACATGATGAAGGAGGACACCGTTAAGAAGTTGCAGAAGGCCCGCGCCGAACAGCAGCAGATGATGACTGAACTCCAGATTGCGAAGGACGGATCCGAAGCCGCGAAGAATGCAGCAGACGCAGGACTACTCGGAAGGGAAATGTAATAGGATGAGCGGACGATTCATACACAACAGGCGTGCGAAGAAGCAGGATCCTGTATCCATGCCGAAGAAAGACGAGCTCGGACTGATGCGCAGTGCGTTCGGAAACGGAGACTCCGGCACCGAAGACCAGCGCAAGCGACTCGAAACACTGAGGAATATGTTCGGCGTAGACACGCCAGTGTTTATGTCAACCGGAACGCACCTCGACCCAATTTTAGCAGCCCACCGTGACGGAATGCGGTGCGCGTATTTTCAACTGATTAAATATCTGAAACACGAAGGAGAGACGAACGATGAGTGAGAGTATACTCGGAGATGCAGCAGTAAGCGAACCAACACAGCCACCTGTAAGCGAGCAGCCGCCCGTGAATGAGCAGCCGCCGGTTGGCGATCCGGTAGTCGAGGATAAGCCTGCTGCGTTCAGCATGTATAGCGAAGACGGCAGCGTAAGCCAAGACCTGCTGAATGCGATCCCTGAGCAGTATAAGTCTGCCCGCGGATTATTCAGTAAGTATAAGAACGCTGAGGAGCTCGCCAAGGGCCTTGAGAACCTGAACCATATGGCAAGTCGCAAGGGGCTTGAAAAACCCGCTGACGACGCTCCTGACGAGGTTAAGAAGGAATACGCAGCAGCACTGCGCAAGGCGAACGGCGCCCCGGATTCTGTTGACGGTTACAAGATGAATCTGCCTGAAGGTGCACCGGAAGGTGCAGAGTTCGACCCTGATGTCGTTGCGATTACGAAACAGTGGGCGCACGAGAACAATTTATCCCAGGCAGCACTGGACTCAGCAGTCGGACTGCACCAGAAGATCCAAGAAGTCCAGATGAAGCGGATGTATGAGAGCACGTCTGAGGCGATCAAGAAGGAATACGGCGATAAGGCAGGCGCGATTTTGAAAGGCGCTGTCAGAGTTGCCCAGAAGCTCGGGCTCAATTTCAACAACCCGGTAATCGGGAACAACATGGATCTGATTCGTGCCCTGGTAAAGGCGTCCGATCTGATCGGCGAGACAGGCTACGACCCACAGGGGATTACTCCTGCCGACGCTGCGAATGCGAAGGTAAAAGTCGAAGATCTCGCCAAGAAGATGGTCGATGCGCACAGCGCAGGAGACATGACTCTGTATGGCAAGCTGGCCGAAGAGTATCACGAAGCATCAAGAAAGGCATTTAGCGGTAAAAAACATTGACGAAAGCGCGTTCATGCGCATGATATTTAATGACGGAGCGAGTGACACCCTGTTTACAGGCCATTGGCGAGTCGGAGAATAAGGCCCATGTTGGACACCCTTAGCGTTTAACATCAAATAAAAGGTCTAAAAATGGCAAACCCAATGAACATTCCCGACTTTTATCAAGCCGAATATGGCAAGAGCTGGGAAGCAACTATTCAGCAGAAACAGAGTGTGATCATCCCGACGATTGCACAGCGCCCCTTCAAGGGCAAATCCAAGGAGTTCAAGACTCCGCTCCCCCTCAGCACCGAAGCAAAGTCCGGTCGTTTTCGTGACGTAGTCCTCGCCGAATTTAAGGCGAAGAACCGTTGGATTGTTAACTCCATCCGCGGTCCGCAGGAATATCCCGCGTTCGACTACTGGGACGAAGAACTCCTCAAGGACATCGTCTTGCCGAAGTCTGAGACATTGCAGCAGTATAACTACGCGATGGCCCGCGACAACGACCGGTATATCATCGAACAGATGGAAGGCACTGCCTACACCGGCGCAGACGCACCAACCGAAGGCATCCCACTGCCTGACACTCAGAAGATCGCACACGGCGATACCGGATTGACCTTCAGCAAGGTATCTACCGTAATCCGCATGCTCACCCCGTATCAATGGGCTGGCGATGGAATCCATGCTCTGATTTCCGAGTATGACCAGCAGTATCTCATCGACAACGTGAACGAGCTGCGCAGCAAGGATTTCTCTAATGCTTCACCGATCGACGGTGGCACCCTGTTCGGTAAAACCTGGATGGGCATCACCTGGCACTTCTGCAACGAACTCACCAAGGACGAGGACAACGGAATCATAAACTGCTTGTTCTACAAGCCCGAAGCCGTTTACTTCAATCCCGGTAAGAGTGACGCACGCATCGACGTTCGCCCTGACAAGGGCTACGCTCTCCAGACTTGGGCAGAATGGATGAATGGCGCCGTCCGCTCTCTCGACGAGGGTGTCATTCAGGTGAAAACCAAGTATGCCTCAATCTAACAAATAGGAGGAATTTACAATGGCTACTATCAATTCTGATACATATACCCTACAGACTGCCAGCATCGAGACCAGTCAAGTCCCGAATAACTATCGGCTCGGGAAACCGGTCGTGATGTATACGGCTAAGATCGCTTGCGGAGCAAGTTTCGACGCTGCCACAGATACCGCAAATCTGTTTATCGTTCCTGCCGGAATGCTTCCGGTTCCTGAACTGTCCTCTGTAACATGCGATGATTTCGGCAAGACGTTCACCGTAAACATCGGAACATCGGACGACGCAGATTGTTACGCAGTCGGAATCAGCCTTGCAGACGCAGGAACAGTAGCGTTCAGTGGTGGCGCACAGGCAATCGCTCCTGTGGCAACCACAGAAGCAACGACAGTGATCGCAACCGTAGCGACGATAGACACACCCACCACTGGTGCCGACGCTACTGTCAAGATGGCGTTCGTTAAGATTTAATTCGTTCTCATCCATTCCAGTGTCATAGAGGCGGGGGGCGGTTTTACCGCCTCCCGTTTTTGTATAAGGATAATCATGGCAACCAAGACAGATATTGCTAACGAGGCTTTGATCCTAGTCGGAGAAAAGCGAATCGTATCCATCGAGGATACGACCTCCCTGAACGCATCGTTTATTAACGGCATATGGGACACCACAGTTAAAGAAGTCTCCACAGCGTTGCCATGGCGATGCCTGACTAAGAGGACGTCACTGCCGCGTGACGCGGACGGGCCTGCCTTCGGGTGGGATTACTCGTTCACACTGCCGACAGATCACCTGAGAGACCTATACCTGAACGATCGAAGCGCACCAGACCGCGATTACTACTCCATTGAAGGGAAGAAAATCGTAACGAACGCAACGTCGGCAGAGCTGACATACACAGCGTTTATCTCAGACGAGAGCTACTACTGCGCACAGATGGTTGAAGTCCTGTCGCTCTACCTTGCTGCTAAGATTTGCGGAGTAAGGAAACAGGACGCAGAGATCACGAAGTATCTGACAGAACAATACCGCGGATCAATCAACGCATACGCAGGAGACCCGTCTGTCGCAGAAACCAAGAGCATGTGGCATGACATCGGCGACAGCAACTCGATCCTCACCGCGGCAATCGGAAAGATTTCCGAACCGAGACACGTAGACTTCGGGGATCCGAACTTCATCACGAAGACGATGGCCGAGAACATCTACACAGAGTGCATCAATGAAATGTCTAGAGACCACCCGTGGCGCTGCATGTTGTCTCAGGCAGTCCTTACAGCGAGCGAAGACACTCCGCTGTTCGGCTTCGATTTTATTTACGACCTCCCGGAAGACTGCGTAAGAATCATGGAAGTAAATGGAGTTCCGTTGCAGGAATCCATGAGAATCTACAAGGTATACAAGGGCCGGATTTACACAGACGCAGAGACGCTCGAACTCGAATACGTATCGGAGCCAGACGATGCCATTTCGATGGATCCACTCCTTGCATCGGCACTCACTGCACTGGTAGCGTTCAGGTTTGCAGAGATTCGCCGCCCACAGGTTGCTGAAAAGCTCTACCTGGAATACCAGTCGTTCGTCTCACGCGCACGTGCGATCGACCTGACACAGCAGAATCCGAAGGAAGTTCTACCACAACGCAGAAGCAGAAGCATCAAAGCAAGGGGATCATTCTATGTCTAAGGCTGGAATCGACAAGTTCGATCAGATGAACTTCAACGGCGGTGAGATCAGCCCGCTGCTGTACTCACGTCCAGACCTGGAGCAGGTAGGCCGCGGGTGTAGGACGTTGAAGAACATGTATGCGCAGAAGTATGGGAACGTAACGAGCAGACAGGGGACTGTGTTCGCAGGAGAAACGAAGGACTCGTCAAAGAAGAGCCGAAGCATCCCGTTCGTGTTTTCCATTTACGACACGTTCAACATCGAAGTCGGTGAGTATTATTTCAGGTTCTATAAGGACGGGGGACCAGTATACGACGGAGAAGACATCTACGAAGTCGCTCACCCGTATACCGAAGACCAGGTGCAGGAACTGCAATACGTGCAGATCAACGACGTGATGATGATTACCTGCCAAGATCATCCGCCTTACCGTCTCATGCGGTACGGTGACGTAAACTGGGTGATGGAAGAAATCCCGTTCGACGAGCCGCCGTTCCTGCAAGAGAACATCACGAGCACAACAATTACTCCGTCAGGGAAGACAGGCAACATCACTCTGAGTGCATCGGCATCGTTGTTCGATCCGTTACACGTAGGAGCATATTTTAAGCTGGGGCACAGGAGAGACGCACAAACCGTTAAGTTAGACCTTACGGCAACAGGCACGTCTTCTTCAATTCCTATCAAGGGAAAGTTCACTGTAAGAACCAGCGGAACGTGGTCCGGGACGCTTGAGGTTCAGCGACAGGAAGACGGAGTATGGAAGACTGTATACACCTTTGAGTCGGATAAAGATCAGAACTTCAACAATCAATTCGAGCAGGAAAAAGTCTATGAGAGTTGGCGTCTAAAGTTCACTTACATCGAACACGAGAACAGCAGTCCTAGGGCTATGATTGAAACAGAATCAATCTACTCATATGGTTGGGTTAGGATAACGAGTGTAACATCAAGCACTCTTGCATCTGCTTCGGTCAAGTCTGAACTATGGGGAACGACTGGAACATCTTTATGGATGGAAGGCGCATGGAGTAACTACCGTGGTTACCCGCGCTCGATTGCGTTCTTCCAGGATCGAATCATTTACGGAGGGACATACTACCAGCCTCAGTCCATCACAGGCTCATATGCTGGAGACTACTACAATTTCGAGGGGATTACCGGAGTAACAGACCAGCAGGACAGCTACGCATTTACGCACACTATCGGATCGTCAGAACGAGTATACATCATGTGGCTGCGACCAGCGGGGAACTCTCTGATAGTAGGGACATCTTCCGGACTGTTTTCATTTGCAGGTAGCAACGGAGGTGACGACCCACTGACAGGAAGCAACGTTGTGGCCAAGCCTCAGCCGTCAACCGGTGACGCCCCTATTATGCCACTTATGGTTGGCGATGCCATACTGCACGTGCAGAGAGACCTCAAGAAGCTCTACGAACTGAATTACTCGATCTCGTCCTATGGATATAAGGACGGAGATATTACCACGTTCTCTGAACACATCACCGATCCCGGGATCACATCGATTGCGTTCCAGCGCCAGCCAGATAACGCGCTCTGGATGACACGCGCCGACGGGAAACTGCTGCACTGCGTTTACGACCAGGAACAGAAGGTTGTGTCGTGGTCGCTGATGGAGACCCAGGGAGACGTTGAATGCGTGTCCTGTATCCACACTGAGCGTGGTGACGAAGTCTGGATTATCGTAAAGCGCACGCTCGGAGACGGAACCGTAAAGAGGTATAACGAGTACATCAAGCCAGAGAAGTGGACATCGAAGAGCGACGCATGGTTCGTTGACAGCGGAGTCGGATCGTCAACAGAATACATCGAGGTAGGACTGCCTGCGCCGATCATCACACGCCAGCCTGCTGACCTGACTGCGTTCTACGGAAGAATTAGCGTTGATGCGTTTTCTGTAGCAGCAATCGAACTCACGTATACCTGGTATTTCAAGGCTGTGGGAGAAGTCGATTTTGTTCCGTTAATGGATCAGCCATACGAGTTTGTTTTATTCGATTGGATCGCATCAGACGACGAAGGCGAGTATTTCTGCCGAGTAAGCCAAGGAAGCTCATATACAGACACGAATATCGTTACGGTATCCAAGGCGCTGGGTGATATGGAGACATCGTCTTATGAGATCGGAACGATCTACACATCAAACGTAGTGAAGGAACGTTCCCTAGACGACAACGGACAAGAATCAGAATACACCGTTGACGCGATTAGTTCCGTAAATATTACGAAAGCAAGAGACGTAGAAGAAGAAGACACCGTTTCATCTAGTTATTCGGTCGACAGCATAAAGACATATGATATTGTTTTCGATAAAGATGTGACTGAAATCGGCGTCTCTTCAAGTTATTCTGTCGACAGCATTAAAACATACGATATAGTATTTGATAAAGATTTAACTGACAACAATATCAATTCAAGTTACGAGGTAAATTATGTCAGAAGCGAAGAAGTCTAAAGGGTTCCTACGGGGAGGACGAGTATTCCCTGCACGATTAACCGCATCCATTAAACGCGGAAGCGAGATCATTAACGCAGGAGAATGGCGTAATGTTGTCACGAATGGAGGCATGAACGCTGTGTTCGGAGGAACTGACCTGTATTTCATGACATCATATATCTCGATCGGAAACGGAAACACCGACACAGAGATAGACAGCGGGGCTATTACGGCATCACAGTCGGCAGATAGTGTTTCTTCGAGCGCAGAGATTTTTCTATCAGATATGGTAGGACACACGATTAAGTGGGATACTGGCGAAGAAGCGATGATTACCGCGTATACAAACACGCAGTCTGTAACCGTTACTCCTTCGCAGACTGTCGCATCTGGTCAATTCACTATTCACTGCACAGGGCTAACCGATCTCGATAATTACATCGCACAGGTAACTCCATCAACAGAAGCAGTAGCATATGACACAGGGATCCTCACGCAGACGACAACTGCTAGATTTACGGGACTTGCAGCAGATACATACACAGAGCTAGCCTACGGGCCTAATACAACTCTCAGGTTCGGGATACTGAACCTTACCGGAGGTATTACGATTGATGAAGGCGACGAGATTTTGATTACACTGACTCGCGAGTTCGCTCTCGATGAAACAATCAAATCGGCAGTCCTGAAAGAAGTCGATTCATATGACGTAGAAACCACTGTTGCGAACGTTTCTACTCAGATCGCTGGTATCTTGCAGACATATTCAAGCGGTGCGGCAGGAAAGTGCTATTTCGGAAGAGGAGAATTTAACACGTCAAGTTATTCGTTGAATGAGTCACAGAAATACGTAACCACTGTAAATCCGTCCCTCCCTGGAACTATTGAAAGAGGTAGTTGGAACGTAACTAAATGGGGGGCGGGACAGGCAACAAAGTCGTTGTCATCCTATGTATCAAATTCATTCGAGAGATCCGCTACGTGGGTGCTCCCAACTACAGAAACAGGGACATTTTATGGACTGTCTATTAACGGTACTTTTTACAACGGAAGCACTTTTCTTTACACAGAATACGCATTTGTATTCGACACTCCATACGTTAAGGACGACCAACACAACTTCAAGGTAACCATGACGTTCTCGCTGCAACGAGTTCTTGTTAACTGATGTCAGTAGACTACACACAGTGCTGGATATTACAGTCGAAAACTCCTCACGGGTTGTCGAACGGCGACCCAGTGACTGTTACCGGTACTGGTCGCGGACAAATTGACTACGGACGATATGCCGTTGACGTCATGTCAGACTATCTGGTTGCGTTGCTTGAGATCGAATACGCAGGCGACGACTCAGGAGACTATCCTCAGTCTGCTTACGTTCCGAATCCATATGGAGGCTACATCGAAACAGGATACATCAGGCGTGCCGTTCAACGCATCACCGACCTGAGCCACCTTGAAGGATTAACCGTAGTAGGACTCGGGGACGGATCGGTTATCGGTGGACTCGTTGTGACGAACGGTCAGGTTGATTTACCTGATTACTATGCAGACGTAATTCTGGGGCTCCCATACGAGTCCGTATTCGAGCCAATCGGACTGAACGCAACTGCATCAGGATCAGCTCTGGCACAAACCAAGCGCATCCGTGGTGCACGAGTAAGATTCAAGGACACTCTCGGTGGGACATACTCAACCGACGTCCTTCGCTACCACGTGATCTCCAACGTTGGCACCATCAACTATGGTGGAGAAATCAGTTTCAGCGAAGTCGTATTCAGAGACACTGCCGACACAACGTCTCATACGCCTGAACTGTTCACCGGATGGCTGGACATTCCAATCGAACAAGACCACGACCTTGAGCCAAGGATCATATTGAAGCAGGACGCACCGCTTCCGTTTACAATCCTTGGAGTCACATATCTATTTGAAGTCACTGAGAAATTAGGAGCGCAATGATTAACGTTACAGCATATGAGCACACAAAGGATTACGTTCAAATATCCAGATGGTGGACTCAACGAGGACTGCCACCTGTCGCGAAGATTCTTGTCAATGTGCAAGGGTCAATCGCATACGACGAATCAACCGGTAAGATGCTCGCCGCAGGATGGCTGTACAAGGAAAGCGAAGGGAACATCTGCTGGATGACTCACATCGTAACGAATCCTGATTGCGTCGGAAGACAGGCATACGAAGGTATTAAGGCTGTAACAAACCAACTGTGCGATTCAGCGCGTGCCCAGGGCTATGGAATGGTCATCACGGCAACATCACTCGAAAGCCTGTCAGGTCTATACCAGAAACTCGGGTTCATTGAGGACGACTCAGAGAAGCACACACTATTGGTGAAAGGATTACTGTGATCGGATCAGCAATTATTTCAGCGGCAGCCGCCGTTTACTCAGGGACTCAGCAGAAGAAGGCTGCTGACTACAACGCTGCTGTCGCGACGCAGGAGGCGCAGTCCATTGAGACTCAAACGAACGAGAACATCAAAAGGACTCGTGCGAACAACGCGAAAATACTCTCAGCACAGAGGCTGAATGCGCTCACGTCAGGTGCAACGCTGGATAACTCGCTGTTGTCGTCGCTGTCAACCAACGCGGCCATGCTTGAGTCTAATGTCAGCGACATCTACACACAAGGCATGACACAGTCGTATTCAGCACTGAACCAGGCAACGATGTTCCGTCAGCAGGGCAGAACCGCGCAGACGGCAGGTTACATCAAGGGAGCAGGATATGGAGCACAAGGAGTAGGAAACGCTCTCGCAGGGAATTACTGATATGGCAAATCTAACAATGGCAGACTTCGGTCAGGCGCCAGACACATATGCGCCTGTATATCAGAATATCGCAGCAGCAGGCGCAGTTGGAGAAGATCGGAAGAGCGTCGTGTAGGGAAAGAGTGTACGGTCTTGTGTAGA
>ERZ795057.3394-NODE-3394-length-10939-cov-4.586273_pt1 | contig 10939 bp, 8 predicted proteins | sample MGYA00375141_ERZ795057 | MGnify/ENA primary metagenome ERZ795057 (study PRJEB30186, sample SAMN05720163) | activated sludge metagenome | isolation source: Anaerobic digester | place: Hong Kong | collected 2015-01-26 ... | reverse complement strand
TGCGTGTATCCCTGCAGAATCGTGCACCTTTTTTATCATCTATAATAATAAAATTTCCCCAGCCCGATTGAAAGAGCAGAATTGTATCCCGTTCACCTCCCCCCATTCGCTCTAACGCGGGATTGTTTTCCTGTATAATGGGCGGATATGCCGTTGTCACTTTATTACCACTGATTATATTACTGAAATAATCCGCACCGGGTTTTCCTGGTTTTGTTAATTCAATAAATACAGACTCCGCAATGGTAATATTCCATGTTTTCAGTAATACAGGGAATAGGCCTGCTTTATATATTAATATTGCCGAAGAGGCATCAGATATTCCTGTTATTGTAGTACTCATCTCCCTGCCGGTGTGTACCTGTCTTCAATGAGCAGCGGTTCGGCATGCAGTTCCTTTCTCAGATTCTGCTCCAGAAATGCGGTATAGTCCTCGATCGAATAATGTCCCTTTGATCCATAGGGCATAAGAAAACTCAATTCCGACAGTACCTTCAGAGCTTTACCAATTTTATCACTGGCATTGACAATTTTTACCGGAGGCTGCTGGCCCTTTTCATTGCGGTGCTGAACCCAGCTTTTTATTTCATTGTTATATGAGGAAATGTACTCAACCATCATGGAGGTTAATTTTTGCGATGTTTGCACAATCGCTTTTTCTCTTTCCCGTTGTATTTCCTGATCATTAAGCTTCATGATTGAGGACTTTGCTTTCTGGTAGAGATAATAAATGGTTGTAATCAGTACTCCATAGGCTATAATAGTAGGGACCATCTGCATTGAAAAGAACTGAATGAAAATAGTATAATCAAACAGTAGTTTTGTTTTTGTTTTAATTACCAGGAGTGTAAGAAACTGAACAATTCCAAAACTCAGGAGTGTACCGCCCGCTACAAGGGCCATGTCCTTACCGAAATCTGTGAAAATTTGGATGGATCGACGAGCAGTTTTCATGGAATATTTCTCTCCTTTTATTTTTGTAATGAAAAATAATTGTTAGCAGGGTACATCAGTGAGAATAATAAAATAATACTTATAATAAAGTTGAACTAATTAATGCTATATTATGTGATGCAACCAATGTACTTTGGTTACAGATATTTTGCTGGAATTTTTATTATAAAGTATTATAATTATATTATCGTTTTTTATGCTACATAATTAGTATATTCATAATATCCATATTGTTAGTATTTATTGTTATATTTTTAATAATAATTCATAGGGTACAATGGGAAGAATACTCATCGTCGATGACCAGTCACTTGTCGCGTCTTATCTTGAAAGGACCCTCCAGGGGCTGGGTTATGATGTTGTAGGTAAGGTGTTTTCCGGGGAAGAGGCCGTACAAACATGTGCTATCTATGATCCGGATGTAATTCTCATGGATATTGTTATGCCCGGTTCCATTGACGGGATAACCGCGGCGGAAATAATAAAAAAACGTAAAAACATCCCTGTGGTGTTTCTGACCGCGTTCCCCGATGATCAGAATATAACGCGTGCCGCGAAGACCTTTGCCTCCGGTTTTCTGATAAAACCTGTTAATAAACGGTCAATTAAAGCTGCTGTGGAGATAGCTCTCTGCACACAACAGCCCGATGTATACCATGGCGCAGGTTCCAGTTTTGATGAACACACATCAGTTCCTGATGTTGAATCTCAGCATTTAGTCCAGGCATTTCTTAATTTTACCGATTATGCAGTGATTCTCATTGATGAAAAGGGTATTATACGGTTAAATAACCGGATTTCGGGAACATTACTGAAACAAATATCAGGCAAAATTCCTGAAAAAGGCATACATCTCTCAGAGTATCTTCCTTCTGAATATATATCATTGTTTGACGCAAGCTATCAGAAAGCACTTGCCGGCGAGCAGGTTTATGTTGAACGATATTTTAACGGACCAGGACTGTGGCTTGCTGTACGGTATATTCCAATAAAAATTCAGGAAAATTTTGTCAGATTTGTCCTTGTAACCGCACGTAATATAACAGAAGAAAATAAATTAGCACTATCATTGAAGCGATACAAGGCACAGTATTCAGCGACCATCAATTCCATGTTTGACCCGATGTTCATTGTCGACCGGGAGCTGCGTATTGAGTACTGCAATGATTCCTTCCGGAGATGGCTGGACTTTTTTGAAAAAAACTGTGAAATTATACCGTCACATATATCTGATGTCCTCCCGTTTTTAGATGAAAATGTGCTGAATGATTATAAAGATGTACTTGAGTCAGGTGAACCGAGCATATTGAAAAAACAGTGGGTTATACGAGGTACCTGCTTCTACTATGAAATGGTAAAAATTCCTGTACCGGAAAACGGGATTACTGCGAAAGTTATAACATTGATCAGGGACCTTACAGATATCAGGGAAATGGAATATACCATACAGAGCATGCTCTTTCGGCAGTTGACAAAGAAGGAATGTGAAGTGATGAAATATATTGCCGGAGGACTATCAAGGAAGGAAGTAGCAAAGGAAATGCATATTGCCTGTGCGACATACGACAAGCACCTTCAAAATATTAAGAAAAAACTGAATATTTCCAGGCATTCAGAACTTCCGGGTATTGCTGACTGCTTATTTAAAGAAAAATAATTATACTCACAAACATGAAAACAGGTATATATATATACCAGTACTTTTTTTAAATACTGGTTAAAGATTGTTTGACATAGCATCTTCCCCCGTAATTATACAGAACAAGAAGTGTGATATTTGAGAATGAGTTTATGGCAACGGGAATACGGTCATGTGAATTCTGTTCCGGCTTCTTTGCTTTAGCAATTATACAGGATACTGACTGTTATGAAATTAATAATTATACTTGCGGGATCGCTATTGCTGCAATTGATAGCGGGAATTATTTCTTTTCGTTACTTCGTTTTATTAAAAGTTAAGATGTTCTGGTTTCTCATGACCTGTTCATTTTTTTTATTATCCTTTTATTCCTTCAGTCTCCTTTGGGATATCGAGCAGATATCAGCAACATATCCTGAAATGTTTCGTGCAATTATACTATGTGGAAGTTCTTTCCTCTTCAGTGCATGTCTCCTCGTATTCGGCAGACGGCAAGCAGTTGCGATAAAGGATGAATACAGTCTTGTTTTACATGAACTTCGAACAGCATTGAAGGAAAAGGATGTGTTACTTAAGGAGGTCCATCACCGGGTAAAAAACAACCTCCAGGTTATTGCAAGCATTCTTGACCTGAGCAGCCTTGAGGTCGCCGACAGGGACTGCAGCGGCCTGTTTGATGATGCCGTGGCAAAAATATCAACAATGGCCATTATCCATTCCCAGCTGTATCAGAGTGAGCGCTTTGACAGGATTAACATGGAGGAGCACCTCAATGAGATGGTGTTCTATTTAAAAAACTTTTACGAAAACGGTCACCAGCACCGTTTTGAGTTTTTTATAGAAAATGAGAGATATATAACCCTGAATCAGGGAGTACCGGCTACCCTGATTCTCACTGAATTGATTTCTAATTCACTGAAACACGGGTTTCCCGGTAACGGAGGGGGGACAATTTCCGTATATTACAGTGTTGATGCCCAAAAATCTGTTTTGCTTCGGATTAAGGATACCGGTATCGGATTTGAAAGAGACAATGAAGCATCTGAACCGGAAACAATGGGTTTACTGCTGGTGAGGAATCTCGTACAGGATCAGCTCAAGGGCAGTATTACATTTATTAACGACGGCGGTACCGAAGTAATAATATCTTTCCCTTTCGAGGATGTCCATGAATACACAAAAGATAATGGTCGTTGATGATGAAGCAGCGATAACAACCCAGCTTGAAAAACGTCTTTCCGTGATGGGATATGATGTGGTGTGCCGGGCTTCTTCAGGAGAAGAGGCAATTGAAAAGGCGGAACAGTATCATCCCGATGTGGTCCTCATGGATATCGTGATGCCGGGGAAGCTTGACGGTATACAGGCTTCTGAAATCCTGATTAATACTATGAGTATACCGGTTATCTTCCTTACAGCATATATTAGTGATGAGTTTGTCGACCGTGCGATGCTGATAAAACCGTTTGGCTATATCAGTAAACCATTTAACATGAACATTATCAGGGTCACTATTGACGGTGCCCTGCATTACACCCGGATAATGAAGATGCTTGTTGAACAGGCCGACCGCTCAAATATGCTCATCAGGGAAGCTCACCATAGAATAAAAAACAACCTTATGACGGTAGCAAACTTAATAAGCATGGAAGCACAGAACAGCACGCTGGATGAAGTGAAACGGGTGTATGAAACATGTATTGACAGGATAAACCTGATAACGCGGATCCATGAAATGCTTACCGATGATACCTTCACTGATACAATCAATCTGTCATCATATATGCAGAATCTCCTTGAATACATTTTCGCAATGTATGACGGCAGCTGCAGAGGTATTACCCTTCACAGCAGAATTGATGATATTGATATCAACGCAAAACAGATAATCCCCCTGGGGCTGATAGTGAGTGAGCTTGTTACCAATGCTGCGAAACACGCATTTAATGATGGTTTCCCGGTCTCAGAGACCCCCTCTGTCTTTGTGGGGCTTTCTATGAAAATGGATAATTCTTTTTGTCTTGAAGTCTGTGATAACGGGAAGGGATTTCCTGAAGGGTTTAAAGCGGGTAATTCCGGCACAAAAGGGATTTCACTCATACAAACCCTTGTGAAACAGATGAAGGCCGAAATGGTTATTTCTGACAATAATGGCACTTCGGTAGTAATATCGACAAGACCCCAAAATGAAACAGAGATCGTATAATTGTATCAATTCCAGCCATAACGATGATGAAAAAACTTATCTTGCTGTAATAGTTTGCTATACTGCAATTGTATGCTGAAATCCCTGTCAGCAGTACGTATTTTGATTTTTATGCTGGAGATACCGCTACTTTGAATACATCATCACTTGACTATACATATTTCCTTGCCCCCATGGCTGAGATTACCACCCCTGCCCTGCGGAATCTGGTGAAGCATTATTACAGCGGAATTGTTCTTTCGTCGGAAATGATGAGTGCGGCAGCAATAGTCGGCGGTGCTATGAATAATAATGTATTTCTCGCACGATATCCCTTTGATGACCCGTATATTTATCAGATCGTTGGTAATTCCCCCGGGAAAATGGCTGAAGCCTGCCGTATACTGTCGGGAAAGGGGTGTTTCTCTGTCGATATCAATATGGGGTGTTCCGCCCCTGATATAGTAAAAAAGAATTACGGCGCGAAACTCCTGTGCGATATTGACCTTGCGAAAACAATAGTCAGGGAATGCAGGAAGGCATGCACTACCCGCCTTTCCGTAAAAATGAGGAGCGGATATGAATCCAGCGATGAAGAATATCTGAGAAAATTTTCCCGGATGCTTCAGGAGGAGGGAGTTGATTTTATTACGCTTCATCCGAGATATGCGAAGCTTTCTTTCAGGCGGAGTGCGGACTGGAAGCTGGTATCCTTACTCAAACGTTCTGTTGACATTCCGGTTATCGGTAATGGGGATATCATTTCGCCGGAAATTGCAGCAAAAAGAATAACTGAAACAGGTTGTGACGGTATTATGATAGGCAGGGAGGCGGTAACGTCCCCCTGGATTTTCAGATTGTGTTCCGCCATTGAACAGAGCCGGCATGATGAAATTACAATTGATCTTCTGGATGTATGGATACGGGTGCTTGAGGATATGCAAAGGATATTACCTCTCCATCTACAGAAAAGCAGGGCACACCGGTTCAGTTTTTATTTCTCAAAAAATACACTGTTTTCTCACGAACTTTTCAGAAAGATACGAAATGCGGATGCAATACCGGAAATAATTGAGATTGTATCACGGTACTTTTCAGAAACCGGATATAATGAACGCTGTGTTCATTTTACAGTTGATGCGGAACAGATTGTTAAAACCGTATCTCCAGCGGCTTGTATCGGGGGATAACCGGTTAAAAAAGGGGGACAATCGTGTCGATTATCCCCCTTTTTTTAAATATAGTAATTATTTTTTTATAGTTATACTGTATTATATACCCTGTAAAGATCTGACCTGTGAAAGCCAGGATGACCTGCGGCTTCTCCAGGATGAAGTTTGAGCTGAATAGTTAATTGATGTTTCAACCTCGATAAGAAGCTGTCCCAGCTCGGAAATAGAACTGGCATTTCTTACTCTGTCAAGCCATCCGCTTCTCTGGTTTCTCCAGCTGTCTGATTGGGCTTCATACTTAACATTCGTTTCAAACTCAATCAGAAGTTGTTTCAATGAATCAACGTCGTTCCCTGCACTTCGCACCTGGCTGATCCATCCGCTCCGTCTTGATCTCCAGGAATCTGATTGTGACGAGTAGTTTACGCTTGTTTCACACTCAATCATCAATTGACCGAAAGATTGTGCCTGGGCATTAACTGTTATAGTTGACGCAAAAAGAGCACATGCGATAGCAACAAAGAGTAACTTTTTCATACGTCCCTCCGTGGGATTGATTAAAAAACATGTAACTAAACATATAATGCCATGTGTTGTGAAAGTCAAGCACAATACATAAAGTAATCGCGGTGTTTAAAAAATAAAATTCATGAATATGTTTAAATTATTGGATATATATGCAGTATATATAATTACACGTATTCTGTGGCGCGAGAATTACAATTTAATATTTGAAATATGAATATTACTCTGTCGGCATAATACGTAGAAAAATGCCGGATCATTACGCATATAATATAACATCATACAGCATGATGTCATTCCCTGAATCCGGGGACCGGTTTTTTTACCGTACCTGATTACCCATTAAAGGATATGTTGCTCCCCCCTGTGGAAAAACTGCGACCCGGGCATTGATCGGCAGCTTTTTAACTGCCTGATCAATAACATCCTGGGGATTTGTGTAGTTAACAAAAAATCCCAGCTTTTCTATTTCCTCTTCACTGAGCGATGGTACGTGAAAGTATAATTCATATTCCCGTATAAGCTGCATGGAGTAATAGATGAGAAATTTTTCTTCGACATTCAAGCCCTTTTTTACTTTTTCAAGGAACCACATTACCCGTGCCGGGCCGAGAAGACGGAGGATTGATTTTACCAGCCATAGAGGTTTTGAATCTTCCGGCAAAGGAATATCATCAAGGCCATGTTCAGCTCTGAGAAACCCCATTACGGTGCCTTTCGGTTTTAATGCCGGGAGCACGTTCCCGACACACTTCATGCTCTGTTTGAAGTTGAAATCCATAGGATATGAGTTTGTAATTATACCATCCACTTTCACGTCCATCTCAAGGCCCATTGTATCGTTCATATACTGAACACCGGCTCTGTGACAGGAGACGGGGTCTCCGGTAAAGGACTCAATTATTTCATTGTTATGATCAAGGACGACATTGACGCAGAAAATATCAGCTTCAATCATCCCCTGTATTTCTTCAAGATCAAGTCTGAAGGAGTTTTCTTCAGGTTTTACCCCTACCCTGTTAAACCTGTAAGGCGGTTCAGCGATAATTTCATGATGTCTGCCTATTGTTTCTGCTGATGCGACACCGGGAAGTATATTTTTTAATCCGCCGCCGAACCCCGCCCATAGATGCGGCTCGATAAGCCCCACAAGGACAATAATGTCAGCATCGGCAAGGTGTTTGTTGAGATATACCGGGGTACCCCGCTGTGTTGTGCCGAAATAATGGTTGCAGTCCGGGTTAAAGGCGTCATGGTTTTCCCAGGTAATGCTTTTAAGATTTTTCGCTCCGACCTTGTCTGCCATCTGTTGTTCAGTCATTGCAGTATGGATTCCAAGTCCCGGTAGTGCTACTATATCCTTCAGTAATACTCCGGAAGCTTTCAGTTCATCAAGTATCAGGTGGAAAAATTTATGTGCGGGAGTGGGCCGGGTGTTATCATCTACAATTATTACCGCTTTTTTCTTTTTCAGTTTTTTCTTATGCAACGGCGTGGAGTCCGAAGGTTTCTTTAATGATGATTTGACGATGGATAGTTCATTCTTTTTTTTCCGGTCCCCTTTCCCTATCGGCTGAGGATACATAACCTGCCAGGAATCAGGTACATCAAGGTGCAGTGCTGTATCGCCCCAGGGTAAACTTACTTTCATAGTATACCTCTCTTGCACAATTCTTATATGTATTCAATTCATGATACATATAATCTTTACTTGTGTCAAGCTATTATTGAGGTGTCCGCTGTCAGTATTTAATGGGCTGCGCTTTGTCCTGGTGGGTATTCTTATGATTATTTCCCTCGACCCTGTTCCGGTCAATGAAGTTAAGGTAATCTGAACGGGTAACAATGCCGAGGACCTTTCCATTTTCAACAATAGGGAGATGCCCGATGTTGTTGTTGAAAAAAAGCGCTTCAATTTCCCGGACTGTCATCTCGGGAGTTCCGGTTATAACATTTTTTGTCATGTACCCCTTTACGGGAGCGTGCATCTGGTCCCCCTTACGCCCTTTCATGATGTTCCGCAGAGTCATAAACCCCACCATGATGCCGTCGCTGTCAACTACCGGTGCGCCGGTATGATTGTGTTTTTCAAGAAATAATGACGCATCAAGGAGGGGCCAGTCCTGAACAAGGTAATGCACATCCCCGGTCATAATGTCCCGTGCTTTTACCGCCGGATTGAGCTGTGTTGTAAGATGATTCAGGAAATCTCTGAACACTGTTCCCCCCGTCCTTCCTTTAATTAATGCGGAGGATGCCTGAGGGTGCCCGCCGCCGGAAAAGGGGCGCAGAATTTCATTAACGGGAATTTTATTTTTCTGGCTCCTCGCGATGATCAGTACCTGATTATCTTTCGTGAAGGAAAAAACTGCAAATATCGCATCGAGGTTTTCTACTTCAAACGCTTTTTCCACTACCGCCGCGAGACCCGGCGCCTGTTTCTCCATTTCGATATAACTGAGTCCTATAAGGTGCCCCTGAAAATCCTGATAGATCATTTCGTTGAGAATCCTGTGAAACAGGGAGTACTGGTGTTCCTCCTTCATCGACCGGAGAAATTGTCTTACCAGTTTAATTGATGCGTCATTCTGCAGGAGATATGAGGCTGCCAGGAAATCAGCGTCTGTCACATTGTCGTGCGTGAAGTTTCCGGTATCGGAGTAAATAGCCGCAAGGGAAATTGTAGCGTCATCGGGATTTATTGGTATGTCATTATTCATCAGTTCCAGGGTGAAATACGTTGTGTTGGAACCATAGTTGTTATTATATATATCAGCTCCCGGAATGTCAGCCGTATCACCGGGGTGATGGTCGTAGACGTCAATGGGGCCCGTATAGCCGGGGATAAGGTCAAGATATTCCTTCACCCGGTTGACTGAACGGGTATCTACTACCACAATGTGTTCGACGGGATTATTTTTCAGCTCCTGAGAAGGAAGAAAATCAAGGTGATATTCATAGAGATTGAAGAGGTTCCGTGCAACGGGATGAATAAACCTGCTTCGTACAGGCCGGTGTTCCGGGAATATATACCGGGCAAGAACCATTGACCCTATGCAGTCAAGATCGAGATTTGTGTGACCAATGATAATTTTCATTTGACGTTCCTGTAATTACTATATCACATATTCATTCATGAAAAGAAAAATTACGGACACGAATCTGCTAATCCATTCACCGTATATGGTAAATAGCAATAAAAAATTTTCTATTTAAAATTCTTTATTTTATTGTGTACAAGGCAGGGTACTTCGAGAATGCTTTTTAAGAAATAATTTCAGGGGGTCATCGGTGTGGTGTGTTCCTTATTATTCTACATGAAAAGTAAGTTCATCCTTGATTTTTAAAATACGGTCATAATTTGCAATGAATATGTCAACCAGGTCAGGATCGAAGTGTTTTCCTTTCTCTGAGAGTATTAAATTTTTGATTTTTTCATCATCCATTTCTCCCTTATACACCCTCTTGGTGGACAATGCGTCGAATACATCTGCAAGGGCAACAATCCGGGCTTCAATTGGTATTGAAGTCCCTTTAAGACCTGAAGGGTACCCTGTACCGTCATACTTCTCATGGTGATACAATACAATATTTTTTGCTACGTCATCAATTCCCTGTTTGTTTATTATACGGTATCCGAAATTACAGTGTTCTTTCATTATGCCAAATTCTTCTGACGTATAAGTATCAGGTTTGTGAAGGATATCATATTTTACTGCAAGTTTCCCGATATCATGTAATCCCGAATAAAGCTTGATTTTTTCAATAAAAGACTGATCCAGTCCATAGTAGGTTGCAATGATTTCAGAATATGTGGAGACCCTTCTGATATGGGTCCCGGTTTCCTCGTCACGGATAAGGCTTGCATCCTCAAGGGCGCCTACAATACTGAGCGTGAGTTCATTCATCTGATTACGGCTGATATCTAATTCTGTTTTCTTGTCTTCTATTTCTTTTAACAGCAACTCACGCTTTCTAAAAAGGATGCTGTTGTAAATGATTGTGGAAAGCATCGTGGAGACCATTTCTATAAAATAATCATCACCCTCGGATAAAAATTCAATGGGATTATTCACAATCAGCAGCCCGAATGGTTCGCCATTTGTAATTAATGGGAGCGCTAATGCGGTCGTACCGATATACGGTGCTGTTTCAAAATTACCGGAGTTCTTTAATTGTACACGATTTTCATCTTTCAATATCGTGTAGAACAGCGGCAGCGGCTCAAAAAAATGAATAGTAAAACTATCGATATCACGAATATTATGAGAGGCAAGGACAAGGTTGTCGTTGGTAAACACTTTGTCCTTAATAAAAAGCACGGAATTGTCCGCCCTGAAGAAATTAGTTGAAATCAATATTGCGATATCCAGCACCATGGTATAATTATTGATAGGCACTGAATTGATAAGTTTACTTATCGCATTCAATTGTTCAAGTTGTTGATATATGGTATTCATGATT
>ERZ795057.3377-NODE-3377-length-10970-cov-3.703161_pt1 | contig 10970 bp, 8 predicted proteins | sample MGYA00375141_ERZ795057 | MGnify/ENA primary metagenome ERZ795057 (study PRJEB30186, sample SAMN05720163) | activated sludge metagenome | isolation source: Anaerobic digester | place: Hong Kong | collected 2015-01-26 ... | reverse complement strand
TGTTACGTTCATAATCATTACAATTTCCGGATTATCAGAGGATCACATGGCCTCCCGTGTATCAAACGGTAAAAGAATACTCCTTGTTGAAGATGAAGTTATTGTCGCCCTTTCGCAGAAGATGGAAATTGAGAAACGGGGATACAGCGTTATTACTGCTTCATCGGGAAAAGACGCGATAGAAGCATTTAAGTCAAACAGGAGTATCGACCTGATCCTCATGGATATCGATCTTGGAAGCGGTATTGACGGAACTGAGACCGCTGAACTGATTCTTCAGGAACGGGACATTCCAATAGTGTTTCTTTCCAGCCACACTGAACCGGAAATCGTTGAAAAAACAGAGAAGATTACCTCCTACGGTTACGTGGTAAAGAATTCCAGCATCACGGTACTTGACGCATCAATAAAAATGGCGTTCCGTCTTTTCAATGAGAAAAAGCGTGTCCTGGAACATCAGCAAAAGCTGAAACACACAAACGAACAGCTTGAGAAATCGCAGGAACTTATTTTAGAACGGGAAAACAAGCTCAGGGAAAGTGAAGACCGCTACCGGTCAATCGCCGAGAACTCACCAATCGCAATAGTAATTGTAAATGATTCATTTACTATTACTTTCGTCAATGACCGGTGCTGTTCGATATCAGGTTATTCCCGTGAAGAACTGCTGGGGAATAATTTCTCATTCTTCTTAACAGAAGAAAGCAGGCATATCGCAATTGAGCGTTATAAAAAAAGCCAGAAGAACGAACAGGTGGAACGGAAGTATGAATTTTCCTTCCTTCATAAAAATGGAAGTGTACGCCACGCTGAAGTTCAGACTGCTATCTTCAAAGATCATACAGATCATATATTCTCACTGCTGCAGATCATTGATATTACTGAACGCAGGGAAGTAGAAGAAACCCTGAACTTTCAGGCAACAATTCTTGACCAGATTCAGGACTGGATCACAGTAACCGACCTCAATGGCACCATAACATATGTCAATAACGCGTCATGCAATATGCTCGGCAGACCGAAAGAGGAGCTCATAGGGAAAAACATAGCTGTTTTCGGAGAAGACCCAGAAGCCGGTTTGACACAACAGGAAATTCTACAAAACACACTCCGGCACGGACACTGTCATGGGGAAGTCGTAAACTACCGCGAAGACGGTACACCTGTAATTCTTGAATTCAGGACACATGTCGTTACTGATTACAACAATGAACCCATGGCGCTGTGCGGGATCAGTTCAGATATTACAGAACGAAAAAAATCTGAAGTTACACTACGTAAAAGTGAAGAACGTTTCCGTTCATTTATTGAGAACGTCAATGATATCATTTATTCACTCACTTTGGACGGGATTTTTACGTACATCTCCCCGAACTGGCTTGAGTATGTCGGTGAGCCCGCGGAGGATGCCATTGGTAGATCTTTTGAGCCTTATGTGCACCCGGAAGATATCTCAGCATGCAGGGAATTTCTGGACTTAGTGATACGTACCGGGGAAAAGCAGCGTGATGTTAAATACCGTGTACTGCACCGGGACGGGTCTGTAAGGTGGCATGTATCAACAGGTGCCCCCCTTTTTGATGATGATGGAATTGTCACAGGGTATGTCGGTGTAGCACGTGATATGACCGGGGAGTATCATATCAGGGAGGAACTGCGGTTAAGCGAGGAACGTTTCAAACTTGCGGTTGAAGGAACGAACGACGGACTCTGGGACTGGAATCTGATTACACACGAAGCCTATCATTCCGATCAGTTTGCACGAATGCTTGGATACGAGCCGGAGGAACTCCCCTTTACCGGAGAAGCCTGGTCCGGGCTTCTCCATCCTGATGACAGGGAAGCGGCGATTCAAAAAGTTGAGGACTACCTTTCACACCAGAATACTAATTATGAATCATCATTCCGAATGAGGACAAAAGACGGCAGCTATAGATGGATTACAGGCAGAGGCAAGTGCCTGTTTGATGATACCGGCACACCGATACGATTCGTCGGCTTCAATACCGATATTACCGACCGCGTTATTGCAGAAGAAGAACTCAAGGAAGCGCTTCAGCATAATACCAATCTCCTGAAAGAACTGCAGCACCGTGCCAAAAACAGCTTCGCCACTATTGAAAGCCTTATAACACTCAAGATGCATTCGGTAACAGGCAGTGAAGCAAAGGAGGCAATTGCGGGAATTCATTCACGCGTCCGTGCCCTGGCGGAACTGTATACATATCTTTATACTACAGACACTCCCGACAGGGTTGATCTTGGAAAATACTGCAAGATAGTAATTATGTCAATTGCCGGCTTAGCGGAACATATCACGATAAAGTCCCGAATCGATTCCATCATATCCGACACAAAAACATCTTCAACCGTCGGCATGATCGTGAATGAACTTATCACCAATGCGGTAAAATACGCCTTTCCGGATAATAGAACGGGAGTTATCAGTATTGAACTAAAAAGAAAAGATACCGGCGCTACACTGATTATTTCAGATAATGGCGTTGGCATTCCGGAAAAGTATGATTCTTCGGAATCCTCCGGAATGGGACTCAAACTCGTGAGGGCCATGGTGAAACAGCTTAACGGAACACTGGATATACATTCAACTGATGGAACAACAATTACATTACACCTTCCCCGCATCCCGGAGATGTAATGCTACCTGTTTTTCACAATACATGGCAGGTTATTTTCTGAATGTATTGAACATGCAGTTCATTCTGGTGATAACAGATCTGAAGATATCCACTTCATCTTTTGTGAATTCGCTGTCAATCAGGGCATTTACCGCGGCGATTACAGGTATCGCCTTCACGGTTTCATTGATGCCCTGTTCCGTAATTACAATATGATATTCCCTCCGGTCATTGAGGTTCATCTGCCGTGCTGCAAGCCCTGACTTTTCAAGGCGGTCAACAGCGCGTGTTACCGCGGAATTATCTGTTTCAAGTGCTGCGGACAGTTCACTCATTGTCTGCCCGTTCCTGTCCTTCAGAAGGAACAATATGCCCAGCTGTCCCGGCGAAACATTCAGCCCTGCAAGGGACAGCTGCTTTTTGATGTATACTGTCATGGCATTTTCGGCCTTCGCGAGCATAAAGTATAACCGTGTATCCATTATCTCCTCCCTGTGCTGTTATATCGCCGCATAAAAAATCACACAGTCCGTACCATGTTCAATGTTGACCATTCTCCGCGGGACACATATGTCCACAGGTTCTTTTCTGGAAACAGCTGTTTGTCGATATCTTCCGGACCGAGCCCCTTTTCCCGCAGGGCATTCACCTGTTCCCTGAGCCGGAGATAGTTATCCAGCTTCGCTCTAATTTTTTCCTTCCCATTCTTCTGGACACCTGAATGGCCGCAGAAAACCGTATCAAAATCAAGTTGCAATATCCTTGTCAGAGAATCAATCGCGTCACTGATGTTTTCATCCTTAAACGCCACCGCCTGCGTACGGCTGACATAAAGATCGCCGGTAAAGAGCCACCCTTTGTTTTTTTCATGAAACACAACATGGTCCCTGTGATGTCCGGGAGCATCAATTACATCAAGACGGTAATTCCCGGTTTCCAGATACTCCGGCATCGGGTCCGCGGAAAAACCCTCACGGTTGCCCCACACAAGCCGCCTGTACAGAGGTATGCTGCTTTTTACTGAAGCCTCTTCTATTGAATTTTGATGAAGATATACGGGCTTCCCCAATTTTTCCCTGATCAACGCCGCGCTCCCTGTATGGTCTTCATGGACATGGGTGAGAGCGGCACACTGCACAGGGTATTTTTCGAACAGCGTCACCATTTTTTTCATTATCATTGAAGAACCGGCATCAATCAATATCCCGTCAATATTATACAGGCATATATCCAGCCTGAAAGGAAATATTCCGGATTGTGTCTGTGCCGCAATGCAGTTACGGTCTATCTGAGTTATATTCATGGCATGTTCCTGTATTCTGCTATTATTTGCTTCATCCAACATTTGATTAGTCAAATAATATCTACTGAAATGATAAAAGTCAATTTTTTTTTTTACAGTTTCCCTGATTATCTATTGACGTATTATCTTTATTCTTTTATGTGAATTTACACTATTGCCGTTTACATTTATTGCGGAATATCTGGATATATCAACTGAAACGGTGAAACGACACCTGGCGAATATCTTTCATAAATCCGGCGCAAAAAACAGGACCGAGCTGTCGCACATGGATATATAAGGTCTTCACATGACCGCAGTAGCCTGCAGAAAAACATTTATATGAAATTGAGAAAAATTTCTAAATCTACAACTTTTGGGGGATTTACAAATTTAATCACTGGTTTTTAAATATCCGCAACCGGTATTTATAAGGACAATATTATCGATACAATACGCATCAGATATTTACATCAGTGCCCCGGGCGGGAAGATGTAATCAAATATTAAACAAAATGACTTAGCGGAGGAAATAAAATGAAAAAATCTATTCTTACACTGGCAGCAGTGTGCATGCTGCTGATGTCCTTTGGCAGCAGGGAGAAGGCCCATGCCCTCGGACCAGTCGATATAGGGATCGGCCTTTCAGGTTTTTACGCATGGTGGGACCCTGCTGTGAGTGGTGTTTATGACGACACAGAAGTGACGAACGGATTTTTATGGGGCCCAGTGCTCAGTCTGACCTTTTTCAAGAAGGTATACCTGGTAGGCAGCTTTATCGAGACAAGCAATTTTGATTCACGGTATACAGTGAGAGGAACTGATTCCACATGGGGCGATTTCACAGCGAAAACTGAACGGAAGCAAAAAGTATCAAACATAGACCTGATGCTCGGTTATAAAATAACACCGTTCACCTCAGTTTTCATCGGTTTAAAATCATTTTCCTATGACAATGGAGGACAACTGCATGTAACAGAATATATCGGCTCAACAACAAACGAGTGGTCTGGTGACCAGGGTGAGTTCCAATCAGAGGGAGATGGGTATGCCATCGGCATAAGCCATACTTTCGCTCTTGGAGGAAACAATTTTATTAATACATCAATATCCGGAATTTATTACAAGAGTGACCTTGTCGTATCCATCCAGGAAAGTGTAGCCTATGGAACAAGTTATGGTTACGGAGCATGTGATGTGTATGAAATTACCGCAACCGGAATAGGCGCAAGCTGTAACGTTTCCTTTTCTCATTATTTCGACCTCATAAACACCGCCATCTCAATCGGGGGCCGTTTTCAGTACATTCATTACAGTCATAGCAGGGACGATATTAAATACCGTTATCCGAATAATATCCAAAACCCGGACCGGATAAACCATATCGGCTTCGATGATGACTATTTTTACGGAATTACCATGTCCGCGATTTTTTATTTTTAGTCCCATAAAGGAAGGTGTGCAATGAGAAAGAAAATCATACCAACCATTGTGCTCGTTGCGGCATTATTTACAATGATATCATGTAAAAACAGCAACAGTGACAATGCCGTGCTGGAGGAAAGCTTCACCATCGCGGAAAACGCTTCATTGAACAAAGAGCTAAAAAAGCTGCGCAGTTCTTTGAAGGCAGCAAAAACCGACAACGAAAAGGCAAAGCTCCACAGCAATATTGCCGCGATCCAGACAGCCAAAGGCGATACGGCACACGCTATACAGAGCGCACAGGAATCGATACGCCTCAATCCGAAGAAAGCGGAAAGCCACTACCTTCTGGGACGTGCTTACCTCTCGGCAGGAAATTACCGGGAAGCAGAAAAGAAACTCGCGGAGGCGCTCCGTATACGGCCGAACCATCCGATGTCATTCTTTGAGATGGGAAACCTGTATTACAAACAGGGCAATTACCGGAAAGCCATAGATGCTTATGAGCGCTCCCTGCAGGCGGGAGGAGCGAATTACCAGGTATGCAACAATCTCGGGGTGCTGTATTATCTCACCAGCATGTACGGGAAATCGGAACAATCATTCAGACGAGTTCTGGAACTGAAACCCGGTTTTGCCGCAGCGCATAAAAATCTCGGCATCCTCTATGACCTGAAGCTCAAAAAGCCCGCCCTTGCCGCCGGCCACTACCGTAAATATATCGAGCTGGCGCCCAATGCACCGGAACGGCGTGCGGTGGAGCTCTGGATATCAGGACTTGGAGGGTGACCCATGATAAAACGGATATCAGTCATATTGATTATCGGGATGTTGTCCGTGACAGCGTCCCTTCTCTATTCGCAGACCGAAACCATCCGCCTCGCAGTTGCCCCTTTCATGCCTCTCACCTCAGGCAACGAAACGAAAAGCGCCGGTATATCATCATCCCGCACCCTGGAGAAAAGACTCGGCGGCATGCAGTGGTTCGAGCTCCGTCCGTCGGGGGCAGTGCAGAACTATCTCACGTCCCTTGAACGGGTACAGCTCGGCCTTGACAGCCCCGCGTCGGTAAAGGGGATCGCCCGAAAGCTGAAGATCAATTACCTCACCGTAGGATCAGTGGCAAAGATCGGCTCCCGGTGTGAAGTTGACATGCGGATTGTCGATATCAACAACTGGAACATCGTATACGCCTCAGGTGCCGGTTCATCCAGTATGGGAGGGGCATCGTCCGCAATCTGCTCCACCCTGCCCGCAGGATTTACCCGGGAACGTCTGGAGACAAAAGTCAGGTCCAGCAGGGACAGTCCGGCCATATCTGTATACGCCTTTGACCATGACAACCCTCAGGCCATGAAGGCAGGATACGGAGGCACCTTCGCCGAAATTCTGAACAGCGAGCTGGGAGCAAACCAGGAGATTGCCGTCGTCGAGCGGACACACGCAAAGGCCCTGCTGAACGAAAAGGTCATGGAGATGGTGGGGATCGTGGAGAATGACAATTCAAACGAGGAATTCCGCGTCCGCGGCATATCCTACCGTGTCGCGGGAGTGATACGCATGTTCGGTAATCTGATTTGCATGAGTTACCGGGTCATCAACACATCCACGGGGAACAGCGTATACATGGGATACAGCGAACTGGGTTCACCTGCGGCCCTGCGACCCCTTGCCCGCAGGATTGCGGCGTCCCTCACTGACGCGCTGAACAACCGTATCGGCACTCTTGATCTTTCAAGCGAACCAAAACATGCCAGAGTATTCATTGACGGAAAAGAAGCGGGCAAAACGCCGGTGATTCTGCAGGTCAATAAGGGGACACATTCCCTTAAACTCGTTCTTGAAGATTACATGGAATTTGAAAAAGAAATTACCATCGCACCGCGCGCCATAGCGAAGGAACGGATACGCCTTCAAAAGGACACGCGGAAGGCAGAAGAAATCGCGCGTAAAAGAGATGAAGAGGAGAAGGCACGCCTTGAATCAGAACGCTTAGAACGCGAACAACTTGAACGGAAAGCCCGTGAACGGGCAATCGCGGAACGGGAAAAAGCGGCAGCACAGAAAAACAAGGAGCGGAATGAACGTGCGGGAAATATTCCTTCACTGTAATGCGCATACAATTAGTTCCGGGGAAAACATCCGGATACTTTTTTTAATTTTATTTTCAGGAGAAAAAAAAATGAGAAAAATTGCCGTAATGTCGCTTTTCATTATTGCTATTGTGGCATCGCCGGTAATGCTGCGGGCAGCACAATGGAGTTTAGGAGTCACTTCAATGTATATGTTCTGGGAACCTTCATGGAATGGCACCTATGATACTGCCGAAGTTGACCCCTTTATGCTGTACGGTGCTATCGGGAGTGTTTCATTTAGTAAAAACTGGACTTTTTCACTTGTGGGGATGTTCGGCACCGGTGAGGGGAGGCTTGAACACGAATACCTTGGTACGAAAACGGAAGTGGAACAGGACATGATGCGCTTTGATCTTGACGCCATTCTCAGCTACAGGTTCCATGAAAGATTTTCATTTTTTGGGGGTCTGAAATATATTGACTGGAATTTTGATGCCAATAGCGTTACAGTAAACAATGTCCCCGCTAATAATAACTACGATGATCATGCAGGTGCACACGGCATGGGGGTCGGATTTGGTCTCAGCTACAATCACCCGATTATTGCTCAGAAGCTTTTTCTGATTGCAAACGTTTCCTTTGTATATATGGACCTGTACTATGCGCTGTTCATACAGGGTACCATGCAAAACCAAAATTTCGAAAATGATCAGAACTACCGTGCATATGGATTCAACACGACCATCTCTCTGTCATATTATTTCGAGTCTCTGTCAACTGCCATTGCTCTGGGAGGACGCTACCAACGCCTGAGCTACAGCGCCGTTGATGAGGATTATTACAACATGGACGATGACATATTATACGGGATTACGTTTTCGGTAATATACTATTTTTAATCATATAGTGAAAAACATATAATTTATAGTAAGATGGAATAAACATTATCGGAACAATAATTACGCCTCAAATAATTTCATTTGACAAACCAGCACAGAAACCGCACTATAGTGTACTGTAGTGCGGTTCTTTATGACCTGGTCGCTGTAAATATACCCCGGCCTTATATACATAAACGACATAATGTATATACGATACAGATGACAGAGAACAATCCCCCGCCATCTGAGGCAGTGTATGCCGCTGTACTATTTTTTTTCTATTGTCCTTAAAATTAAGTCTCTTTGCGATACCGGTGGTATATTTATTATTATACCGCATCATATATACAACACTTCTATGAACAACTGGAGATAGTAAAAAAAATGGAACTGGATCAATTCTTTGGCAAAGAACAGGTAATTGTATTAAAGAACACGGAAAAGCAGCTGATCTTCAAGGAAATGCTGAAAAAGCTTGAGGATTTAGGGAAGATCGAAAACGCAGACAGGTTTTACGCGCAGGTAGTACACAGGGAGTCCCTGGAAAATACAGGGATCGGTAAAGGCCTCGCTATTCCCCACGCCAGGACAGAGTCTGTTGACGAGTTTATATCCATTTTCGCCATCGCCCCTGACGGCATTGAATACCAGTCCTACGACAACATCCCGGTAAACTACATATTACTCAGCATCTTCCCCACATCAATGAGTACAAAGTACCTTTATCTTGTGGGTATGATGGCGAGAATTTTTTCCAATGACGCAGAACGGGCATCGATAGATGAGGCCAGGACCCCGGCAAAAATGTTCTCCGTCCTGAAAAAACAGGCCCACCAGTACTTCGTCGACATTTCGGAAAACACATCGAGCAACCTTGGTGATATTGAAAACCTCTCGGCGATTCCAAGTGCCAACCTTGACCTTATTATCCGCATTGACAGGCTGTACAAGATCTATGACGCAGGCGACACATCCAATTCAATACAGGATAAAATCAACCAGCTGCGGAAACTCATCGACAACAGGTCCCTTGCGTATTACGAGCGTATGAGAAAGAAGTGCCAGAATCCCTTTGCGATCCTCGATAAGGGGAGCTGCGCCGGATGCCACCTCGTCATTCCTCCGGTCTATCTCTCGGAAATAAAGGAAAAGAAGGGCATTGCCGTCTGCAATAACTGCGGAAGATTTCTAATTATTCTGTAGGTACCGCCGCTCCCGGATATTCTTCCTACTGTATCCTGCGTGCGGCAAACATCGCAATGGATGCCGCGATAGCGGCATTCAGGGACTCGATGTTGTCTGTTATGGGCACCGCAACCGCGTGTTCCCTCATTTCATCAGGCAGGCCGGGGCCTTCAATTCCCGGCAGCAGCAGAAAGCGTTCAGGAAACACCACGGCATCGAGAGGTGTCCCTGTTTTATCGAGGGCATAGAGCGGCAGCCCCCGCCTCCGGGCCTCTTCTCCCGCTTCAGCGATTCCCGGCCCCCGATACAGAGGGACCCTGAACACTGCCCCTCCTGAGGCACGGATACTTTTCGGATGGAACGGATTTGCCGCCCCCTGGAGGAGAATTATTTTCCCCGCGCCGAAACCCGCGGCGGAACGTATTACCGTCCCGACATTCACCGGGTCCTGAAATGGTATCATCAGGTTGCACCCTTCACCAAGGGTATTGTCCCACTCCTCCATGTCCGGAACCGGGGCCACCAGAAGGGGCCCTCCGGTCGCCGATACATCCAGTTCATTGTAGAGTCCCTTTTTGAAAATGTACACCTTCCCCTTGTTGGACATGTCAGCAATTACCGCATTGAGCGCCTCATTATCTACCCTGCACCCGTCATACAGTATAATCCCGTGAAGCGACCCCTGGAAATCAGCGGCGAATTCTCCCGCAAGCCGTGTCCCTGACACCATGACCCGTCCCTGCTTTTTAATTCCTTCAGGGGTGGTAAGTTTCTTAAACTCCCTGAACTGCCTGTTGTCCTTTGAGGTGATCACTATCTCCCGGTTTTCCGATTCATCTTTGAATATCCGGTAGGTTATCAGACGGGAATCGGTCAGTTTCTCATACACCACGGCCCTTCGCTGGTGACCGGTGCCGGGGAGTGTATATTCACGATCCAGCACATTCCGGAATTCTCCGCGGTTCCCGTCGGAGAGCAGTTTGATATCGTCCCCCGCCCCGGGACCTTTCATAAAGATGACCTTCCCGCCGCGGGGCAGGAAATGATGTACACGGGAAAGGGTATCATCAATTGATTCAAGGGCCCTGGTTATGACGCCGCTGACATTGAACATTGAATGGTCTGTTACCTTGTGGGGATATATTTCGACATTATCAAGGCCAAGGCGTTCAATCACCATGCCGAGAAATTCCACACGCTTGTACCGGGGTTCCGCGAGGACCACCCGGCATTCCGGAAGCAGTATTTTTAGCGGGATTCCCGGAAACCCCGCGCCGGTGCCGATATCCACAAAGGAGTCAGGAAGGTCACAGACCCTGGCAATGAACATGGAATCAATAAAATGTTTGTCCACTACATCTTCAAACCGTAATATCCTCGTGAGGTCAAACCGCTCATTGTATTCCATAAGAAGCCGGTAAAAATCCCGGAACTGCTCAATCTGGCGGGGTGCAAGTTCAAATCCCGCATCACGGAACATTGT
>ERZ795057.3374-NODE-3374-length-10975-cov-5.057692_pt1 | contig 10975 bp, 11 predicted proteins | sample MGYA00375141_ERZ795057 | MGnify/ENA primary metagenome ERZ795057 (study PRJEB30186, sample SAMN05720163) | activated sludge metagenome | isolation source: Anaerobic digester | place: Hong Kong | collected 2015-01-26 ... | reverse complement strand
GAGACCTGCGCCAGCCTGGCCTACGACCTGCGCCTGGATGCCTACGACAGCTGGACGCTGGGCATCGGCCTGGCCCGTCGGTTCTGAACCCCACATCCCATGAACGCCCTGCAATTCCTGCGCACCACCATGGTCGGAGGCCTGTTCCTCCTGGTCCCCCTCACCGTGATCGGCATGATCGCGCTGCAGATCGTCCGCTTCATGCGCCCGATAACCGCCTACCTGGCCGAGGCCTTGGGCATGACCCATGGTGTGCGTGTGTTGGAAGTGCTTGCACTGCTCGTGCTGTGCCTGCTGGCCGGGCTCCTGATGCGACTCGGGCGGGTGGGCCATGTGAGCAATTGGCTGGAGCGGAACATCCTGTCCCTGTTGCCCGGCTACGAGTACATCCGGATGCGCATGAACGAGCTGCTGTCGCCGGGCGGCGCGGACAATTCCTCCGCCATCCTGTTGCGGCTTGATGACAGCTGGTGCCCGGCCCGCCTGATCGAGACCGGAGATGATGGCACCAGCGTGGTGTTCATCCCGGACACGCCGCAAGGGAACAGCGGTGCGGTGCTGGTGGTGGAGAGCGACCGCGTGCAACGCCTGAACGTGCCCTACGCGAAGCTGGCCGAAAGCGTGCGCCACTATGGGCGGGGGCTGCAGGCCATCAAGCGGGAGCGCAAGGCCTGAATGCTGCTGCCGTACCTTGAAGGTCCTCCGCGAATTCGTTCGAATGCTTCTTCGCCCTCTTCTGTTGCTTGGCGCTGTCCTCGTCCTTCTTCCTGCGGGAGCCCAGAGCTTCACCAGTTCCCAAAGCGGCATCCCGGCCGAACACGGCATCGGCGTCTGGCAGCAAGGTAGCGGCTACCGCACGCTCGCACGGCTGCACCTGCAGGACGGCCCTTCCTACCAGCTGCAGCTGATCGACTGGGATGCCCAAGGCAACTTGACCGGTAAGCAGGACCTTCCTCTTCCCGGCACGGCCTTCGCTCAGGCCACCGCTCCGGCGGGAAGCGGGCAGGTGGTGGTGGGCAGCATCTTCATTCCCGACAGCAGCCGGCACGACCTGCTGGTGGTGAAGCTGGACGCTGCGGGGAACGTGCAATGGACGAGCACGCCCTTCCTGGCCGGTGACCAGCAGGCCTGGTCCGCAACCACGCTCACGAATGGCGATGTGGTCGTTGCCGGGATGGCGGTGACCGGTACGGACCACGATGCCTTGATCGCCCGTTTCAGCAGCACGGGCACCTTGCTGTGGAGCACCTCGCCCAGCCTGCCCGGCGATCAGGAGCTGCATGCCCTGATCCCCGACGCCACCGGCATCACGGCAGCCGGGCGCACGGTGCATGGTCCCAACGGAGCCGATCTATTGCTGATGCGCGTGGACCTGAACGGCGACACGCTCTGGACACGGCGGCACGGCGGTCCGATGGCCGATGAGGCCCGCGGGTTGGTACGCCTGAGCAACGGAGACCTTCTGGCCGCCGGCACCACCCAAAGCTTCGGCCCCATGCGCGTGGATAGCACCCGCATGCGCAACCTGTGGATGCTCAGGCTGAACGCGCAGGGCGATACCCTGTGGACGCATGCCCACGGCGACACCCTGATCCATCGCGGCACCACGGCGCTCTGTCTGCATATCTCTGGAGATGGCGTGATCGCCGGTACACGGGGCAACACACCGGACAACGAACTGCTGCTGCTCCGCTTCACGCCGGGCGGGAACGTCTCCTGGGAGCGGACCTTCGATCACGGGCTCAGCGAGCGCGTCCTGCAGCTGGTGCCCCTTGGTCCCGGAGCGGGCTTCATGGGCACGGGGTGGACGAGCACGGACACCGGTTACGGGACGTTGCTGTTCAGGCGCGACGAACAAGGGAACTGAGCCCCAACGCGAGGATCAGGCCCGGAAGCCGAGCACCAGGATGTCGTCCACCGAGGGGTGGTCCTGCTGCCAGAGCTGGAGCGCTCCTTCCACGCGGCGTTGCTGCTCCGGGGCCGACAGGTGGGCCACTTCGGTCAGCAACTGCTTCAGCCGGCCACGGCCGAACTTCCGATCATCGGGTCCGCCGAACTGGTCCTGAAGCCCGTCCGAGCAGAGGTAGTACATGTCCCCGCGGCGCAGGTCCAGGACCTGTTCCGTGAACGCGGTCATGTTGCCGGCATGAAGCCCCACGGGCATGCGGTCCGCATCCACTTGTTCCAACACGCCAACACGGACGCGATAGAGCGGATTGTATGCGCCGGCGTAGCGCAGCTCACCGGCCGTGTGGTCCACGGCGCAAATGGCCATGTCCATGCCGTCCGAGAGCCCGTCCTTGCCACGCAGGGCCGTGATCAATTCCTCCCGCAGGCGGTCCAGGATGGTCGCCGGCCGATGCTCGCCCTGGTCCAGCACGATGGTCTTCAGCAGGGTGCTGCCCAGGATGCTCATCAGCGCCCCCGGCACGCCGTGACCGGTGCAGTCGGCCACGGCCACGATGGTGCGGTCTCCCACCTGGGCGCACCAGTGGAAGTCGCCGCTCACGATGTCGCGGGGGCGGTCCAGCACGAAGTGTTCCCGGAACTGCCGCCCAAGCACATCGTCCTTCGGCAGCACGGCCTGCTGGATGCGTTGGCTGTAGCGGATGCTGTCGGTGAGGTCGTTGTGCGCCGCTTCGATCAGCTCCTTCTGCGCCCGTTCCTTTTCGGTGCTGGCCTTCAGCTGCAGGCGCAGGCGCACCTCGCGCTTGGCCAGCCGCCAGCGGTTGTGGGAGAGCAGGGTGCTGATCACCACCACGCAACTGAGCAGGGTGCCACCGTTGGCCATGATGTCCGCAGGAGCCAGCGCGCTGTGCTGGCCCAGGAACCAGGCATTCGCCAACAGGGAGGCGACGGCCACCACCAGGGACCAACCCAGCGGCCAGAAGGCGATCATGCTGGCGCCCACGAACAGCACCGCGTAGGCCAGCGTGTGCATGCGGAAGAGCTCAGGCCCCATGAAGCTCCACATGTAGGCGTTCTCCAGGCTGATGAGCAGGTAGGGCACCAGAAGGAAACTGCGCGGGGACAGACCCAGCCATTTCCGGCCCAGCAGAGCGAACACGATGCAGGCGCTCACCGCCAGACGTACACCCGCGAACCGCTCCCAGTGCTCGGGGATGATCGCCAGGTCGTTCAGGATGAACAGCGGGTTCAGCAGGGCAGCGACCCAGGCACCGGTCACGTGGTAGCGCCAGGCCATCCGGTCCAGTTCGGCCTGCTGCGCGTCGGCCAGGGAAGCACCGGTCGGTCGCAGCACCGTACCGGCCAGCCGGGCCGCCAGGGGCATGCGCAGGGCCGTACCAAGTGAATTGGGCATGCGCGTGGATACGTGGATCGCGCGGAAGGGTTACCTGGAGACACGTCCCCGGAACTACCTTTCCTACATCCAACATCCGGACCCATGCGTACGCCAGTCCTCCTTATCGGGATCCTGCTGATCGCCAGTGCGCAGGCACAGGTCGCGGTACGCAGCTACTACGACACCTTCACCAACGCCGGCCCGCTGTCCGAGCGGACCACGCTCCTGGCCAACGGTGATGCGCTGTACTACGACCAGGGCTGGAACGGCCTGGCCCGGTTGGCACCGGACGGTTCGGTGGTGTGGTACAAGCGCTTCGCCATCGACCCCGATCCGCTCGCGTTCACGGCCATCGCCCATGTGGCCGAACAGGACAATGGGAACCTGGCCGTGGCGATCGTACAGCGTGATCCCGGACTGGACTACGCACCCGGGCTGATGATGCTGAGCGCGGTCGGTAGCGTGTTGAACGCGCATGTCGCCTCGGACGTGTCCATGGAGGTCCTGGACTGGCTTCGCGTATTCGTGGCCTCTCCGGGCGGCGATCTGCTGATGACCTTGCGTGACGCAGGAAGCAACGGGTCCATCCACCGCTTCGACGCGGTGGGTTCGCACGTACTGAGCGAGACGTATCCTTCCGCAGGGAACGTGCCCGTGGAGGGCGTGATGGCTCCCTCCCTGATCGGTGCCACGGTCGGTGGGCTGCAGGAGTTCGCGCCGGGAGGCTGGGCCCTGGTGCCCAACATCACCCCGATCGGTGGCGTGAACTACACGGCGTTCATCTGGGACGTGGCCCCTGTTCCTGGTGGCTTCGCCTTCGCATTCGTGCGCACGGGCGGACCCGAGCTCATGATGCCCGGCATCGGGCTGGTGGACCAGAACGGGACGTTCCAGAACGCGATCGTGTTCGAGATCGATGCCCTCATGGGCATGACCAACCTGTTCGACCGGCCCCGGCTGGCGAGCACCGTGAACGGCCTCGCGCTCGCCTGCAACAACGGTTCGCAGAACGACCCCGCCGGCTGGCTCATGACCTGTGCCCACGACCTGAGCAACGCCCAGGTGTTGCGCGTGGACCTGGGCGACGAGTCCTACGCCCGATCCGTGAGCGCCTGGAGCGGTGATCTGGTGCTCACCGGATACGTGGACCAGTTCGGAGTGGGCGAGCGGCTGATCGCCCGGACGAGCAACGGCCTGGACATGAGCGACTGCTTTCCCGCGGAACCCTTCACCGTGCAACCCTTTCCCATGCAGACGCTGGCCTTCACGCCACCCGCCGGAACTGCTGCCACCACCACCTGGACCGCGGTGACCCCCACCGTCACCGACGCCACCTTCAACAGCGACTTCCTGTGCGGGGTGCAGTCGGTGGAGGGCCCGGCGTTGGCGTCCTTCACCCTGCTGCCCAATCCGGCCACGGGATCGGTGCACGTGCAGGGCATCCCATCGGGAAGCTCGACCGTGGAACTCGTCGATCCGCTGGGCCGGTCGGTGCTGCGCCGTGCGTTCACGGGAACGGAGCTCGTGCTGGACGTGAACGTGCTTTCACGAGGTGTCTACACGGTGCATGTGCACACCGGCCAGGGGCGCGGCAGCAGGCTGCTGGTCCTGGAGTGAACTCCGGCCTCAGGGCCGGTCGTCGTTGGACTTGGCCGCGCTGTGCACGGAACGCGTCAATCGGTCTGCACTGGAACCCCTGGCGGCGATGCCCTCCAGGCCATGCACCTCCGCCCGGATGTTCCGGCCTTCGGCGCTTTCCAGGAACTCCTGAAGGATCTCCCGTACGTCCGGATGCATGTGCACGCTCCGCCGGGCATCGATGATCACATGCGTCCCGTCGGGCATCTCGCCCAAGGTGCGTTTGATCCCGGCCTTGTTCAGGAAGGTCACGTCCTCGCTCAGCTCCACGCGCACCGCTTCGCCGGGCTTGTGGTTGTCCGGATCGAAATGGAACGGTGCGTTGTAGTTGGTCCACAGGATGTGCACGATGGCCACGGCCAGGCCCAGCCCCACGCCGATCAGCAGGTCGGTGAACGCCACGCCCAGCACGGTGACCACGAAGGGCACGAACTGGGTGAACCCTCCGCGGTACATGGCCTGGAACTGGGCCGGCTTCACCAGTTTGTAGCCCACCAGCAGCAGCACGGCGGCCAGTGCGGCCAGGGGGATCTTCCGCAGCAGGTCCGGAAGCAGCAGGACGCAGACCAGCAGGAGGACCCCATGCGCCACGGCGCTCAACCGCCCGCGGCCACCGGCCTGGATGTTCGCTGAACTGCGTACGATCACCTGGGTCACCGGCATACCACCCAGCAGTCCGCTCACCACGTTGCCGAGCCCCTGGGCCTTCAGTTCGCGGTTGGCCGGCGTGGTGCGTTTCCAGGGGTCCAGCTTGTCGGTGGCCTCCACGCTGAGCAAGGACTCCAGGCTGGCCACGATCGCGATGGTGATGGCCACCAGCCACACGGCAGGCTTCAGGAATCCTGAGGGGCTCAGCCGCGGGAGGTCGTCCATCCCGTTCACGTCGGGCAGGTCCACGTAGTGCCCTGCTCCGATGGCCAGGTCGGGTATGCCCGTGAACCAGGCGGCCAGCCCGATGCCGGCGAGCACCGCGAGCAACGGACCGGGAACCAGGCCAAGCACCTTGTGGCCCTTCACGCCGGGCCGTTCCCAGAGCACCATCAGGCCCAGGCAGACCAGCGTCACGATCACGGCACCGTAGTTGATCCCGTCCAGCATGTACAGCAGCTCACTGAGCGTGTTGTGCTGATCGGGCTGCAGGAAGGCCTGTTCGCCCATCGGGTCCTTGTCGTACCCCACCGCGTGGGGGATCTGCTTCAGGATGATGATGAGGCCGATGCCGGAGAGCATGCCGGTGATCACCGCGTTCGGGAAGTAGTAGGCGATCACCCCCGCACGCAGAAAGCCTAGGGCCACTTGGATGACCCCGGCCAGCACCACCGCGCACAGGAAGATCTCGTACCCCCCCAGATCGGTGATGCCGCTGAGCACGATCGCAGCGAGCCCTGCGGCCGGACCGCTGACCCCCAGCTGGGAGCCACTGGCCAGGCCCACCAGGATGCCGCCAACGACACCGGCGATGAGACCTGCCAGCAAGGGCGCACCGGAGGCCAGTGCGATGCCGAGGCAGAGAGGAATGGCGACAAGAAGAACGACGATGGAAGCGGGCAGGTCCTGCTTCCAGTGGGCGAAGAACCCGTTGGACATGGATGGAACGGTGGTCGGTGAATGGTACGGTGAAGAGCGCCCATGAAGGGCCGCACGAGCTGGCAGCTCAGCCCTTCGGAGGCGGTACCTCCACCTCGGGCGAGGCACAGGCCAGCAGCCGGGCCCCGACGTTGGATGGCAGCTCAACGTGATCCTTCGTCTCCACCACATCGGGTGTGGCAGCGGCGAACGCCAGCGCATGCTCCTCGTTCACCTCTTCCTCGGCGGGGATCGAAGCAGCGGCGGTGGGGCCATCCACACGCAGCTGCCCGGCCCCGTAGATCAGGCACGGGCCGCCCACCAGTAGCAGGACCAGCCCGCACACCAGCAGTACCGCCCGAAAGGAACCAGGTGTATGTGGACTACGGACCACGAGCGCACAAGGTAAGGGAAGGGGTGCTGCTTCATCGGGTGGTCTACCATGGCCGGACACGCTCAGCTCAAGAAAATCCCGGCCTCTCACCGGGTGGAACCGAGGCGCACGAGCGCGGCCACATGGGCCAGCAGCACGGCCGGTACGATCACCGCAGGCAGCCAGATGTACGGAAGGTGCTGCACCAACCGCATCGGCTCGTCCAGGTTCAGCACTTGCATGGGCGAAGGAAAGCTGAGCACCGCGCGGGCCACCACGTTCACCAGCAGCACCAGGCACACCACGTTCCAGATCAGCAGCAGGCGCCGGGGCAGCACCGGCGAACGCAGGAGGTGCCAGGCCACCAACGGCGCGGACAGGCCGGAGAGGATGTCGAAGTTGGCCCCTTCGAAGGTGAGCATGTGGGGTACCAGGCCCTGTTGCCAGCCGTGGTACAGGACCAGTTCCACCGGCACGCGCAGCACATGCAGCCAGGTGAGCGCCACCAGATCACCGCGCGCCAGCAGCACCCTGCCCGGCCGAAGCAGCACCAGCAACAGGATGCCCGCCACCATCGGTGCCAGCAGGAACATCGGCCGCGGCGGCAGACCGTCCGTCACCGCGTAGAAACCCTGCTGCGCCAGCAACGCGTTCAGCAGCCCCCAGGCCACGAACACACCGAGCAGCCAGACCTTCCGCCAGGCACGCCATACTCCCCACAAGGCCAGCACGAGCGCGAGCAGGAACAAGCCAAGGGCCCAGGTGGACATGCCCACAAGGTAGGCGTGTGCCCGGATCGGAAGGTCGCGATGTAGGATGTGCTCAGGTCAAGCGCAGGGGAGCCCGGATGGCCTCCGTGCGGCACTGGGCCATCACCTTGTCCCGTTCGGCCTTGGTGGCCCGATCGGGGCCCCGTCCGATCACGCGCTGCTCTTCATCCAACAGCTCGAAGGAGTGCACGCCATCCCCGTTCAACTTGCGGTAGCTGCCCTCCTCCACGCTGCGGGCGCGCACTTCGGCGACCATGGCCGCCGTCTGTCGCTGGCTCTCCAATGGGCTGGTGTTCGTGAGGAGCACGGTGCCGTCCGGCGTTCGCAGTTCGAACCCAAAGGGACCGTCGTCCCTTTCGATCAGGTGGAAATGGGCCATGTTCGTGAGGTATTGGTGCGCTCAAGGTACCCGATCGGGAATTGGACCCGGCCTTCACGCCGAACGGAACGTCTCCCGCTCGGCCTGTCCATGAAGATCGCGACCGGCTCAGTGGAACCGCTCGTCGTACGCCGCCAAATGAAGCCGGATGGCCGCCAGCTGGGCGCTGTCCGGATCGGCAGGCAGCTCGCGGTACATGCCCATCAAGGGCAGCAGGTAGTCGTGCAGGTCCTCGTGGGCCTCGCCCTCCATGGTGCAGCGCACGAAGATGGTGCCCATGCGGTCCTCCAGGCTGTCCTTCAGCAAACCGCCGGTGAGCCCATTGTCCGGGTACCCGACCACCAGGGCCTGCATGCCGCGGACTCCCTCGGTGGTGGCGGCGTTGGCAGGCCAGCGGCCCTGCGCATCGCGGGTCGCTTCGATGGGCTCCTCGATAGCCTGCTCGTCGGTGGGTGCCGGAATGCACGCGGTCATCAGCAGGAGGAACCACGCAGGGAAGATGCGGCGGTGATGCATGCGTACAAAGATGGTGGCCTGGTCAACGACCGGGTGCCTTCATCCCTACACCGACCGGACCCGTCGCGGCACCTGTGGAATGGGACCAAGGCAACCTTCCACGACCTCCCGCGCGTCGAATGGGCCAACACCATGATCCCGATGAAGCATCTCCTGCTCCCCTGCCTGATCCTTTTGGCCGTTCCTGCCGAAGCCCAACTGAACCTTGGTCTCAAGGGCCATTGGACCTTCGCCGGCGGCAGCGCGATCGACCTCAGCGGACAGACCAACGATGGTACGGTGGTGGGCGGAGTGACACAGACCGTGGACCGCGCGGGATCACCCGGTTGTGCCCTTCAGTTCCCCGGAAATACCTCGCACGTCACCATCCCCTTCTCCAGCGACTTTGACCAGGGCCCTGCCGATGCCTTCTCGATCAGTCTGTGGTACCAGGGTGGCAGCTCCAATGGAACGGACCAGGAATGGCTCTTCGCCAAGCGGCAGGTGGGTGCGAGCTGGGTGGACACCGACTACGGGTTGGTGCTTTACGACCTGAACCAGGTGCTTGGCAGCCTCGGACCCAACGGCGAGGTCTGGTCGAACGTGCTTCCACCCGTCCCCGATCCGCAGTGGCACCATGTGGTCTACATCTACGACAACGGCACCCAGCAGCTCTGGCTGGACAACATGCTGGTGAACAGCTCCACACAACCCGTCTTCGTGGGCCAATCCAGCGAGGGCATCGTGATCGGCGAGCAGTTCCTTGGCGCGATCGATGACGTCCGGTACTACGACCGTGCGGTAAGCAACACCGACGTGGCCCTGCTCTTCCAGGAGACCGCCAACTGCGCCACATCGACCGGCATGGCCGAGCGGGATGCCTTGGCGATCATCGTCGCTCCGAACCCGGCCACGGATCGTCTCACCGTACACCTGCCTGAAGCACGAGGAAGCCTCGAGCTCCTGGACGCCACCGGCCGCAGCGTACAACGAGTGGACGTGACCAACACCACGACCCTGCTCCAGGTGGCACACCTGCCCGATGGCCTGTACCTCCTGAGCTACAGCAATGGCCCAGCCACGGCGGTGCAACGCATCACCGTGAAGTGATCGGGGGTCGTCCCTGACGCTCCCTATTCCGACTTCCGCGCGAGTACCAGTCCGGCCGCTGCGCCCATCAGCGCGCTCCAGACCGTGTTGGCCAGGATCTCCACTACGGCCACGCTCACGCCGGTGTACCAGTTCATGAACGCCATGAACATGATGCTCATGCTGGCGTACACGCCGAAGCCCACGATGGCGCCCACCACGAGCCCGGAGCCTGCGCTCCTGGAACCGCTCCTGTCGCACACCCAGGCCAGCATGAGGCCAAAGAGCAGATTGGACAGGAAGACCAGGCCCAGGTTCATCTCCTCCTCCGGCTTGTGCAGCCCTTCGTAGTGGATCACGCCCGCCTCGAAGTAGTTCATCAGCAACATGCCGAAAATGACCCAACCGAGCAGGAAGCCCGCCACGCCGGAAGCAAGTCCTGCCAAGAGTACACGTGTGTTCATGGTCCGATGATATTGGTGATAGAAGCAAGTTAGCCGGCGCCGCCTGCCGTACCGGATGGGACGGCCAACATCCTGTTCACCGGCGATCGTGGGGAACCACTGCGGACCAAGGACCAATGCCGATGCTCCCACTCCGGTACCTTTCGCCATGCGCGCCCACCTCCTGCTTCCTCTGCTGCTGGCCTGTGGTCAGTCACCTGCTCCGGCTCCCCTTCCCGATCAGGAGCCTCCTGCCGCCACCCATGAGCTGCGCGACGACCTGGCCCACCTGTACGCCGACCAGCTGGTGTCCGGCTCCTTCATCATGCACGACCTGGGGCGCGACCACTGGGTGTACATCGACAGCGCCCAGGCCGATGTGGGCACGCTGCCCGCCAGCAGCTTCAAGATCTTCAGCAGCCTCTATGGGCTGGAGAGCGGCGTGGTGAAGGACGCCGACTTCGTCATTCCCTGGGACAGCGTGGACTACGGCCGCTCGGTCATCAACCGCGACCTCACGTTGCGCGAGTCCATCGTGTACAGCGCCTACTGGTACCACCGCGAAGTAGCCCGCCGCGCGGGTGCCGCTACGTTGAAGCACTGGCTGGACACCGTGGGCTATGGCAACGCCGACACCACCGGCGGCTTCGACCGCACCTGGGTGGCCGGTGCGCTGCGCATCACGCCCCGCGAGCAGGTGCACTTCCTGGAACGCTTGGTGCGCAACGAGCTGCCCTTCTCCCAGCGCAGCATGGACATCGTGAAGGACATCACGCAGCAGGAGGACACGCTCGGGTACCGGCTGCACGGCAAGACCGGCTGGGCCATGGGCAGCGAAGGCAGCATCGGCTGGTTCGTGGGCTGGGTGGAGAAGGACGACGGCACCGGACCCTATGTCTTCGCCAACCGGTGCATGAC
>ERZ795057.3373-NODE-3373-length-10978-cov-24.868443_pt1 | contig 10978 bp, 10 predicted proteins | sample MGYA00375141_ERZ795057 | MGnify/ENA primary metagenome ERZ795057 (study PRJEB30186, sample SAMN05720163) | activated sludge metagenome | isolation source: Anaerobic digester | place: Hong Kong | collected 2015-01-26 ... | reverse complement strand
TAGCAGGGAAATTGACGATGTATAGCAAATGGCTAAAGTGGGTAGCAAGAGGGAGGCGGATTTGAACCCAGCTGAAGTTGATGACAAAAAAGGGGAGCAAGGCACAAGGAACTTCAAACTTTACGTGAGCGACATAGAGCTAACAAATAACTATATGCTGGTTGATATCGGGTAAATTCTTAGCGTTCATCTTGGTCATTTCTCGTTTAGTACAATAAACACAAAGAACGAAACGTACCGCAAGAAAAACTGAATGCTGGATGAATAACGTAATAAAAAAATCGACCCTTATTAGCGGCGTTTCCGAAAAATAGCGCTTCCAGTTCTTTCAGAAAGAAAGCTATGAAATCATTAAACTAATGAAATTTAATTAACGAGTAGCAAACGTGTTTTCTCTCCTTTTCGCTTTGCTCATTATTTTATAGATATTGAAAACTCCATTTGTTTTTTTTATTGTAACTTGTCGCTAATAAACAAATTGGAGTATGATACGTTTTCTTCGCAGAGCATCAACCCTGGTGCTTTTCTCGTCCCTGGTTATTTCATGGGATGGAGTTTGGGGGCAGGAAGGAAATCCCTACCTTTCTCATTTCAAATTACCAAATCACATCAGCAACCAAAACTGGCGTTTTGAGCAGGGTAACAACGGTTTAATGTTTGTCCTGAATCAGAAAGGTGTTTTTGCCTTTGATGGTAACACATGGGATAACCTGAATGTTCCTGGGCGGCCCATAACCATAAAATTCTTTGGGGAAAACTTGTTTTTCTGTTCCGACAGGGGCGTTGGCAGGTTCGTAAAGCAGCCAACCGGCCAGTACACGGCTGAAATTATTTTAGAGGCAAAGAATTCGGACTATTTCTACAAGCTGGCTACTTTAAACGAAAAACTTTTCGTTGTTTCTCCCCAGCTAATTTGTGGCATTGCTGAAGAAGGACAGGTTAAAGTCGATACTTTTTATCACGAAACATACCGCGAGGTTTTTATATCCGATATTTTTCCCGTAAACGGGGAGCTGTACCACGTAAAAAACCGCTCGCTGGTTTACCGTCCGAAACCCGATGGTGGTTTCGAAATGGTTGACGGGTTGCCGTTGGGCGAGGATTTCGTTTTTTCAACAATTCACCAGGATGGAGTTATCCTTGGATCAACAGCAAGTATGGTTTACCAATTTAATGGTAAAAATCTTTCAAAAATTCAGCTGAAAGATCAGGAATATTTGTCGGCAAGTCAGCTAAACGGAGGAATTTCAGTTGATTCCACAATATTAGCTCTTTCAACACTCAATGGAGGTTGCGTGATTGTGAACCTTCGCGAAGGAAATACACTTACAACGCTTAATCTTTCGCAGGGTTTGCCCGATGATGAGGTTTACGCCTTAGGAAAAGATCACGATGGTGGGCTCTGGATTTCCCATGCCATGGGAATAACACGAGCCGATATGCGAATTCCCGTAAGCTCATTTAACTACTATCCGGGTTTAAAGGGAAATATTTTCTCAGCCATTGAGCAAAACGGTAAATTGTACGTTGGATGCAGCGATGGGCTTTACATTCTGTCGGAGTTTAGGGATTATAAGGCAGTTGAGGTAACAATTGGGCGAAAGAAGTTCCCTCAAAAAAAGGAAACCCCCAAAGTTATTGAGAAGGAAGAGAAGCAGGAGCCAACCATTGAGAAAAAAAAGAGTAACTTTTTATCACGGCTATTTGCCCGAAAATCCTCATCGGAACCCGATGATGAGATGGTTAAAAGGAGTGGAGAAGAGAAACAGGTAGCTGCTCAGGAGGCTACAAGGGTTAGCCCGGTTAAGAAAAAAATATACCAGCTGCAATCGGTAAGCCACAGCTTTAAAAAAATTACAGGAATTGAAAGCAAGGTAAAACAGCAAATTGTTTTTGGCGACAGGTTGATTGTGGCAACAAGCTCTGGGGTGTTTGAGGTGGCTGATGAAAAAGTAGCACCAATTCTTTCGGGTGTTTACTCGTTTTATATTCAGCAAGCATTCCATAATGAGAATGTTTTTTTCCTTACTTGCGACAGGGGAATTTATTCAGTTCAGAAATCGGGCGCTTCGTGGAAAAAGCAGCTGGTTTTTGAGGGCGACAATCAGCATTTCACAAGCATTGTTGATGTTAGTAACGATATGTTAATTGCAACCAGTGAGTTTGGGGTAGTGCTTCTAAAAAAGGAGGGTAGCATATTCAAGGTTACAGGTATCAATTCTGAAGATATCACCTTGGAGTCTCCAATTGTAAGGATGGCAAACGGGGCTGTTTACGTCTTTACTCCCAGTAAAGTCTACCGGTTCAATTCAGAAAACGAGAAGCTAGAAGTTGACCCAGCCTTTCATGTTCAACCGAATTACTCAATTGTTTTTTCGCAGAAAGATTACTCGTGGATAAAGGAAGGAATTGATTGGAATCTTTTAGCATCCACCGAAAATGTTAGTATAGCAGAATCCCCATACATTAATCTTTTTGAGAATCCCACTTCATTTTATATTTCATCATCAACCATATACGTTGTTGATGATTACTCAAAAGTTTACCGGGTTTCACTACCGAAAGCAGGAGTTGAAGAAAGGCAACCGAGCATATTTCTGAAGGAGGTAGTTGGGAGCGAGGGAAATATTCTTTTACCCGATGCAATTAAGTTGAATTACTCGGAAAATTCACTTAAAATTCGAATAAGCGCTCCGTACTACCTGCAGGAGGGAGCAATTAGCTACCAGTACAGCATTAGCGGATTGTCCGCTGGTTGGTCGGAGTGGGAAGCGGTTCAAACTATCGATTTTCCCTACCTGCCGGCAGGGAAGTATTCAATTCGGGTTAGGGCTCGCGATGTGCTGGGAAACGTCAGCGATATTTTGGAAATCCCCTACGAAGTAACACCTCCCTTCTGGAGAAGGCCCCTTTTTATTGTTGCATGTGCAATTCTTCTCATTGTTTTGTTGGTTATTGTTGTTGTTTTAAGAGAACGAAAACTCAAGTGCGAAAAGAGGGTTCTTGAGGAGAAAGTCCGTGAACGAACTCAAATTATTGAAGAGCAAAACATTACGCTTACACTACAGCGCGACGATTTGGAACGTTACAATAAAGAAATCACTCAACAGAAGGAGGAAATTACAGCCCAGCGCGATGAGATAGAAGCGCAACGCGATCAGATATTCAAGCAGAACGAGGAGATTACCAACAGCATTGTGTATGCCCGAAGAATACAGTCGGCAATTATGCCTTCGGCAGATGTTGTGGGCAGCTTGCTTAAAAGTTGTTTTATCATGTTCCGACCTCGCGATATTGTGAGTGGCGATTTCTACTGGATGTCGAAAATTGGCGATAAAACAATTGTTGTGGCAGCCGACTGTACCGGACATGGAGTCCCCGGAGCATTTATGAGCATGATGGGCGTTTCGTTCCTGAACGATATTGTTGGGGTTGAGGGAGTAACCAGCTCCGAGATTATTCTAAACATGCTTCGCGAAAAAATTAAAGCTACGCTTTGGCAAACTGGTAAAGAGGGGGAAACCCGCGACGGGATGGATATTGCAATATGCGTTTTTGAGAAAGATTTCCGAACAGTACACTACTCAGGAGCCTACAATCCGTTATACCTAGTTCGCAAGGGGGAATTAATTGAGTACAAAGCCGATAAGATGCCTGTTGGGATTCATGTAAAAGAAAAAGAATCATTTACAATCAATACGGTTTCGCTTGAAAAGGGTGATAATCTTTATATTTTCTCCGATGGATACGTTTCGCAGTTTGGTGGCGACGATGGGAAAAAGTTCATGGCAAAGCCATTCAAGGAACTGCTGGTAAGTATCAACGGAAAATCCATGGAGGAGCAGAAGCACATGATCGAGCAGAGTTTGGATAAATGGCAGGGCCACCACGACCAGGTTGATGATGTGCTGGTAATTGGGATTGAAATTGTTTAGGTGTTTTACTGATTTGCCAACTTCCAAACACCCAAAAATAACATTTGCGAAGCGTCCTCCATAATTTCAGGGCAAATAGTTGTTTCGGGCCTGTCGTTTGGATGATGGTAATTAACGGGTTTTACCCAATTTATTGTTCCTACACCAACCGATTTGTAGCCAGCTTTCAGGAAAACAGCCCCATCACTTCTGGGTCGGGTTCGGGGCATGCGAGCCTGCGAAGTGCTAAAATCTCGGTGGATAAAATCGCTGTTCGCATCCTTGAATGCCTGAAGTATTTCAGGGTAACTCTCGCCACCCCAAAGTGCTAGTCCGGTTCCGTTGCCAACCATGTCGAGGTTAATAAAGCAAACCGTTTTTCCCTTCGGGAAAGTTGGGTTCTCAACAAAGTAATTGCTACCAATAAGCCCGCATTCCTCCGCTCCAATAAATATGAAAGCAACGGAACGTTTCGGTTTTTCGGGTAGGCTGGCAAGCGCTCTTGCAACTTCCAATACGTTTGCAACTCCAGTTGCATTATCGAGTGCACCGGGAAGAAGAACACCAGGATTCCCCTGTCCATCCAAATGTGCACCTATAATTATTACTTCCTCTTTAAGTTTTGGGTCGCTTCCTTCAATAACTCCAATAATATTGGCAGTTTTTGTGTTAGGAAAATGTTTTGTGCTGGTTGAAATCCGAACCGATTTTTTTAGCGGAACGGAAGCTGGTTTCATCGTTTTTTTGATTTGCGAAAGCAGCGAATCGTAAACCAATTCGGTTCCAAAAAACAAATCATTTAATGCTTCAGTTCCTATGTGAGCGTAAATCATTCCTTTCTGGAATGGAATGCTGGGATTTGCCGTTGTTCCTATGTACAGAACTCCTGCAACTTCATGCTTCAAAGCATTTTGAAATTTATACTGGTGAAGACTATACGGAACCCATTTCTCTACATCGGGACTGTTTGAATCGACTGGCGATTCGGAACGGAAGATTACAATCTTCCCTTTTACATCAATGCCTTCGTAATCGTCGTAGCCAAATTCGGGGGCAGAAATTCCGTATCCCACAAATACTACTTCTGCTGTAACCTCACCCGAATCGGAGTTACTTGCTGGGAAAAATTGATCAGGAATTGTGTACGATTTCTTTAATGTATCACCGTTTTCAACTAATATCAACTCAACTTCACCTTGTGAAAAAACTTTTGTGTATGGACGAGGGAACTCCTGATAGAAGTTTCCATTTGCACCTGCAGGCTTAACTCCCCAATCGGTCAGGTTTTTAATAACCCAGGTAGCAATACTGTCGTAACCGGGTGAACCGGCTCCTCTTCCATGGTATTTTGGAAGACACATCTCCTTTACATGATCGGTTAGCGTGTTGCTTGATATGGTGTGTGCAGCGGAAATAACTTCTTGTGGGTAATCCTGCCCAATTGCGATAATTGGAAGTAGAAATAGTATATATACGAAGGTTATTATGCGCATAGTTTTTTTATTACTATTGACTTATGGAGTTGATGTGGGTTTAATTGAGCCCTGGGTGATAACAATTTCTATATTCTTTAGCATAAAACCAATGGGGGTAATCAATAATTATTTGGCTAAATTTGCAAAGCATATCTTTTGAGTAAATATAATAAATTGACTCACCAAAAAAAAGTATTCAAATGAGCCAACTTGAGAATCATTTTATGCCATTTCGGGAAAAAACTATTGGGAACAAGCTGTTTTTTAGTACGCCCTATGGAAGTAAAAAAATGATATACGCCGATTGGGTTGCCAGTGGCAGGTTATATAGACCTATCGAAGAGCAAATTGCCAGTGTTTTTGGTCCGTATGTTGCGAACACGCATACCGAAACCTGTGAAGCAGGAACGTTAATGACCAAATCGTATCATTATGCTCATAGCATTATAAAGAAACATGTAAATGCAGGAGCCAGTGATGTAATTATTACCGCTGGGTTTGGCATGACAACCGTGGTGAATAAAATGATTAGAATCTTGGGGTTGAAGAATTGTGGAATGATACAGAAAACCGATTGTATCCAGAAAACGGAGCGCCCCGTTGTTTTCATCAGTCACATGGAGCACCATTCAAACCACACAAGCTGGTTCGAAGCAAACGTTGATGTGGTTGTTCTACAACCAAATAGTGAACTTTTAGTCGATTTGGACGAACTTCGTGCGCAGCTCGAAAAGTACAAGGACAGAACCTTTAAAATTGGTTCATTCACTGCCTGTTCCAACGTAACCGGAATTGAGACGCCCTACCACGAAATGGCAAAAATTATGCACGAGTACGGAGGTGTTTGCTTTGTCGATTTCGCCGCTTCGGCTCCTTACGTTGATGTTGACATGCATCCTGCTGACGATGAAATGAAAAAGTTGGATGCAATTTTCTTTAGCCCTCACAAGTTTTTGGGTGGCCCCGGCAGCTCGGGTGTTCTAGTTTTTGACAGGAGTTTATATAAAAGCACAATCCCCGACAACCCAGGAGGAGGAACCGTTGACTGGACCAACCCTTGGGGGGAGTATAAGTACATTGACGACATTGAAATTCGGGAGGATGGAGGAACTCCAGGATTTTTACAGACAATAAGAACGGCTCTTGCTATTGAAGTTAAAAACCAGATGGGGACCGATTTGATTCGTATGCGTGAGCATGAGCTGGTTGAAAAAGCGTTTCGTGAATTCCGAAAAATTAAGGGTGTAAAAATCCTAGCCGATAATGTAGAGGATCGTTTGGGTGTTTTATCGTTCTATATCGAAAACGTTCACTTCAACCTGGTGGTTAAATTGCTGAATGATCGATTCGGAATTCAGGTTCGTGGAGGTTGTGCCTGTGCAGGCACATATGGGCATTTCCTGCTGAACGTGAGCCACGAAAAATCGAAGAAGATTACCGATTTGATAAATCATGGCGACCTCTCCGAAAAACCCGGTTGGGTTCGTGCTTCGCTACATCCAACCATGACCGACTGGGAGCTGGATATGCTAATTGAAGGTGTTCGGGAAATTTCCGAAAACCATGTGGAATGGAGCAAGGATTACATATACGACAAGCACACCAACGAATTTAAGCACAAGCAGGAAATGAAGGATAAAACCGATTTGGTTAAACCCTGGTTCAGGTTGGAGTAGGAAATTGAATGAATGATTAGTTGATTGACTGATTGGATGAAAAAAGTTCAACTAAACAATAATCATTGGCCTAACAGCCACAGCTACAACCACTGCAGCCCGAGTTACTGTTACAGCCTTCGCCTTCGTTCATAATATCCTCACGTAGCACAAGCGATAAACCTTCCCTGTTCCATTGCAACATTCCACCATCGAGATTGGTGGCATTGGTGTAACCCTGATAGTTTAGCAGGTTTACAACTTTTACGCTACGAACGCCATTGTTACATGCAATTATTAGCGGTCTGTCCTTTGGCAGCTCCTCAAACCGGTCGGCAATGGCTGTTAATGGCATATGAAAGCATTCAACATCGCTATCGAAATGCATTATTTCAAGTTCCTCCGATTCCCGAACATCAACCAGAAGGGCGTTTTCGTTTGCTAAAGCATCAGCAGCCCCCATTGGCTCAATATGGGTTACACCCTGAAGGGTAAATGTTTGTTGGCTTGGTGTTTCGGTCGTTTTCATCGTAAAAAAATTGAAATTGAAGACACACAAAAGTATATAACTTTTTTACATGCCTATACTTTAATAAGATATTTTAAAACAGTTAATTGCCAGAAGTTAGTGCTGTGGTTTCTTTCCAAAAACGAAATGAAATAATCTATTCACAGCATTTAATATTCGATTTAAGCAGCTCCTGGTAATCACTAAGAATATTGTTTACCCAGCAATTATCGTTTCCGGCACTTTCTCGTTCGGTAAGTGCAATTATGCTGGCAATTTCTTCCATGGATGCTCCTGCCAACGTTGCGCCAACAAAATGTTTTTTAACGCATGGTGCCGATCGACCTTTAATCGCTAACGCAAGGCAAATAAACTGGTACGTTTTCTCGTCGATAAAACGCTTTTCAGTGTACATCCTATCGATCTCTTCGAATTTTTTAGCAAATTCAGGAAAGAACTGTTCTACAAAGCCCATAATAGTATGTTTTAGAAGTTTAAATTGTGCCGTAAATTAAACCACTTATAGTTGCCATAACAACAACCAGCAAAACGTAAGTTATAGTTTTTTTTGTTCCCAAAACCCCGCGAATTACCAGCATGTTTGGGAGCGAAAGTGATGGACCGGCCAAAAGAAGAGCTAGTGCAGGACCTTTCCCCATTCCTGATGAGATTAGCCCTTGAATAATGGGAACTTCTGTAAGCGTTGCAAAATACATGAAAGCTCCTACAATTGACGCAAAGAAATTTGAGAATATTGAGTTTCCTCCTACTAAATTTGAAATCCAGCTACTTGGAATAACTCCCGGAATACTTGTTGAGTCATGAGTTGATCCTAAAAGAAATCCGGCAATAATAACACCTAATGCCAATAGTGGCATAATTTGCTTGGCAAAATCCCAGCTTGCAATTGTCCATTCGCGATTATCGTCATCATCTTTGAGGGTGATTATACTAATTCCGGTAATTGCAACTAGCATAGGAATCAGCGGACTTAATTTGCCACCAATAAAACTAAATGCAAGGATTCCTGAAATTCCTGTTGCAAGAGCAACAGAAACTACTTTCCACCATTTTATTTTTAGGATTTTAATTAACGAGTAGGCTAATCCTAAGCCGAAAATACTGGTTATGTACCATTTATTGCTCCAGATGAAGAACCACAAACTATTGGTGTCGTTGCTGCTAGGTTTTCCCCAGTTTGCAAAAACAAGAATCAAAACAAGAATAAAGAAATGGAAGGATGTTTGCCACAATGGGCGTTTTTCAGGAGGAAGCTGAATGTTCATCTGATCTTCTGCTTTTACCTTTTCCTCCTTGCGGTATATAATCGACATTACGCTTCCAATCACAATCGAAAAAGTTACTGCTCCAATTATTCGGGCAACACCCATTTCAAAACCAAGAATACGAGCCGTAAGAATTATTGCAAGAATATTAATTGCCGGACCGGAGTATAGAAATGCAATCGCCGGGCCGAGTCCCGCTCCTCTTTTGTGAATACTCGAAAACAGTGGAAGTATTGTGCAGCTGCAAACAGCCAGAATTGTACCGGAAACTGCGGCTACCGAGTAAGCTAACCACTTCTTGGCGTTTGCGCCAAAATATTTTAGTACGGCTCCCTGACTAACAAATACAGAGATTACTCCTGCAATAAAAAATGCCGGAAGCAGGCAGAGTACAACATGCTCCTGCGCGTACCATTTAGCAAGATCGAGTGCGGCAAAAACTGCTGTTTTAAATGATGTGCTACTTATTGGCATGAAGAATGCCAGCACAAAGAAGAAAATTATCCAGAAAAGAATTTTTAACTCTTTTTTTGTTTCCATTTTATAAGAAAGTTATTGATATGTAGTATATTCCAACTCCAATAAAAACAAGTGCAACAATCCTACGAAACCATTTTTCAAAAACTTTAATTCGATTGTAGAATGACCCAATGCTGGTAATGCTAAATGCTAAAATCCAGGAAATTATTATTACGGGTAACCCAGTTGCAAATGCAAAGATTATAGGAAGGAAATATCCTGTTTTTGCAGAAACGGAAAGCGGAATAAGTCCTCCAAAGTAAAGCACTCCGCTGTACGGACAAAATGCCAGCGCGAAAGCGATTCCCAAAAGCAAAGTGCCCCATTTGTCACCTCCAGTGGCCTTATTCTCAGCTTTTCTCGAAATTTTTTCTGAAAATGAAAAGTTCAGCGGGATAAGATTAAGCATAAACACTCCTATCACAATTAGTAAGGGCCCAATAAACATTTCGCCGTAAATACTTACAAATTTTTGTACCCGGTAAATACTTGCTCCCTGTTTAAGAATTGTGATAAGAATTATTCCAAGAACGGTATAACTTACCGCTCGTCCCAGTGTGTAAAGTAATCCGTTAATAAAAACCAACCTCCTTTTTTCAATATCCTTGCTAATAAATCCAATGGCCGAAATGTTTGTTGCCAAAGGGCAAGGGCTAATTGCAGTCATTAGCCCCAGGGCAAATGCACTAATAGTAGGGAATTGAGAAGTATCGATAAGATTTTGGAGGAAATCCATTTCAACTATTTCTCAAGGTAGTTATTGATTTCAGCAACCAACTTTTCTTTCAATTTTTCAGGATCTCTTAATGCGTTTGCAAAAGCATCATCGGTAAGATTTGTAAAATCGCTTGGAGATGTAACTAGTAAGCTGCTGCTTGCAACTTCGTACTTTTCAGCGATAGCTGCATTGGCGCTATCCGAATAATCCAGCTCAACAAATTTTACATCATCATTACCTGGATATTGGTCCTGAATTGCTTGCTCGGTAACTTTTTGGATTGCCAAACAGGTTTTGCAACGTTGTTTCCCATGAAAATAGTAAACAGTAACCTTTGCGGTTTGTGTAATCTCAGCGGTTTGAGTTTCAGCATTTTTTTTCTCGGCAGGATTGCTGCAATTTAGCATGCTAACTGCTAAAAATGAGATTGATAGTAAGTAAAAAAGTTTTTTCATTTTAGCTGTTTTTAGAGATTATTTCTTTTAGTTCATCCATAGTTGGGATTCTTCCCGATAGCACTACTTTTTCATCAATAACCAAGGCGGGAGTTCGCATAACTCCATAGTTCATTATTTTAACTATGTCTTCAACTTTTGAAACATTGGCGTTTACGCCAAGTTCTTCAACTGCTTTAAGGGTGACTTGTTCAAGTGTTTTGCACTTAGGGCAGCCAGTTCCCAGAACCTTAATTTCCATTGTTTATCTATTTAATGTTTGAAATACTTTAATATCGATTTATGATTAAAGATTTACGATTTCAGATTTAACTCTGCATTCTTTTCACTTCTAAAATTTTAAATCCCTGCCTGCCTTGACGGCAGTCAGGCAGGGTTAATCCTTGTTCGTTATTCAAAAAACTCCCCCATCATCTTTTTCGCCTCATCCCACGATTTACGGTTTATA
>ERZ795057.3371-NODE-3371-length-10980-cov-4.284119_pt1 | contig 10980 bp, 11 predicted proteins | sample MGYA00375141_ERZ795057 | MGnify/ENA primary metagenome ERZ795057 (study PRJEB30186, sample SAMN05720163) | activated sludge metagenome | isolation source: Anaerobic digester | place: Hong Kong | collected 2015-01-26 ... | reverse complement strand
AGTTCAGACGTGTGCTCTTCCGATCTACTGTATCGTAAATGGCGACGTACTCAAGGCTAAGAGCGAGGGACTACTCACATCTATGCTAGGTACTGATAATGTCAATGAATATATCGAAACGGCGGGCAACAAACTCAGTGAAACCATCGACCACCTAGGTGATGCTGATAAAAACGGGGCATTGCATGAAACCCTTAGAAATCTAAATCTCTCATTGGCAAACATAGCCAGTATGACTTCCAGTTTAAATAAAGTACTCGTCAACAATTCTCAAAACATGAACTCCATGATGAAAAACATGGATAAAATGATGGGTAATATTGCGGATAACAATGAAAATATCAGTCAAATATTGACCAACCTTAATACGATTACAGCCGATTTTGGAAATGCAAATATAGGAAGCAACACCGCCACGACCCTTGAGAATGCCAAGCTAGCGACTACACAACTTAATACCACGCTGGCGAACACTGAAAAAGCCATGAATAATCTAAATAGTATATTAGCTAAAATGGATGCCGGTGATGGAAGTCTTTCCAAATTGTTGAATGATAAAAAGCTCTATGATAATCTGGAGTTCACGAGTAAAAACCTTGCACTACTTCTTCAGGATCTGAGAATCAATCCAGGCAGGTATGTCAATATTTCCGTATTCGGTAAGAAGAAAAAAGACTATATACTTCCTGAAAATGACCCCGCTTTTCAAGATACTCTTAGATAAGAGTTATTTCATCACTTTCGCAATAGGTTATCTATCAAAGATTTATGGCTGAAAGTCGTGAATTGTTAAATTAGTATCCTTTCTCTAAAAATTCTCGCAGATCTGCAAGCTGCTGGTCACTCAATTTTTCCAAAGGATACTGAGGCATATAACTCGTTCTGCCGGAATAACTTGGCACTCCCCACCTAATGACCTGATAGATGGAGTAAGATGAATAAGTCGCCATTTTATTACGTAAAAAATCAACGGACATATTGTTCTTTTCCAAATCAAAAAAGCTGTACCTCTCTTGCAAGTGGCAATGAAGACAACTCAATTCGTAGATTTTCTTTCCAGATTCATAATTGCCGGACAAGCCGGTGCCGACGTTTCGATCAGCAGGAGGTGGTACAAAAGTTGCTGGAGAACCACTTAGATATTTGGATTTAATCAATTCTCTTGCATATAATTTTTCTTCATCGCTACTGGCATTTTTAATTCTCTCCCGTTCCTTTTCATTCAAATCTAAATCACTCATCCGAAATCCAATATCCCAAAAATAAGCCATGATGGATTCCATCTCCCATGGTTCCAATGCCCTCCCCTGAGCACACTCTGTGGCACACAGTTGTATGGCATTCCTTATGTCGTGCCGGGCTGTTTCTACCAGTTCTCCATACTTTTTATAGTAATCGCCGTTATAAAAACTGGTTCTATTGATGGCGCCATAAAGGGTCGTTCCTTGCAGAAATGGCAAGCCTTTTTCTGATACATAAGACAGTCTTGCCTCTGGACTAGATACCGTAAGGTCTGGATCTTCTATTTGAAGATTATGACAAGAAGTGCATACGAAATGTTTACTTTGTCTCTTACCTTTCCCACCATTTTCCTTTTGTGCAAACCCATCTTTTACCAAAGTCTCACCCGCCTGTACACTCACATTTGCGATATTGAAATTGGGCATTATATCGTCGTAATTTTCGCCTAAAGCTAGGAGTACATCGGTTACATAATCGTCCTCCGCCTCGAATATGATTTTTGGTTCACTATGTTTATAAACACCCACTCCTAAAAGTGTTGATATAATTAATGTTACGAGAAATTTCATCTTAATAAGATTGTTTGTTTGTCAATTTCAACCATACTGATTAATCATCCCACCTATGTGTCATAATTACCTTATCCATGGTTTGTTTCATCATTAATAATTTGAATTATTACGGATTTCAATCAATTCATTTACAACCTAAATTGTCTCGAAATGGTAAATCCGATTCTAAATTGCCCTTTTGAAATGTCTGAAGTGGTGTAAGGAATATAATCGGTTTCTACTATTCCCGTAGAATTCGTGAGGTTAAGTTGAAAGACATGACCTCCACCAGTCTCCCATTCAAAACCAAAGCCATATTCAGGAAAATAATTGTTTTCGCTTGTTCGCAATGAAGAAAACATATATCGACTCTCGAGCAAGAAACCGAACGACTTAGAACATTGCCATTTCAATGCAGCACTCAATGATGGTAAATCATTTTGATCATCACTGGTTACAATATTCCGGTAAGTCCAAGCCCCTGTAACCTGAAGAGAGAAAGCATTGGATAGTTTTCTAGCCATCAGAAATTCCAAATGATATGCCAATCTATGTGAGCTTTTTGCAAAGTAATTAAGTCTTCCTTCATTTTCACTTTTCGGCATGGTGCTATAAGATGCCAATGCCAATACGGTCATGGTTAATGGATTTTTGCCATTGACCTCTTGTCCTACCAATTTTATTTTTGCAAATCCGGAAACCAATTGTTTAATAGGACCTGCCCCCTTGGTACGCATCAGGCCTACCATGAAATTATCGGACACACCATAATCAAATTCAATGCCCACGTCTGTACTATTCTCAAGTCCGTAGAATGATTGCCATCCTCCAAGGTCTCCGGCAAAATCACCGAATCGGTGGGTGACTCTAAAATCCAATCGGTGTGCTTTTAGCGTCTCGACAGAATGTCCATTTACAACTCTTGTATCTTTAAATGTCTGAAACACTTTCTCTTGAGCCGAGGAAAAGTTAACTAGGGTTAAGAATGCAACTATTATAAATAAAACCTTTTTCATCTAACTAATTTAATATCGTAATCTATTTTCCAAGCAATTATTTTAAGTCATTTTTATTGTTCTGGATATCCATTATCCAGCCAACATTTTATTAAGCCATATTCCTCTTGAGTCAGCTCCTGAGGCCTATCGCTGGGTGTATTGCCTGGAGGCATCACTAAAGCCCCATTGATGACCACATTATAAAAACTTTTGCCACTTTCTACTTCAATATCTTCTAGCACACCCGCATAAACATTGTAATCACTGTGGCTCACACCATCGTGGCATCCGGTATTGCTATAACCACAAGATTGCGAAAGAATAGGCTGTATCGTGTTGTTGAATGTAATTTCATCGGTACACACGACATTTTGTTCCACAATTTTATCCTTATTACAAGCCGTTGCGAAAAAAAATAAAAAAATACTATAAAATATAAATCTTTGCATCTTGTTTTGTGTTGTAAAGCTCAAATTTACGTTTCATAACGTAAATATTCAATGAAATAATTAAAAAAATATTAATATGTATCCAATTGAATTAGTTGCACCTTTAGCGAAAGATTTAACCGATTTTGGCTTTATAGGATTATCTACTGCCAATGAAGTCGATGACTTATTAGAAAGTAAAAATGGGAGTGTTTTATTAGTCGTAAATTCTGTTTGCGGTTGTGCAGCAGCCAATGCAAGACCAGGAGCCAAAATGGCGATTGCCAATGCAAATAAGAGACCTGATCATGTTGCCACGGTATTTGCAGGGGTTGATAAAGAAGCAACGGAGCGAGCCCGCGACTTTTTATTACCTTATCCGCCGTCTTCACCGGCGATTGCTTTGTTTAAGGATGGTAAATTGGTTCACATGCTAGAAAGAAGACACATAGAAGGCAATTCCGCTCAAGTAATTGCGGAAAATCTAGTGAAAGCCTTTGATACTTACTGCTAACAGTGCATACTGTTAGACAAATAAATCCCAACATTGTCTTTCCTCAATGTTGGGATTTATTTTAAAATTTACTAATCTTTATTCCAGATATAACCAACACCTATTCCGAATCTAAGACCACCAATGTTGTATGGCAATTTTTCTAATTTCTCACCATTATAATCCACATAAGGATTATCCGTATTGATTTCTTTTTCGGCATTGAAAGTTTCATCAGCTGTGGATGGAGAAGTAAAATATAGTGAAGGCACACCATCTTGACTACCTATGTCATAAGCTACATTTCCATGAATATTAAAATTATCTGAAATGAAATATCTCAAATCAAGCTGTGGACCATACAAAAATGACTGAGTTTTAAGATCCATATTGAGATAACTTCCGAAATATTGGTTACCATTAATTTCGATATACCCTGCATTATTATCCAATTCTCCTAATTTGAATCCTTGGTTACCGACCATAAGACCCAACGCTGGTCTAATGTGCAAATAACTGTCACCCAGCGCAATAGGAATACTATAACCTATGCTATAGCCAAAGATATAACTATAAGCATCTCCAAAATTAATGTCAAAAAATATGGAATGGGACAATCCTTGATACCTTCCAAAATGAAAATTAATAGCCAATCCGAACTGCGAATACTTATCTAATACCTCAGTGGTACCTGTAAAATTATCCATAGAAGGTGATTCATCTACGAATCTAGTCGTAATAACTCCTGGATCAGTATCAATAGAGCGAGGACCAAATAAAATACTCACACCTATATATTTTCTAGGCAAATCATTAGACTTTCCTTTAAACATATAGTTTCCGAGATTTAACCCAACAGAGTTCGAATCGAAATCGGCATCTTGAGCATTGATATTCAGACAAAATAAAAATGAAAATAGAATTAAAATGTAGTTTTTCATAATATGTATTTAATGTAAAAAAATAGTTTTCAGAAGCTGTAAACAAAAAATCAACTCAGGAAATTTATGTTATTCTTTTTTAATGTATTATAATTGGTTTTTGTAAATCAGATTATCAAAACAAATATAGAAATTATAAGTAATTCTGTGAGAACGTCTATCCTTTTTAAATAATATGTAATGATTTTAACATACTCCAAAATAACGACTGATGAATATTTAGATTTCAAAAAATTGGTAGATAAAATCTGGCCTTCCTATTTTTCAAGTATTTTAAGTCCTGACCAAATTGATTATATGATGAATATGATGTATAGTCAAGAATCTTTTGTTGCAGATATTGCCAACTCGTGCCAATATTATTTCATAGAATTGAACCATGAAAAAATCGGATATCTAGCCTATCAATTGAACTTTGAACCGCATACTTGCAAGTTGCATAAGTTTTATTTGTTGGAAATGGTTCGAGGCAAAGGAATAGGAAGAAAAACTATTAGTTGGGTTGAATCGCAATGCAAAAAATCAAAAAACACTGGTCTTATCCTCAATGTTAATCGATTCAACGAAACGGTTGAAATTTACAGAAGCCTTGGATTTACAGTAATAAAAGAAATTGATGTAGAAATAGGTCGCGGTTATCTCATGGAAGATTACATCATGGAGTTGAAGTTTTAAACCCGATTTTACTGCACAAATCTTACATAATTCGTTAATTTTCAAATATTTGGTACAACTTTTGAAGATTTTTTAGTATTATTGTAATGATAAATATTCAATGTTATGAAATTTTTCGTTTCTGCCATTTGCCTTCTATTCTCTATAAGTGCTATTGGTCAAGCATATCCTGACTTTACCATTACTGACACTCAAGGCAATGTTCACAATTTGTATAGTGATTATTTAGACCAAAATAAAGTCGTGGTTATCGAGTTATTTTTCGTTGATTGCCCTCCTTGCAATGCCATAGCTCCGGCATATCAAGCAAAATATGTACAATGGGGAGAAGGCAATGGAGATGTTGAGTTTATTGAGTTGAGTACGCAAGCTTGGGACAGTAACGCAGATGTAGCCGGATTTAAAGCTCAATATGGAATAACAGCACCCGGTGCAGGTAATGACGGAGGCAGTAAAGATGCGGTCTTGCCAATACTTTCAGGCAATTATGGACCTTATTATGGCACCCCATCCATGGCGGTAATCGCCCCAGACGGGAGTGTAGACTACCCTCATTACGTCAATGACGACTTAGATGTCGCGATTGAGGCCGCTCTTCAAAAGCAAAACACAAGCAGCACGACTACTGTCAATAGTAATGTGACCTTACATGCCAATGGTAGCACCCCAACGGATGCTTTCCGATTATTCTTAAAGCCATCAGGAAGCGATACACCAAAAATAGATATTACTGATGCTCTGAATAGTGGAAATTTCAGTTATCCGCCTTCGGGATTTGAAAGTGTACTAGATCCGGTGATTATTTTAGAATCATATTCTTCGGCGCCACACCCTAGTGTAACCGCGGCTGATTTAATCCAAATACAAAAACACATTTTACATATCATTCCGTTCACTGATGAAGCTAAAATTATCGCCTCTGATGCTAATGGAAATGGTTCGGTAACAGCGGCTGATTTAATCCTGATTAGAAAATCCATTTTACAATTGATTAACGAATATCCAAATAATGTGGCAGGTTATTTTATCTATCCAATTGAGATTCCGATAATTCCAAACCCTGGAGGAGAAACTTCCGTTGATATCAATATTTATAGACGTGGCAATGTGAATTTTTAGTTTATCTCATATCACTCTATCGGCACAACAACTACTTGCAAAAGCATGGGGTTTTGCTTTGAATTCAAATCCCATGCTTAATATATAACCTGTCGCTTCTTTTAGTGCAACATTTGATTTAAAATTGGGGTCTGTATTAATATCGGCATGGACTTCAAGTTCGACTCCATATTTATCCAACAAATCACACAATTCATAAGCCACTTGTATAGATTTAGATACTTCGGCAATCAGACGTTCTTTGATTCTCATTTTGAAATGAATGGTGTCATAATTTATAAACATGAATCCACCTTTTTCTTCTCTTAAAAATACAATCACCGTTGCAAATTCAATTTTTTCGCCTCTTACCTGAGAATCAGATCCAATGCATACCATAAGCTTATGTCCTGCTTCCGATTCCCGACGAATTGCATTCTCTACTGCAAGAACTATGGGCTCATGGATGACTTCTCCATTAAATTTTCGCCATAAGTTCATTTCATTACTTTTAAAATATTAATGACATAACACGATGGTCACAGTTTAAAGTTCAATTGTTATGGTGTTAGGTGGAAATTAATAAAATAGATATGGTTTCACAATACAAAAAAAGGCTTGAGCAATTGCCCAAGCCTTTCTTATTTTATCCAAACTAATTAATTAGCTTTTCTTTCTTCTCATTTTTGTCAAATCAGGTGTCAAATCTTTGACAATAGGTGTCGCAACGAATATTGAAGAATAGGTACCCACCACGATACCAATCAATAATGCAAAAGCAAAACCTTTGATACTAGCACCACCAAAAAGGAATAGAACTACAATCACTATCAAAGTGGTGAGCGATGTAATAATTGTTCGGCTGAATGTACTATTAATCGCAAGATTCATGACCTCATCCTCCGTCTTACTGGTATAAGTTCCGAGATACTCCCTAATACGGTCAAATACAATCACCGTATCATTTATCGAGTATCCAATCACTGTCAACAATGCCGCTATGAATGCTTGGTCAATTTCTAATGTCCATGAAGTTAATCCCTTTAACAAAGAGAATGCTCCAAGTACAATAATCGAATCATGAAACAATGCAACCACCGCACCTAAACTATATTGCCACATACTAAATCGTATGAAGATGTAAAGGAAAATTGCCAACAATGCAAAAATACCAGCTTCAAATGAACTCGTTTTAATATCATCAGCAATGGTAGGACCAACTTTGGTCGCAGAAGTAACATGGGTAACACTTTCTGGCATTCCCTCATTCATAAAGTCTTCAAATTTAGTACTTGAAGGAATCATAGATTTAATACCATCATACATGGTTTGTGCTACTTGAAGATCTGCTTCTTCAGTATTTGCATCAATCAAATATGAAGTAGTAATATTAAATGTGTTTTTAGAATCTACCGCCTTAATCACGGGATTTCCATCAAATGCAGTATTCAATGCGTTTCTTACGTCATCAATATTGACATTATCACCGTCTGCGAATTGAATGTTGTAGGAATGTCCACCTTTAAAATCCACACCTAAGTCGAAACCTCTCGTAAATATTGAAATCAAACTGATGATTACCAACAAAGAAGAAATGACATAAGCAATCTTTCTTTTGCCAATCCAATCAAAATGTAGGTTTGCAAAAACCTTTTCTGAAAAACTATTGGAAAAACTAATGTTCTTACCCTTATTTACCCACCAATCAATCAACATTTTGCCGAAAACAACCGCGGTCAGGAATGAACAAGCCACACCAATAATTAATACCACTGCAAATCCTTTGATAGGCCCTAATCCGAAATAAGACAAGATAAATGCAACCAATAATGTGGTAACGTTGGCATCGATAATGGCAGAGTAGGATTGCTTAAATCCATCTGCTATCGAATCTCTCATGTTCTTCCCTTCTCTCAATTCCTCCCTGATCCTCTCGAAAATAATCACGTTAGCATCCACTGCCATACCTATTGTAAGTACAATACCCGCAATACCTGGTAAGGTTAATACGGTTCCGAAAGAAGACAAAGCTCCAAAGATGAAAAACAAGTTGGCTAACAAAGCTATTATCGCAAATACTCCACCAAGAGCATAATACAAGATCATGAACAATATCACCAATCCAAAACCTATCATTAAGGAATTGTAGGATTTTCTGATATTTTCCTTTCCTAGTGATGGACCCACTTCACTTGACTGAATGATTCTAGTCGTAGCCGGTAATTTACCAACCTCTAAGATATTAGCTAAATCAACCGCTTCCTGAACCGTAAAATCACCAGAAATCGAAGATATACCACCGGTAATTGCCCCATTGTTAACACTAGGAGCTGTAACAACTTGATTATCAAGTGAAATGGCTATTTCTCTTTGCTGGCCTTGACTATCACCTTTGTAGGCCTCATCTGTCATTCTTGCCCATAGATTGGCACCCTTATTATTCATCACCAATCGCACTTCAGATTTCCCAGTTACAGGGTCATTCCCCTCACTGGCATCTGTTACTACGTCACCTTCTATCGGTGCTTTATCACTGCCTGGCTGTAATTTCACAGCATACAACTCATATAAGTTAGTTTTCTCTTTATTCGTTTTTGTATAGGGCTTATAAGACCATAAGAATTTAATATTCCTAGGAAACATAGAACGTATACTAGGATTGTTTAGCATATTCGAAATACTATCTCGATATACCTTATCAGCCAATCCCATGACAGTTCTTGGTGCAGGAAGAGCCTGGCTTGGAAGATTTAAAAGAGATAAAAGTGGTCCTTTATTCTCATTTAATCCAAGAGTATCCATCATACTATCCATGCTATCTTTCTCCACTGTTCCATACATCTCTTCCAATCTCTTATCTGCACTTAATAAAGTTTGGTACAAATTATCGTCTGACAATCTCACAGCTGGCCAGAATTCCAGTTTAGCCGTAGAAACCAAGAATTGTTTTGCTCTTTCCTTATTTTCAATACCTGGAAGTTCCACTAAGATTAAATCTCTGGCCTCATCCAGTTGGATATTAGGTTGTGCTACGCCTAGTCTATCAATTCTTTCCTTCAACATTCGGAAAGTAGTACCAACCGTTTGGTTAGCTTCCTCTCTCAATTGTCTTAGTACATCTTCGTCTGGTGTAGATAGGTTCACATCCTTTAACAAATCGGACTTACTAAATATTGAAGCCAAAGATTTGCCATTTGCGATTTTTTGAAATTCATTTCCAAATAGAGTAACGAAATCAGACTGACTATTCAATTGTGCTTCCGTTGCTTTTTCTAAAGCTTCCTTAAAAGTAGGATCGTTCTGACTTCTACCTGCCAAAGTAATCAACAATTCCTTGAGGTCTACTTCCAATACAGCACTCATACCACCTTTAAGATCCAATCCTAGCGCTAGCTGCTGAGATTTCAAATCATTATAGGTGTACTCAACGATACCCGGAATTTTAAAGACGACTTCATTCGCCATTGAGTCTTTGTACTCCTTTTCATAAAGGTTCTGTCTAACTAAAGCTTCATCTCCAGTCAAACCCACAGTTTTTGATTCTGCAAAGCTGATCGCATTTTTTTCAACTTTATTCGTTGGAATATAATATGCCAACTGAATCAAACATACTAATGTCAATAGAATTAAAAATAGTTTTATCAATCCTTTTCCTTGCATGATGTTTACTTCACTTTTTTTTACAATTTTTAAAAACTCCGCAAATATACGTCTTTAATTATATTCTCAATACATTATTCCTTTCTTCCAGCGGTTTAAATATCTTATTTTTTTAATATGACCCTCAAATAGCACTAATCACAGCTCAATTCATCCAAAAAGCCACCATTATATCCTTGATTTTCTTTGATTTACATAATATTTAAATAATTTCTATATTTTTAAATTCTTTGGGATAAAATAAAAGCTTCAATTCTGCCAAATTAATTATTCAAAAAAATGGAATTGCATGAACCTTTAAAAGATGACCAACGTTTAAGTTTTCGTCATAAGGACAAATATTCTTTTATTAAATTATTAAACAATTACGAAAGATGGGATTATTTTCATTTCTTAAAAAAGCAGGGTCAGACTTACTAAAAAGTTCTGCTGAAAAAAATGCAGAAGCTGCCGCCAGTGCAGAAGCTGCAAAAGCTAACAAAATCAATTTATTAGAATCTGTTATCAATGGTTCTGGAATTCCTGTGGAGAATTTCAGTGTAGATTTAGATGATGATAAAATTACGGTATATGGGCAGACCAACTCTGTCGAAGACAAGGAAAAAGTGATTTTAATACTTGGAAACATGGAAGGTATAGCAACCGTAGATGACAGATTATCTGTTGTGACACCGCCGCAATCGACTTTCTATGAAGTAAAATCAGGAGATAGCCTATCAAAAATAGCTAAGGAAGTCTATGGTGATGCCATGCGATACAATGAAATATTCGAAGCCAATCAACCAATGTTGAAAAGTCCAGATTTAATCTATCCTGGACAGATGCTTATAATTCCAAACAAATAAAAAAAAAGAGGCCGCAAATTGCGGCCTCTTTTTTTTAGTGTCTTTTAGA